>JACLAC010013371.1_pt1 | contig 30113 bp, 25 predicted proteins | sample 8027881 | NCBI WGS metagenome assembly JACLAC01 (sample SAMN15725517, study PRJNA655200) | protist metagenome | isolation source: fluorescence activated cell sorting (FACS) single amplified genomes of... | place: Spain: Blaines Bay Microbial Observatory, Mediterranean Sea | collected 2016-01-19 | reverse complement strand
GGGGGTTTTGCGTGTGTCCATGAGTTCTGCTTTCGAGCCGATTTCTCCATAGACGACGGCGTTTTGTTCGTGCCTTTTTCCGGCAGCGATGCTTTCCTCGCGGGAGAGACCCAGCACAAGAAAGCTGTGCTCTGCTGGCCATCTCTCATCGGGTCCCCGACCTTGGCCAAAGAAATAGGGATGCCCCATTTTTTGAATCTCGTTTTCGAGGACGAGATTACGAAGCGTATTGAGGTCTGCATTCAAAGGCTGGGAGCCTGGGTTCCAAGCGGTGATGAAACACCAAGTGTTTTTTTGTTCGGACTCAAGGAGACGATCCAGTTCCATGTGGGTTTGGTCGACGCGAAGCGCAAGTCTTCCCATGGAGGTCTCCGCCTCAAAGACGGTGGCTCGGTACGCGTTCCAGAGCGTCTTTTCAGTTTGGTTGTTTTCGAGATTATTTTTGGCTTCGGTCATTTTTTAGTTTTGTGTCTGAATCTTCTTGCCCCGGGCCGGGTTCAATTTTTTTGTCGTAGGTGGAGTAGGTGGAGTAGGTAGAGAAGGTAGAGCGTAGAGGTTTTGAAGCCGAAGTCCCCTCGTCCAATGAGAGGAGGGGTCTACATGAACAGAGTGCGTTCGACGAGCCACCAGGACCCGAGGAGGAGAAGAACGATGGAAAGGCTGATGGAGACGGATCGAAAACCCATGAGTCGCCAAAGCCAAGCCAGGAGGGGCACTAAGGTGGCCACGATGAGCAATTGTCCGATCTCGACACCGAGATTGAAGCCCAGCAAGGAGGACACCATGGCGCCTTCGGGCAGACCCATATCGCGGAGCACCGTGCTAAAGCCAAAGCCATGAACGAGACCGAAGAGGCCCGCCACCGCCCAGCGTCGTCGAGTGAGAGTGCGCCGCTCTTGCTCAGTTCGATTTGAGTCTTTGCGCAAGAGTGCGTAAAGGTTCTCGAGGCCCAGGTAGATGATGGAGGCGGCAATGATGCTCTCGGCCACCCAGGCGAGAGGACTATATATTCCAAGGGCTGAAATTCCGAGAGTCACTGAATGGCCCACAGTGAAGGCACTGACCACGGCAAGCAATGCCGTACCGCTCAGGCCGATGAGCAGCAGGGCGAGCAAGAAAAGCACATGGTCCAGCCCCGAAAGAATATGCACAGCGCCCAGCCATAGAAAATCAAGGGGACGAGGTGTGGCGATCTTGGTTTGATTCAGTTTCAGAGGCAGTGCGAGAGAACTCTCGGCCGCCGCGCGGGCGATGGGGACAACAGTCTCATTTTGGGTCAGAGAGAGAATGAGGCTGCCCTCTTGTTCAAGAATCGGAACGCTCATGAAATTTTCATGGGCTTCGTCGGGGGGCTGTCCTCGCGAGGGGAGCATGTAACGAAGAGTGAGTTCCTTGGGCACCGATTCTAGGCAGGCGTAATCCACCACATAGCGACGGGCATCGATATCGTGAAGCTGCCAAGCCCTAGGCGTGCCGACCATGGGGCACGGGCCAGACTCCGAGTGGAGTTGGTAACCCCGGGCCACGACCTCCGCGAAGTCCTGGGCTGAGTCGGAGGTCATGACGGATTGAACGAAGGCGTTTGGAAGGACTGTTTCTATGCGTAGGCCTTCTTGCGCTACGTGGAGGGTGGAGAGCGTCATGTCTTTTGGATGAGCGCCTGCGGCAGACACCATGAGAGCGCTCATGAGGCTCGCGAGTGCCACGCCGTTAAGACACCGGGCTTTGATCGCTTGCCGGATCATAAAAATCGAGACGATTCCCTTTTGGATGAAGGGCACGGGTCTAGATTAGCGCCTCTGAAAGAGCGATTGACGTATGAGCTCTTCGGTGGCTCGGGAGAGGCCCATTTTCTTGACTCCGCCGGGGCCATACTTATTCAGAATTCGAAGGATTTCTGATTCAGGGAGGTCACTTTCATCCGAGGCTCGTTCGAGGGCGTATCGCAAAATGAAAAGGTTCTGCTCCCGAATCGAAGCGAAGGGCGGGTCGGCTTGTTCGCAATTAGGAATATGTTTCGCTCCGTTCAGCGCAAAGTCATTCATGACGGCGGTGAGGTCCACGGTCAGGCTCGGAGCGGCTCGTGTTTCAAACTCTTCTGTAAAGGTAAGCTCAACCGGATTTCCAGTGAGAGGAATGGCGAGGCCGATGTGGACCGCGTCAAGGCGTGCCCAAGGGACCCGTGGGTCTTCAGGCAGAGTCACCCGAGGATCATGGATAAAGGCGGTGCTGAGCGTGTTTCCCCCATCATCTAAGAGCTCAATCTTCGAAGCGTTTACGGGGTTTCGAGTTTTGAGAGGCGGGCGGCAGTAAATGATCTGCACGTCTTCCCGCTGTTTCCATTCGCCGTTCTCGTAGACAATTTCGACGGTGATGACGGTGCCGAGGCTTTCGGGGTGAATTTCATGGCTTGAAGAATTAGGGGCGTCTTGAGCGGCGGCTTGACCTTGAATAAGTAGCCAACTTAGAGCGATGACCGAGAGGCCTCGAAAAGAAAGGGGCCAGAGGCCTCTTCTTTTTCTCAGAGAGCGGACGCTTTTGTTTCGCGGTGAGTAAGAAGATTTCATTTAATGGTTCCTGAACCACCAGCGGAGCCGCTCCACGGATTCGAGCGACCAAGGATCGTTTTTCATTCCGGCCTTCATCACGGTGGTTCCGGTATGGGTCCCCCACCAACCCGTTTGTCGAGTCGTAAATTCGTAGCAATCGTCGGGCTCTCGCCCCTTGGTGACTTGCTCGACTCGGCAGGTGTTCTCCAGGTCAAAGATGTTGGGCTCGTCGTCGGCTTCAAAGTAATAAGTCTGGCCGTCGTACTCGTCGCCTAATTCAAAAATTGCGTGACTGAATTCATGTAGAAACGCTTGTGTATTGGTGGAGCCTTCGGCGGAGAAAAGGTTGAAGGAATCTGTGCAGTCCGTGAAGTTGTCAATATGAAGAATCCCGTTGTCATCAACAAAGCTGCCGGTTTCGCTGAGTGTGAGAGAGTGAGGGGTACCCGGGCATCCAGAGTCGGTGGTGGCGGAGCGCCGGTACGCGTAGATGTTGATGTCGTGCATACGCCCCCAGATCTCTTCCTTATCCATGAGAATGTCGTTTATTTTTGTAGAGAGATCGTCGGCGAAAAGCGCAATGCCGTTCGCAGCGCTTGTGGTGTTATAGTCGTCGGAGCGCTGAAAGAGAACATTGGTTGTGACTGAGCTATGGGCGCCCCAGCGTGCTGGGACATGAGTCACGCCGCTGGCCGCCCGCCATGTACGGTCGATATCGCTAATTCCAGTGGCCCCAACACTGACGGCCACATTGCTGCCAGTGAAAGCGAGGGCTTCAAATTGGCCCTCGACCTCCGCGTGGTACATCAGCCATTCATCCTCCAGATGTGCGTAAGGACCGCCCGTGTAAACACAGGGCGAGGATGAGCAGGTTTTGACCAGCGAGCCGTCGACGTACATTCGGATCACTTGCGAAGTCAGGTATTCACTGGCTTCGGTTTCAGCCCGGAAGACCACCGTATCGTTTGAACGCGCCAGGAGAGGCTCGTGTTTCATTTGAACTTCAAGGCCGCAGCCCACAAAGAACAGCAAGCTCGGCACGAGAAGTCGAATCAACCCGAAGAGCCGATGGCGCCGAGTGCCCGCCATGAGGTTTTTGCTGGGAGTTTGGGATGAAACGTTCATCTAGGGTTCTCCAAGGGACATGAGAGGGTCTATTTTAACCCGACGGATTCCCAATAATAAAGGCCTTATTGGCTTTTTTTAAGAACGCTTTGAGGAGACGGAGAGACTTTCAAACTGCACTCAGAAGGACTATTTGCCCACGCCTCATTTTTATGAGCACGAGGGGGCTCTGCGAACAGCGGATTTTTCCACTGGCACTGCCTTTTGGCAAAGCACGCCGATTTGCAGGAGAGGGCGGGAGTAGAATATGTTCTTGGAACTTTAAAGCGCTCGGGAGAAAATCACATGTCTACACGGATAGTTCTGATTGGTGCGGGCAGCGCGCAGTTTGGCTTCGATATGTTGGGCGACCTCTTTCAGAGTCACGTGTTGGCCGACTGTCACATTGTCTTGCATGACATTAACCCCCAGGCGCTTGAGCGAGTGCGTAAAGCCGGACAAGAATACATTGAGTCCCATCAACTTCGAGTGACTCTTTCGGCGACGCTCTCACGCCCCGAGGCGTTGGCCAACGCTGACTTTTGTGTGATTGCGATTGAGGTGGGGGACCGGTTTGCACTCTGGGAGCAGGATCAGCGTACACCCCGTGAACTTGGGTTTAGACAGGTCTTTGGGGAGAACGGAGGGCCCGGTGGATTGTTTCATTCTCTCCGGGTGGTGCCGCCTATCCTTGAGATTTGTGCCGACATTCAAAAGATTTGTCCTGGCGCTTGGGTGTTTAACTACAGCAATCCCATGAGCCGCATCTGCACGACGGTGCATAGAGCCTTTCCAGAGCTGCGCTTTGTGGGTCTTTGCCATGAGATCGCATCTCTCTATCAGCATTTGCCGCCCCTTTTAGACACACCGATTTCAAACCTGGCCTTCCGTGCGGGCGGGCTCAACCATTTCAGCGTGCTTACTGAGATCCAGTATCTCGATTCGGGCCGGGACGCTTATCCAGACGTTCTTGAGAAGGCGCCGGATTACTTTGAAGCCATTCCCGATTTTGGCAGTATGATGAAGAAGGCGTGGATCGCGCTTCAGGGAGAAGATGAGGAGTCAGACGCTGCCCCCGAAGTCAAGCATCCCTGGTCGGAGCGAGGGGCGTTCCGAGTTTTGCTTGAAAAGTTTCATTGTTTACCCATTACGACGGACAGTCATATTGGCGAGTATCTGCAATGGGGGCATGAAGTCGCGGATCATCGCGCCGTGTTGGAGTTCTACGTCTATTACAAGCGATGGACCCTCCGCGGAAATCCCCAGATCAAATCCACACGCAGCGAGCGCATGGTGAAGATCGTCGAAGCTATTTTGACTCACTCGGGGTACGAGGAATCAGCAGTCAATCTGCCCAACCAGGGTCTCATCCAGGCCCTGCCCGAGTGGATGGTTGTGGAAGTGCCGGGTTGGATCGATGAGAAGGGGGTTACGGGAATTCCTCTTGAAAAGATGCCACTGGGTTTTGCAGGACTTCTTGCGAATCAAGTGGCGGTCCATGATGTTTCGGCGCAAGCCATTATCGAAGGATCAAAGGACCTCGTTGTACAGGCGCTCCTCGTTGACCCGATTGTGGATAAGGTCAGTGGCGCCGAAGAGCTAGTGAATCGAATGCTTGAACTGCAGCCCGAGTACCTGGGCTATCTTCGCTAACCGACTTATTTAGATTCGGATTTAGGCTTGGGTTTCCACTCTGTTCAAAACGGGAACAGTCGGCCTCTGATTCGGTTTTGATTTTAAGAGCGTTCATTGATACTGTGCGCGCTCGGACAAAATAAATCTCTGATGCGGCAGGGGAGGCCACGTGACAACGGAATTCGAAAATCAAGGCGGAGCGGCCCAGATGGACCCCTCGCCGTTTCGGCGATGGCTGACATCGAGGTGGATGAGTTATCGGACGTCTGTTCCTTTGGTCGAGAAGCGTCGGGCGAAGTCCGAGAAGAAACGCCAACAGTCCGGGCTTCCTCATCGCGTCGAATACTTTCATCAGGTCGAGGACGGGTATAGTCACCTGGCCGCACAGTTGCTTCAGCCCTTGCTTGAAAACTACGAGGTGGAGTTAATTTGCCATCTGGTGACGGTGGAGAATGATCTCAATTTACCTGAACCCGATTTGCTTCTCCCCCTTTCTCGTTTTGATGCCTCGAAGGTGGGCCCTCACTATGGGCTCGACTTTCCTGGGGGCCGAGATGCCCCAGACCCCCTTCGTGTGAAGAGAGCGGAGCAGATCTTGGCATCCGTCTCACAGTCGGACTTCCCCGCAGCAGCTGTGGAGGTGGGTCGCGCCCTGTGGTCCGGCGATGAAGAGGCTCTGGAAGCTTTGGCCGCGCGCTACGGTTCTGCTTCCTCGGCCGAGACTTCGGCTCTGATTTCTCAGGGGACCACACGGAGAGCTGAACTCAAGCATTATTCCGCAGCGATGTTTTATTACGGCGATGAGTGGTACTGGGGGGCCGACCGTTTTTATCACTTAGAGAAAAGGTTGATGGGGTACGGCGCGTCTAAAACGCAGCGGGATTCCTTGATTTGCCCGCGTCCCGAAATCGAGCATGGCCCTTATCGAGATAACGGCTCGCTGACTTTTGAGATATACCCCTCTCTGCGCAGTCCATACACTGCGGTGATCTTTGATGAGGCTTTAGCGTTGGCTCAATCCACGGGCGTGCGCTGTGTGGTGCGACCCGTTCTCCCTATGGTGATGAGGGGGGTGTCGGCCACCATGCAGAAGGGTTCATATATCTTTTCGGATGCCGCTCGAGAGGCCGCGGCCCTGGGTCTTTCGTATGGACCTTTTTATGACCCGATTGGAGAGCCTGTTCGGCGCGCTTACTCACTGTACGCGTGGGCTTGTCAAGGGGGAAAAGGGCATGCTTTTCTTTCGAGCTTTTTGCAGAACGCGTTCTATCGGGGCGTGAATCTGAATCGCGAGGCGGGCCTCCGGAAAGTCGTTGAGGAAGTGGGCCTTTCTTGGAGCGAGGCACAGACTCGGCTTGGAAATGACGAATGGGAAGAAGATATGGAAAAGAATCGGTTGGCCATGTACGCCTTCGGTTCGTGGGGTGTGCCGAGTTTTCGTCTTTTGGATGCAAGCGGAAAAGAAGTGCTGGGCCTCTGGGGACAAGATCGCCTCTGGCTCTTTTCGAGGGAGATTCAGAGACTCTTAAAGCAAGCGGAATCAAGCGATTGAAGTGTCTTTAGGAGGATTCACCGGAGGCCTGGGGTCCGGAGCGGAAAAAGAGGAGAGGCCCACTTTCTTCAAGTCGGGGCACTTGATTGCTCCCGGGCGTCGAAGGGGTATGCTTTCGGCCGAGCGAAATGTTTTTAGCTCAACAGAGAGACCGGCGGTGTCGAATTTTCATTGAGCCGCCCAGCGGGGCATGCCTGAATTTCGGGTGTGAATCATTTTTGAATTTAGGGAGGTGCGAACGTGAAGCGTTTACTCACGATTCTGATTGGAGTGGGCGGTCTGTTGATGTTGATGCAATCCAATGCTTCCGCAGAGACCAAGGGTTTTCTCTCGCTGCGTGTGGGAGAAGCGCTTCCTAATTTTGTCGACTCAGAAGGCGAGTCAACGACGGGAAAAGGCGCGGCCACCGTGGGTTTCACTCTAGGTATCCAGCCGAGTGACCTCTTTCGTTGGGACCTTGTTGACTTTACCTACTTCAGCGGTGAGCAATCCAATCCAAATCGCTTCCCCGGTTTGCCGAATCAGTACGCCGATGGCTTCAGCTATTCTAATATGGCCATTGGGACAACCATGCGCTGGGGCTACTTCGGCAGCGATTGGAAGGTGCATCCCTATTTGACCTTCGGCGTGGCGGCTGATCGGAGCATTTACGAGCAGAGGGTCAATCGCGAGTCGAATTGGTACTTTCAATGGAATGTCGGTGCAGGCGTGGAGTATGAAATTTTTGAGAATTTCTCCCTAGGCGCGCGGTACCGATTTAGCGAGACAGATTTTAAGCGATATGACACCAAGGAGCGTTCGCATAAGATTTCTGCCGAGCTGATCGTGATGCTCTTTAAGTAGGCTCAAGATTTTCAAGCGAGCATATTTTGATCTCAATGTTCTTTTTTTGATGTTAAGGGAGGTGTGCGTGTGAAGCGTCTAGCCGTCGTTCTACTGGGAGTCGTCTTGCTCTTTTTCTCGCTGCAGGCGAATGTCCACGCGGGGATGAAGACCTATGCCTCTTTGCAAGCCGGAGTTGCCCTTCCAGAATTTTCACCTTCAGGCGGTGGGTCGGATCTGGGTGGTAAAAATGGCCTTCTCATCGGTGCGTCCATCGGGATTCAGCCCACCGATTTCTTTCGCTGGGACACGCTACAGCTCTCATATTTTAATGCGTGGCAGTCCAAGGTGGGCGGGAATGCGGTGGGGTTCAATTTTTCGGATTTAAGCCTGGGAACCGGTTTTCGCGTGGGTTATTTCGGTCGTGATTGGAAGATTCATCCCTATGCGACCCTGGGCCTAGACGGCAGTCGGAGTATCTACCAGGTCGGTGCGGAGAGAGAATCTCGTTGGTATTTTCAATGGAGTGTGGGCTTTGGTGCGGAGTACCCGGTGATGGACCGAGTCTCCCTGGGTGCTCGCTATCAGTTCAGTCGAAGTGACTATAAGCGTGACGACATCACAGAGAGCGCGCATAAGATTTCTTTTGAAATCATCGCCATGATTTTTGAATAGAGACTCTTTGACTTCCGTGCTCGGGTACAGCGCGTGAATTGAAGAGAGAGGGGATTTCATCATGAATGATGAAATCGGGGAATACATCGACGGGATGACCGAAGCCTTGCTGACGGTTTCCCACGAAATTCACGCTCACCCAGAAGTGGCTTTTGAAGAAAAAAAGGCGAGTTCTCTTCTTGTGAAGACAGCACGAGACTTTGGGCTAGAGGTTGAGGCCGGCGTCTACGAGCTTGAAACAGCCTTTGAGAGCAAGGTGGAGTGCGGTGGGGGACCGGGGCCGAATGTGGCTGTGCTCGCCGAGTACGATGCCTTGCCGGGTATTGGCCATGCGTGTGGTCATAATCTGATCGCGACCGCAGCCTTAGGGGCTTCATTGGCTTTGGCTCAATTTCGGGACCGCTTGCCGGGTTCGGTTACTTTTCTCGGGACGCCCGCTGAAGAAAAGGGCGGGGGCAAGGAATTGATGGCTCGTCGCGGTGCCTTTGAAGGGGTGGATGCCGCCTTCATGATTCACCCGGCCGGGGTCAACCTGGCCACTATGCCGAGCATCTGTGTGGCGGAAGTCGACGTGATTTATCACGGCCGATCCGCTCACGCGTCTGCTGCTCCGCACATGGGCTTGAATGCGCTGGATGGTTTGCTTTTGGCCTACCAAGCTCTTTCGAATCTTCGGCAGCACATTAAGCAGACAGAGCGCATTCATGGCATCGTGACCGACGGGGGGCAAGCGCCTAATATCGTGCCCGAGCGAGCGTCCGGTGTTTTCTATGCTCGGGCTAAGGATGCGGACGATCTCGAAAGACTCAAGCCGCGGGTCCAAGCCTGCTTTGAAGCCGGCGCTCAGGCGTCGGGCTGTGAAGTCGAGGTGCTTTGGGCGGGCGTTGACTATCTCGACTTAAATACGAATTGGCCCTTGGCGGATCGGTTCCAAGCTCACGCGGAGAGTCTGGGGCGGGAGTTTATCCCAATGGAGTTGTTGGATTCGAGCGCCAGTGGAAGTACGGATATGGGGAACGTGAGCCACAGGGTTCCCTCGATTCACCCGATGCTCGCTTGCGCGCCACCGGGAGTCGTGATTCACAATCCGGAATTCACACAATGGGCGGGTTCAGAAATGGGGGACCAAGCCGCAGTGGATGGAGCGAAGGCTTTAGCGATGACGGCGGCCGAGTACTTGTTGAATCCTGACCTCCAAGCGGAATCAAGTCGAGCCTTTGCGATATCAAAGGGCCTCGCCTAGAGGCGCTCACCCTTCGTAGTTTGCCTGAACGGGCCCGTCTTGAGAACGTTCGTGAAAGCCACTGATTATGTTTCCCCGCCGAAGTCTGTTGAGAACCGTTGTTCGCCTTGTGATTCCTGTCATTGGGGTCCTCGTGATCTCGGTGCTGGCTTTTCAAAACGGAGTGAATGTCAGCGATCGTGAGGATATTCCAGACGATGATCTCATTACTCAGATTTACTATTCGATCGGGCTGTTCGCCTTAGGCGGAATGGATCTTGGGATGCCCACAGACGGCCCAGCTTTTTGGCGGGCGGCTTTGGTCCTGACCTATTTTTTAGCGCCGGCTTTGGCGGCCTTCACCGTGATCGAGGGTTTTTCACGTTTGATCTGGCAGCGCTTAGTTTTTCATTGGCCATGGCGAAACCACATCGTCGTGACGGGCGCTGGTCGAGTGGCTCGGGCTGTCGTTGAACGTTTGCGTCACGTCTTTCCGAAAACTTCAATTCTTGTCGTAGAGAAGGAAGTGACGGATGCACAAATGGCGCATTTTCGCGATATGAAGCGTGTACATCTCATTAGCGGGGATATGACGGAGCCTGAGACCAATGTCGCGATGCGGATCGACCACGCGAAGTGCCTGTTTTTGATTACGAATGATGCATTGGCGAATGTTGAGACGGCGGTTCAATACAAGTCTTCCTTTTCAGGGAGAGTGGGACTGCCCATGTTGGTTCGAGTGGCGGATCTGGATTTAATGGAAAGGGCAAACGCAATTTTAGGCTCTCAGGCCTGGGAGCCTTGCGTGAACATTCACCGATCCGTAGCTCAGAAGATTTGTCGAGACAGTATCGATTACATGCGAGAAACCGAAGGTAAGGAGACGTTGGTCTTCACGGGGTTCGGACGTTTCTCTCAAACCTATTTGCGACAGTTCATTTTGCTTCGCGGTGTTGATCAGATCGATTCGATGGTGATCATTGATCAAGATGCCGAGCTCTGTTGGCAACGCTTCTTGTATAAACTCTCAGAAGAGCAGAGAGCGAAAATTGAGGGAATTCCAGTGGAGCGAAAGACAGGCCTGCAAGAAGACCCGCGGCTCTGGCATTCGGTGCTCAATCGTCAAGAGTCCGGAATGCGTTCCGGTACCAAGCTGGTTGTCCTTCTTGGAACGAATGATGATCAATCGAACTTGAAGGCGGCTATGCGGGTTCGAGAGCAGAAGCCGGATGCGTATGTCATGTTCCGGATGTTCGGCGCTTCGCGGTTCTCTCAGCAAGTGGCCCAAGATATGAATTTGAACCTGGTTGATATCCAGCAGGAGCTGAATCAGCAGATCGTCTCTTGGGTCGACGCTCTCGAGGAGCGGAGTCAAAGCGCTTAAGCCGCGCGAATGGATAGATCAGCTTCGGTGGTCGTCCGTTTGTCCAGAGAGACTCGCCTGACCGAGTGGCCAGTTGGATTTCCGAGCCATTCATGGCCCTCCCGGAAGGTTACCGGGCATCTAGAGGCCCCCAGTGCGTTCTTAGGTCCATTTCACACCGTGGAGGCCGTGGGCCAGGGTGTCATTTTAAATGAATTGTCTGTGAGGTGATCCAATTCTCGGAGTTCTCCCGACTGTCTATTCAATGGGGTCGGAAACAACAGTGAGTCCACGGGGGACTTCAGCCGACCGAATCAGCCAAAAAGCAAGACCGCTGAACGACGAAGGAGACACACAATGGATCAGACCCAAACCACGCGACGCAGCCCTTCTTTTTTCTCATGGCCTCTTCTAGGTCTGGTTTTGACCGCCTTCCTGTCAACCGCCTGTGGGAATTGGGATGAGTTCGGGAACGGCCCTCTCAATCCTCACAATACGATTGTAAAGGGGCCGGTGGGTGGTCTGAATGTCCAACACGACCTCCTGCCGTCTGGGACTGGAGCGAGTCACGGTGCTGAAGTCGGTGTCATGGTGGATCGCAACGGGGATTACTATGTCAGTTCCTACAAATCGGAACTGTATGCTTACGACCATACCGGAGCCTGGATGGGCGTTTATAGCTTTGGTTTTGACGGACCTCGGGCTGCACCCTACGTGAGTACTAAGCCCATGACGTCGGCGAGTAGCGCAAGGATTTTCACGGGTGCAGAGGGAGGAGGCTTTCATGTCATTGATGTGGATAAGACGACGACGCCTTTCACAATGACTTTGGCCGATTCTGATTTGACACTCGGGACCAGCGAAAGCTCACCAAAGCGTGCTGGAGATAAGACTTTTTACATTGCGGGCCAGTGGGGCGATATCGTTCGCTACGACTACTCTTCGGCATCGGGTCTGAGCCGATTGAGTACCTTTTCATTGGGTGAAGTCGTGACTGGAGCCATCGCACTCTACGACGTAGACCCTCAGTTTCCCGATGAAGAAGTTTTGGTAGCGACCACGGACGGTAATTTTTACGTCCTCGATCATACCCTGAGCATGATTCTCTGGAGCAATACAGTGGGTGCGCCCACCAGTGACCTTTACTACGCCGGTGTGACGGTGGCTGAGCGGGGGAGCTTCGATCCCATCGCGGTGCTTCCGATTGCGGCTGACGGTGCACCCGGGACGTCTCCAAATTCAGGCAAGGTCCGTGCGATTAATTTGAACACTCGGGCCGTTGAGTGGGAGATGGTGCCCTCGCAAACCGTTGTTTCTCGAGACGCCATCGAGGGGAGCGTGGCCATTCTTCACAACCAACAGAATTTCAATACACAGCCGGGAGATGGAAATCCTGGAGGCGGCGACGATGACTTCGGGGGAGGCATGATTGAGGACGCTAACGGCAACGGTGGCTTCGGGGGTGGCATTGATTTGCCCGATGTACCGACGACCGCAATGAATAATCTCTCACCTTTCCATGCGACTTTCGCGAGTACCGATGCATTCCTCTACGGCATTGACTTGCTCACCGGATTTGAAATTTGGAACTACCCACTTACCGTCAGCGCTTACGATGCTCCGGTGGTCGATGTGGATAACATTATTTATGTGGGCGATGGCTCAACGACCCTGCATGCAGTGGAAGGAAAGATGTTTTGCCCTGGGTGTGGGATTTGGACCGATAACTCAATCAACATAGGTGGAGTTTCAGATATCGTGAAGCTTGGTGTGACGAACCAACGGGGCTTAGTGGTGGGTTCCGGAAGTTCGGCGTACGCACTGTTCCAGTAGTTCCCGCTGGACAGTGTTCAAGCACAAGGGGTAGGGCGACCCCCAACGCCTCCCCGAGATACTGAAATACCCATCGAGAACCCCAGAGTGTCCCCACACTCTGGGGTTCTTCTTGCCAGGCTAGAGTGATCAAGAATTTTTAGCGAAGTTGAGCTGCCAGTTCGGCATAGCGATCCAGGATAGGAAGCGCTTCGTCTTCGGGGACCGACGGTAAAGAGAAGGCAAGATCGGTGAACCCACATTCAATCAATTTTTCACAGTGATCGAGTTCAGGGGTCGGGGCAAAAATGGCCTTTTCAAGATTTTCGAAGTCACGACCGGATTCCTGGCAGACGTTTCGCAGACTCTTCATGCCCTCTTCGATCCCGCCACGCATCCCGATGGGCATCCATCCGTCTCCCCATTCCGCCACGCGGTTCCAGGTAAATCGAGACTGAGCGCCAACGAGAACCTTGGGGCCGCCTTTTTGGACGGGCTTTGGCCAAGACCAGATCGGATCGAAGTCGACAAACTCACCATGAAATTCAGGTTCGTCTTCGGTCCAAATGGCTTTCATGGCCAGTACTTTTTCGCGGACAATGGCCCATCGTTTATCAAACCGGGCACCGTGATTTTCCATTTCTTCGCGATTCCAGCCAGCTCCAACACCTAAAATGACGCGACCGTTGGAGATGAGGTCGAGAGAGGCGACTTCCTTGGCCAGTTGAATGGGGTCCCGCTCGACGACGAGGCAGATTCCGGTTCCGAGACGGAGTCGTTCAGTTACGGCTGCGGCTGCACCGAGTGCGACGAACGGATCGAGAGTGTGCCAGTATTCCTTCGGCAAATCGGGTCCACCTGGCCACGGGGACTTTCGGCTGGCCGGGATATGGGTGTGCTCTGTGACGTAAAGAGAGTCGAGCCCGCGCTCTTCAAGTGCGCGCGCGAGAGGGATTGGCTGAATCGAGTAGTCGGTTGGAAAGAAGGCTACGCCGAAGTAGGTCATTTGAGTTCCTCTTAGTCAGTCAGATTTGCGTAATTGGAAGACTCCAATGTATCGCACTTGGAGGCGATTAACGTTGCCCCGGCGTATACTTCGCGGTCATGAGCGAAAGTCCTGTGAAGAGATTCGGCTCTCAAACGGTTCCGTCGTCTTGGCGGTTTCGGGGCTGGCTTTTTCTGCTGACTCTCTTCTCCCTCGCATTGCGCTTGATTCATATTCATTGGCTGAGTGAGGCGCTTGGTGATACTCAGATTCACGATGCGGCCTATTACCACGAGATGGCCTTGGCCCGAGAGAGCGGAGCGGGAGGCGGCGACGGTGTCCCCTTCGCCAATCAGGGCTACATCCTTTTCTTGCAGTCCTTTTACCGCGTCTTTGGGTCGGAAATCTCGGCGGTCTTAAATCTGCAGGCCGTGCTTGGGTCCATCTCGGTTTTTTTGGTCGGTTTGTCGGCGCGCCGTCTTTTTGGTTTAGATGCGGTGGGGCTTTTGGCCGCGGCATTGTTGGCGATCTATGTGCCTTCTATCCACTTCGATGCTCTGCTTTTGACTCCGAGTTTAAGCTTGCTGTTGTCTGCTTTGGGCGTCTACGCCTTCGCTCGCACTTTTGAGAACGGGAAACTCATCTTGCTTTGGGCCATGGTCGTGGGTCTGAGTATCGGTTTTTCGTCAGCTTTACGGCCTTCGCAGCTTCTCTTGCTTCCTTTCTGCGGCTTATTTTTGATTTGGCCTGCCTTAATTTTGACGTGGCGCCGCACGTTCTCGGTAGGGTTGGTGATTGTGACGGGTGTGGCTCTGGGGCTATCTCCGCTGCTTATGGAGCAGAAGTCTCGCGTAGGTGAGTGGGTTCCGGCGAGTGCCAACGCAGGAATGAATTTTTGGACCGGCAACCATACGGGGGCCTCAGGGACCTATCAGGTTTCTCCTTTTGGCCCGCTTCCATCGACTCAGGAGTTTGAGCATACGATCCCTTTGGAGCGCGACGCTTTTCTTGCGGAGGCCCGAAAGCGAACGGAAGATCCGAATTTGTCGCTTCGCGCGTCGAGTTGGTTTTGGCTTGGAGAGGCTGTGCGAGAGATTGCTCATGATCCGCTGAGTTGGCTCAAGCTCATGGGCCGCAAGGGGCAGGTGCTCATGAATCATCATGAGCCGCGAACCAACGCCGATCTCGCGCTGATGAAATCGATTTCGCCCGTACTGGGTTGGAACCCCGTTAATTTCGGAGCCCTGCTTTTCTTGTCTGCTCTCGGTGTTGTTTTGCGACGATCTTCAGATGTTCGGATTCTTTCCGCACTCTTGCCCTTTGTCCTCGCTCCCTTTTTGACATGTTTGCTTTTTTTCGTGAGCGCCGAGTACAGAAATCCCGCCGCACCCTCCTTGTCGATCTTGGGGGGATTTGGGCTTTTTAGAGTTTTGACTTTTCGACGAGATGAGCCGGTTCGAATTCGAAGCGTATGGGCAAAATGCTTTGCGGGTTTTGCGTTAGTAGCGGTGGCTTTGCTTGCATACTGGCCGGCGGAAGCGCGCAGTGATGCAAAGGACCGTCGTGTCTACGCAGGGGCGCTGGCGACCGTGGGGATCGACGGTTCGAAGCCTCGAGCCATGGACTACGCGCGCGCTCGTGCCCTTCTCTCTGAACCCAGTGTATCAGAAGACCCGATGGTGATGACCTCCGCCTTGTTGGTGGAGTCGAATTACGCCATCCAATTTAGAGACCAAGAGGCGGCCCTTAACTTTATTCGGATCAATCAGAAATTGTGGCAACTCGACGATTCAGCGCTTGAGCTTCTGGGACCCTATCTTTTTAATCGAATGCGTGAGAGTCAGATGATTCGAGCAGCGCAGCTTTGCGCTCAGCCCACGATCCGGTCATGGAAAGAGATTCATGATCAGCTGCAGCTCATGGGGTGCCAGAGCTGGAATCACATCGGTCGCTCGTTGCAAAAGGGCGACAAGCGTTCTGCGAGACTTTTACTCATGCGTTCGGAGAGCGTCGCCCCCTATGCGGTGGAGATTTTGGCTTACCGAGGTTGGCTAGAAAAGCTTAACGGGAATGATCCTGTTCCCTGGCTTGAGCGAAGCTTTAAGGGCTATCCGAGGATCGGGCTCTCTGCGCTACTACTGGCGCGTCACTATCTCGGCGAGGAAGATTGGTTCAAGGCGCGGCAGTTTGCGACGGTCGCGATAGGCCGCGCACCGGGGAATCGAACTTTGGTTCTCGAAGCGCGCCGAATCCAAAATGCGAGTCCGTGGTCCCGTGCGGGACAGAGTCCTGGAGAACTCGAGGAACTGCGTGAGCTTTTAAAGTAAGCGGCAGCGGTTTGGCTATCCCTTATTTTCAAGCTGCTTGAGCATGGCCCCCATTTGAGCATGAAGTGTGTGTACGGCTTGCAGAGGTCGCACCATGACTTTGAATTCGTTGATAAGCCCTTCATCGTTGCAGCTAATGATGTCGACTCCGTTCACGTATTTCCCGTCCATGGTGGTTTCAAATTCAAGAACAGCTTGTTTGTCTAAAAATATTTTTTTGACATATCGAAAGTCATTTTGGGTCTGACTTTCTTCGCTCCGCACCGCTTCTGGCTTCACAAGCTTTTCTTCGCCTTCTCCGAAGACTCCAAAGGCGGCCATGAGGTACAACTGCGTGATGGGCTTTCCGTGCTGTGGTGTAAAGACGACCGGAGAGTAGAAAACTACATCTTCGGCGAGAAGAGAAGCGAGGGTTTCAGATCGAGGACCGGGCATCTCGCCTTTGGCCCACATAACCCAGTTGTCGATTACCGTTTCGATCATTTTAAATCCCTATCTCACCCGAATGGAAAGGTTTTTTGTGTTGGAAGAGCTTAGACAAAATAACTTTTGCGTGCCTTGGAAACACGGAAAGGGTATCGCCTCTGGCCCGGAATCGGAAGTTCAGCGGACCGAAGATGTGGAGGGGCATTGAAGGTTTTTTGAATCAAGCACTTACGCATTCGGTGCTTTCGCCGCGAGCCGTTCCTGAAGCAGTGTGAGGCCGTTTGGGCTGTATCGCGGTAAGGGGTTCGGTTCCTGGAGGTAAGGTTTTTCTGGCTGATAGATTTTACTGGATCGGCAGCAATAGGGGTTGCGGCTTCTCTGGTTTCAACGTCGAATAGCGCCATACAAGGCCCTTATGCTAAGGCGGTAGCTGTTGGATCGTTTGTATGCTTCGACTGACAGCGCCTTTCTGTAGTGCAACCGATGTTGATCTCCAGCTTCACACCAACGCGTGGCGAGTATTTCCCTGAAAAGCTTGTCTCTGCTCGAATCCATGTCGACCATCTCGTTATAGATCTTTTCAAAGATGATTGCCCATCGATGATGACTGTCCGAGAAGGACTCGTGGAGCTGGGGGTACCCAAGACCGCTTCTATACTGATAAGGAGCGCCCGGTACATGGATCCATGGGCCTGCGGCCGCCAAGCGAAGAAGGAAAAAAAGGTCTTGGCCGCTCGCGAATGATTCGTCCTCTGGGAAACCATTGAGTTCTCGGACCAGTTCTCCGTTCAACAGACTTCCAGAGAGGAAGGCTGATCCGTATCGGAACATCCACACTTGGGGATCTGCTGTCATTTCCGACATATCGATAATCTGACTTGTTTTTTGTTCTACATGGGATTCTTCGCGGTCCAGGGTTGCCGCTGCAATATGTCGGGAATGAGAAACGAGCTTCAGGCATCGCTCAAGGAAGTCAGGAGGCCACAGATCGTCGGAATCAAGGAATGCGTACCAATCCGCATCTGGGAAAGCCTTTATCCCTGCGTTTCGAGCGACCGCTGCGCCTTGGTTTGGCTGATGAATGAAGGTGATTTGGCAGCCCGAGTCCGACCTTTTATCTTCCCAATCGGCGAACTCCTGGGGCAACCCGTCGGTGGAGCCATCGTCCACGACAACAAGATGGTCTGGCGATTGCGTTTGATTGACTACGGATTCAATCGCGCTGAAGAGAATGTCTTTTCTGTTGTAAACGGGGATGATAGCGACCACAAACATTTTGATTCAGGCCCATCTAGATATTTGATTCGTCCGCATGATAGCTTCTGTGGTTGACGCTGCACTGGGTTCTCGCGATAGGGTGATTTGGCTGAATGGAGCTTGGACTGAATCGAGCGAGCGCAGTGTTATGACGAACGGTGGCACCATTCTTGGAATCGTAGCCGCGCCCGGGTGAATGTGTGCCCGGCAGGGCGATGAACCCGTTGTGGCCCCAGGCCACATCTGATCGAGGAAGTTAGTCCCGGAGGGGCCTTGATTTCTGCCGCCCTCGCGAGGCCCGAGTCCAATCTGCCTATCATCCTAAAGGAAGTATTCAGAGCTGTGAATCAGGCCCTACTTACGGGTTTTGAGAGGGTTAGTTCAATCGATTTCGATCTGTGTTTGAGCTCCGGATTCTGGGACTTCGATGGAAAAGTCTTCAAAAGAGGGCGGTCCCATTTTTCCCTGAGCATTCTGACTGAATCCGTAGGGTTCGGTGGGAAGGCCGAAAAAATTTGTGTCGAGCTTTTTATTTTGATTGAGATCTTGATAAGCCGCGACACCGTATCGGCCCGGCGCGAGGCCGGTAAAAGTGATTTCAAGTGAGCTCGCAGAGGGAACACTTTTCTGTTCGACGGGAGAATCCGTGTCAAATCCCTTTTGATTTTTGAAAAGCGCGGCTCGTATCTCTCCGCGCGAATCCGCGCCCGACAGGGAGACTTTTAAGTCCGCTGCAAAACAGAAGGATGGAAATCCGATTTCGGCCGCGAGGAACAGCAGGCCCATGAGAAGTCCGGCCTTTATCGGGGTCGCTGGGCGATAAGCTCGTGAGGCTGCGGCCAAGAAGGTCATCGAGAGAGGATGGGGGACGGTTGGCCGGCAGACAAGTCAGTCGGTTTCTTGATTCTTTGAGGAGGGGGCATCCTCTGCGCGATGGAAGCGCGCGACAGCGGGGTCCGTTTGGGCCACTCGACCCCAATCCCAGGCGCCTGGGGTGTCCAAGCTGGGCTGGCAGCGCTCGCACCAGTAACCTCCTTCGATCAAGACCTGGGGACGGGCCTCAAATTCATGCCCAAGCCCGCATTTCCATAGGTGTGGGGCCCGGGCGCCCTTAAAAGAGGGACTCAAACACGACCCCCCGCGGGATTTTGCGTAGGTCTGGAGACTTGATAAATCGAGTGTCTGTTCTGAAGGGGCGTGGCTCATTGTGGTGCCTCCCAGTTGGGAATTTGAGCCCACTTTTCTCGCGAACCGAAGAAGGCCTCAATCCGTTCGGTGTCTTCTTTTTGAATCCACTGCAGGGGTTCCGTTGCGTATCGAGAGATGAGTCGGAGTATCCATGTCGGCGCGATTGTGCCTCCCCATTTCATCCAAGCGGCGGACTCCTCTTCAACGCTCTTATAAAAGTCTTCGCGTGTGTCTCGGAAGTGTCCGATGTGTTGATTGAGTGTGTGGCTGTCGGAGAAGTAACCCGTGTGGGCACCATAAAGAGTGAACCAGTTACGATCAAAGATTTTACGGTAATCACCCAGGCCAAAGATTCGGAAAATACGATCCAGAAATTCGGTAAAGAGCACCCGGCACTCAGGGCCACCGGACATATTATAAAAGTGACCCCAGAAATCTTTCTCGGTTTCAATGCATTGAACGAGACCATATCCCGCATCTCGACTCGTGATAAATTCGATGTGTTGATCAAGAGGTTGGTGGAAGAGAATGGGGTCTAGGAGTGTGAGCAAATTCGGAAAGACGATAAACGTCTGTCGAAGACTGACCCAATTCAATACATCGGACTCAGCCACCATGCGTTCGGCCGCCGCTTTGGTGACAGCGTAGTAGTCGAACGGATTGGGCTTGATCGGGTCACCGACCTGGATCGTTTCGACGGGGGGAAGTCGGTGGCCATATTGCGCAACGGTGCCCACGTTCACGAAAGAGATGCGATCATTTCCGTTGGGTTGATGGGCAATGGCTCTAAGTAAGTTTCGGGTTCCTTCTACGTTGACCGACCTGGCGACGGAGGGGTGTCGATCTGCGAAGGGCGGGATCGTGGCTGCGGGATGGAGCACAAAGTCCACGCCATCTACCGCACGATCCGCATCGCCAGCTTCGGTAATGTCTCCCCACACAGTGTCGATCCACTTTGAATCAGGCGCATTCAAGTACGGCGCAAACATTTTCTTGTTGGCTTTAGAAGGTCGCAGAAGTAGTTTGACATCGTAGCGATGGCGCCTTCTGTAAAGTTCGAGAAAGGCTTCGTGCCCCATTGAACCGGATGCGCCTGTAAGGAGAACGCGTGGTTTGTTCACGTTTGTGGTTCTTTCCAAACCAGGCCTACGCCTGCGTCCTAGAGTGCAATAAAAGTCGAGAGAAGTGACGCCGCGAGCGCAGCGCCCATGGTGCCCGAGGGACGAGCATCGCAAATGATTCTAAGTTCGCAATCAGTGGCAAGGGGGGATGAGGTCCAGGGGTTGAGTCTTTTGAGAGGGTCGAAGTTAGGTGAGGCTCTGTTCTTAAGAGCAGGTAAAACATAGGTTTTTTGATTTTAAGAAGTGGCTCAGAACGTTTTGAGCACTACAGCGACGGCCCAGCCTGACGGGGCCTGGGTTTTAATCAGATTCGTGGCTTCTACGGATCGATTGACCCGGGTAGGGCCCTTATCAAAGAGAGGTCGAGCATGTGTTCTTTAGGGTTCCGCATCCTAGCGGGGCCCGCTTTAGGGAAAAGTGCGAGGGCCAGAGCGTCCATTAAAAAGCTCTCGCTACTTAATGTTGATGGGCGGGTCTGCGTAGTGGGTTTTGATTTCGAAGCGGAGCTGAGGTGAAGAAAAGACGGGACGATGAGGTCATGCCGTATCGGCTACTTGGGCTTGTTGTGGAATTAAAGTCTGAAACAGAAATGAAGATGTGTGGGGTCTCGTGATTCACTGCGAGCCATGGGAGTGACGACCGGTCGAAGTCTGAGTTTACGAACTGGGTTGATTGGAGAAGACTTCTAACTTTAGGGTAACAGCTTGACCGCTAAAGCAGCTCTGCCATTTGGGCGGAGCGCTCGAGGCTTCGACCCCCGAAAGCGCGCGCTCGATCTTGACTTCGACCGCCGGGTTAGAAGCTTCGTAGATGTTGCTCTCGAGCACCTCGCCGTTGGGTCCAAAAAGAAGTCTTAAGAAAGCAAAACCTTGACCCGGAGCAGTGACGTACTCGGGCGCGAGTAGGGCGCTGTTGATCTGGTCTCGCACGGCGAGGACCCACTCTGTGGATTCTTCAACATGTTCACAGCGAGCATCCGCTTTGGCTTTGACTTCAACGTTAAGTTTCTTCCCGATAATGCAACGCGAAATTTCTTTTGCCGGCTTAGGATAGGGAGCTGACATCTCGACGGCCGCGATGGCGATGGGGCCGAATCCGGGAGAGGTTGCGTTAAGTGTCTTGATGGTCTCGACGTTTCCCTCTGCATTGATCCAAAGATTTAGTTGGGCACTCTCATTGATGGGGGGGCTCGTCAGGTTGAGAACTTGATCACTGGCTTTCACCGAAATAGCGTGAACGTATTCAGACACACCCGGCTGTGATCTGCAGATGACAAATTTTGAAAAATCAAAAGTTATTTGGGGTTCTTCGTCCTGAGCGGGCCCGTCGTGATTCGCGCAGGCGAAAAAAAACAATGCGGACACACAGAGCCATAGGCTGAGACAGGCCATCGAGCGGCGGGGCATTTGTTTTGACTTCATAATCAAGAGGGTAGTCGATTTCGTTTTCTGAGAGATGAAGAGGGCTCTCCGTTTGTCTTTGAGCGTGTCCTTTAGGATCGGCTTGAAGCGAGCCGGGGCACTCCGTTCAGAGGCCGGGTCGAGGGTTCGCCGAGATGCATCCAGTAGTGCTCCAGGGGTGCTTTTTTGGGGGGGAAAGGCGAATGGGCGGGGCTGGGTCTTCACGCCTGAGTGAGAAGAGGTTTCAGAAGCGGGATTCTGGGGCCCAAGGGGGCTTGCCAGCCGGCAGAGAGACCGATTTTGCCCCTTTTTCGGGCATGAACTGGGCGGGTTGAAGGCTTTAGAGCGATTTCTGGTTTCCGGGGAGTCCCCGCCTCCTGATTTTCTTCCTCAATCGAGTCGACCTCGCTTGGGGGTCATCATCCGTGGAGCCGGAAGCCCGCTTGGATGAGCTTCAAATACATCCGGCCTACGCCCTTGTGCTCACTCTTGACCACGTGCCTCGAGGAGCTTGGTATATCTCCATATAACTGTAAAGTGTCGGGCTGAGTGAAGACCCCACCGGCCAGAAAGCCTCTTAATACGACCTGAGAAATGGCGAGTACGAAGATTAAAGACGTATCGATGGAAAGTGTAATCAGCCGAGCGGGGCGACGCATAGGCACAGCATGCTTTGTTTTACACAGTCACGTTCGAGTTGAACGCAGGCGAGCGGCATGATCTCGTTCATTTCCGGTCGAAAGAGTTTGGGGGCTTCTTTAGAGACTCGGCAAGAATTCATCTTTCAGCATAGACGAGATGTCATATCTTGTTTTTCCCTGATTTTTTTCTTTCTGATTTGGCATGCGCCAGGTGTTTTTGGCGGGCAGGTGTATGTCGCTGAAGATACGTTGGCCTACTTTTTTTCGAACCGAGCGGCTCTTTACGACTTAGCGATGAGAGGGAATTTCAGCTTTTGGGATCCCCTGCCGGGTTTGGGGCAACCTCGATTGGCGAACCTTCAGAGTGGGAGCTTCGCTCCGCTGTCATTGCTTTTCTATTTCATACCTACCGCGACTGTGTTTCAGTTTTATCCGGCGTTGGTACTTGGTCTTTTATCTGTCTTCACCTTCGCGCTGTTTCGCGTCAAAGGAGTGACTCAATGGCCTGCGCTTTTTGGAGCCCTGTCTTGGGTGACGGTGAGTGGAGTGTTAACCCACGTTCAGCATTTAGCGGTGATCGAGACGTTGCTCTTCCTGCCGTTGACTCTGTTCTTCTGGGAACTGGCTCTGCGTCATCGTCAAGCTCGTTTTATCGTGATGGCCGGAGTGGCTTTCGCGTTTCAGTGTTTTGGCTCTTCAGCTCAGTACCTCGTGTATAACGGACTCTTGATGGCGCTCTGGATGGGGCGAGACATCTGGGCCGCCATTAATCACAGGGAGAAGTTGTTTGAGCGCATTGGCTTCGTTTTTGGACTGATGGGGGTGGGGTTTGGAATCGGCAGCTGGCAATTGCTGCCTTTTCTTGAGATGGTGGAGCAGTCTCATCGGAACCTGTTGAATGATCCTGATCTGTTTAGTGGTCTGTTTCGTGCGTCGCCGGGTGAGCTCGTTCTCGCTTTGGGAGCGGAGAGTTTCGCTTTTATTCAGGGGCCAGTCCTTCAGCATGGCGCACCCTATAGAAACCAACCGCAGCTGAGTCTTTTGACGGTGGGGCTTGCGTGCTTGGCGCTGGTCCGTCGACCCCGTCCTTGGGCTCCCGCGTTGGGCGTTGTTTTCTTTCTTCTCGGGATGCTGGGTCAGGAAGGGGGAGTGACGCCATGGCTTCGTGAGTTCTTTCCGTTCGTTGATCGGCTTCGCGCTCCCTATCGCATGATCGTGCCGGCGGCTTTCCTTATCTCTTGGATGGCGGCCTTGGGGCTGCAAAGGGTTCTGGATTCTAATTTTCAAAAGCGTCGTCTACTCGCGATGTTCTGCGTGGGTTGGATTTGTGTCGTGGGTTGGACCTTGAAGCGTCCCCTTGATCACTATGCTCCGCACGACGCCTACGCGGTTCCCGCGTCCGTGGAAAACGCCGGGGGCCGGGTGGTGATGGATTTTCGAAATTCTCATCGGATGCCTTCTTTCGCTCTGAATGCGGGCCTGGCTGTGGGTGTGCCAACCCTTCTTATGCGCGAGGTTCTAATTCCTGCTTCATTTTTTGAAACGTATTTCGCCGGTCAGTACGGCACTTTGAACCCGCCTGAGGTCTTTGATCAGACCATCGTTTCGGCCGCACTTCCTTTTGTGAACCCCAACGCACCCATTTGGGATGCGTTTGGGTTAGAGACGGTGGTGTCTTTTCGAGGAGGAGTATTTTTAAGTCAGAGGCGTGAGACAGCCATGGACCGCTTTAGTTTGGTCCCTGAACTTGAAGTCGAGGAAAACTCAGCTCTTTTTTATCAACGATTGGTCTCGCCCGACTGGGACCCGCGTGCCCATGCATTGGTTCGCGTGCCTGTTGAGGTTCTCCCTGAACCTTCTGGGGTCTCACTTGAAACTGAAATCGAGATTTTGATCGACGAGCCAGATCGGCAGAAGCTGGAAGTTCAGTCGTCGGGCGGAGTGTTGGTGACATCTGAACTGTTCTTTCCGGGCTGGGAAGTTCAAGTGGATGGGCATTCTGCCCAACCTCTTCAGGTCCAGGGAGCTCTTAGAGGCGTCTTGATTTCAGCGGGTCTGCACGAAGTGGATTGGCGCTACCGGCCCACCTGGTGGCCGTGGGCACTTCTTGGTTCGAGCGGTGCGCTCCTCAGTGTTTTAGGCCTGTGGATGCACGATCATAGACGAACGGCGGCATAGGTTTTAAGCGTCATCCCATGAAACCTGATGTACTATAAAAAATTGATTTTAGATACTTTGACGATCGTCCAATGAGTCGGTCATAAATTGCATCAGGAGGTCTTCGTCGTGCATTGTCTCTTTCCGACTCACCTGGAAAATCGTTTTGGGTCTCAAGGCTTTCTTGGCCGAGCTCGCAGGTCGTTGGGCGCTTGGGTCGTGATGCCCACCTTGGCTTTTGTTTTTCTTTTTTCGAATCTGACTTACGCAAATCCAGATGAGCTTCTTTGGGGCGACACGCATCTTCATTCAAGTAACTCATTTGATGCGTATTTGAACCGCAACTACTCGGCTGATCCGGCGACGGCTTATCGTTATGCCCAGGGATTGCCGGTCATTCACCCCTATCACCGAGCTCGAGTTCAGATCGAAACCCCGCTTGATTTTTTGGTGGTCTCTGATCACTCCGAATACCTTGGCGTGATCCGGCACGTGATAGAGCGTGGCATTCCCAAAGACGGCCTCAGCGCGGTGGATTTGGCACGAGCTTGGTACGCTGAGTATTGGCTCGAAGGGGTGATCGAGGAAGATAACGGCATGGCGGCTTTTGCGTCGCTTCTGCCTAAGCCGACCACTGTCGAGGATGCGGCCGCCAATCCGCCCACGTCTCAAATTCCGAACTCACAATTGATGCAGTCCACAGTTTGGAAGGAGGCCGTGCGAATTGCCGACGAGCACAATACGCCGGGCGAATTTACAGCCATGATTGGTTGGGAGTGGAGTTCGGTGCCTTCGGGGGCGAACTTGCATAGGGTGGTCATGACTAGCGCAGACGCCGAAGTCGCGTCCGAATTTTACCCGCTGAGTTCGACCGAGAGTATGTATCCCGAAGATTTATGGACTTGGCTTGAGAAAACTTCAGAGAAGACGGGCGCTGATTTTGTCGCGATCCCCCACAACTCAAATATTTCGAAGGGGTATATGTTCCCAGAGAAGTTGCTTAAGGGAACATCGTATACGGCAGACAACGCAAGTCTTCGATTGCGCTGGGAGCCTGTTGTAGAGATTACTCAAATTAAGGGAGACTCGGAGACGACTTCATTGTTCTCGCCCGAGGACCCCTTCGCAAACTTCGAAATCTATTCGTTCTACATTCAACAAGACGCACCACCCTATAAAGCTCAGGTGGGCGACTACGTTCGTCCTGCTCTGCGGCGCGGGCTCTCCATCGAGGAAAAAACGGGCGTGAACCCGTATGCGTTCGGGCTGATTGGTTCGACGGATTCCCATACGGGTTTATCGTCTGCCGAAGAGCCTAATTTCTGGGGCAAGATGGCGCGGGACTCAGTGCCCGAGAATAAGAATGCCATGTGGCGCACAGGTCGAGGGCCGTCGGGTTGGTCTATGTCGGCCCAAGGTTTGGCGGCAGTCTGGGCGGAAGAGAATACGCGTGAATCGATTTTGGAAGCGTTTAAGCGAAAAGAAGTGTACGCGACGACGGGGCCTCGGATTAAGGTTCGTGTTTTTGGAGGCTGGGATTTCGAGCCGGAAGTAATGGCGTCGGAAAATATGCAAGAAGTGGGCTATGCGCGGGGTGTCCCGATGGGGTCGGTGTTGCCGTCAGGGCCGTCGGGCGGAGTGCCCCGTTTTTGGGTGGAAGCGCTGAAAGATCCAAAGCACGCGAATCTCGACCGCGTACAGATCGTGAAAGGATGGATCGATGCATCGGGGGACACTCACGAGAAAATTTATAATGTCGCTTGGTCAGAAGAGCGCAGCCTGGACGCAAAGGGTGCTCTACCGAGTGTCAAGAACACAGTGGATGTGAAGACGGGATCTTATACGAATGAATTTGGGAGTTCGCAGTTGGCCGCGGTTTGGGAAGATTCTGATTTCGATCCATCGCAGTCCGCCTTCTACTATGTGCGCGTTCTTCAGGTTCCTACCCCTCGACACTCTTTGCTCGATGCTTTGGCGCTTGGCGAGGACCCGAAGTCGACGGGGCACCCCGATTCGATTCAGGAGCGGGCTTACACCTCGCCTATTTGGTATCGCCCGGAGTCTACGGTGGTTGGTCAGGGAGGAGGGGCCCGCGCGGATGAAAATTCGTAAAAGCTATTCCTTGGCGTTTTAGTTTTGATCCTTGACGCGTGGGGTGGTTTTTTCTGACGAAAGGTCAAAAACGATCATCAGAAAGGCAGGAGACCGAATGAAGGAATTTACAGGCCGAGTCGCCGTGGTGACAGGGGGAGGGAGTGGCATCGGTGCGGCTTTGAGTCACGCCTGTAGCCAGAGAGGAATGCGTGTCGCGGTCGTCGATGTCGAAAGAGATGCGGCCGAGAAGGTGGCCGCCGAGATTAATGAATCCGGTGGCGAAGCCTTCTCAAGCGTCGTGGATGTGAGACGGCTAAGTGAAATTGAAAGACTGGCCCAAGAGGTGGATCAGAATTTCGGCGCCTGTCATTTGCTTTGCAATAATGCGGGAGTGCTGGTGACTCGACCGATTCTTGATCTTGAGGAAAAGGATTGGGATTGGAGTCTCTCGGTGAATTTGCTGGGACCCATTCATGCTGTCTCGGCTTTTTTACCTAGGATGCTTTCGAGCGGTGAGGAGGGGCACATTGTGAACATGGCCTCTATGGCTGGGCTGGTGAGCATGCCGCATAGGGGGTTAGGGGCATACACCACGAGTAAGTTTGCATTGGTGGGATACTCAGAGTCGTTGAGGGCTGAGTTAGCTTCGAAAGACGCGCCTATTGGAGTTTCGGTGGTGTGTCCGGGGGCCGTGGCCACTCGGATCGCGCAAAGCGAACGAAACCGCCCCAAAGAGCTTGAGACGGGGCAGGGCCCGACTCCGACCCAAGCCGATCCGAACACGGCGCCTGCCCAGGGGCGCCAAACCTCCGAGGAGGCCGCTCTGCGAATTTTGGCCGGCGTCCAGGCGAACGACGCTTGGATCCTGACCCACCCAGAGATGAAGTCCATGGTGGAGGCTCGGACCAGCGCTCTGCTGACGGCCTTTGATGAGGCCGCCGGACTCGTTTTATAAAGAGAAGAAAGAGCTTGAGGGTGTCTTGGGGCCGAATTTTGGCCTCGATTGAAAACGGCCGGATGGCCTGTAGGGCGATTCGGCCTACCCCTCGGGGGCAAAAAGGCTCGTCGGCTCCCATTTGTTACCCGAGCCAGTCTGGAGAGGGCTCCTCCTTCTCCCTTTCATTTGACCCGAATGGAGGCTCCGTCTATACTTTCGATACGCAACGGATCGTATCTCGATTTTACCCAACGTCCCAGAAACGTTAGACGAAGGTCCAGTAAGGAGTGACCCATGAATTTTGATTTCACGCCGGATGAACAGAAATTTGCTGATGAGGTGGAACAGTGGCTTGTGGACAACCACGACCCGGAGGTCATGGATTTGACCCGAGAGAATTTCAGCCAACTGTCGGATACACCCGCTCGGCGGGCTTTCATGAAGAAATTAGCCAAGCAGGGTTGGTTGGGGATGTCTTGGCCAAAGAAGTACGGCGGGCAAGAAATCGAAGGCGTCTATGAATTCATCTTGACCGAAGCTCTGGCACGGCATGGTGCGCCCCAGATCGGCAAGGGTGTTGGAATCATCGGAAAGACGTTGATCCGGCACGGGAGTGAGAAGCTCAAGGAAGAATTTTTGCCTCAGATTTTGAATGCAGAGGTTGAGTTCGCCGTAGGCTATAGCGAGCCGCAAGCCGGTTCAGACGCCGCGAACATGCAGCTCAAGGCCGAGAAAGTCGATGGCGGTTGGATGCTCAACGGTCAAAAGATGTGGACGACCTCGGCGCACTTTGCTGACTGGTACTGGGTCGGCGCTCGGACAGACCCTGATAAGCCAAAGCACGCAGGTCTTTCTCTGTTCATGATTCCAATGGATCACAAGGGGCTTGAGGTCCAGAGCCTGCCCACCATTGGGAAAGACACGACGAATCAAGTCTTCTTTGAAGACGTATTCGTGCCCGATGATTACCTCGTGGGCGAGCAAGGGAAAGGTTTTGGCTATATCGCCGAGGCTCTAGATCTTGAACGATTTACGATGTTCACGATTTCACCCATTGAAGATCGCTCAAATCTCTTGGTTGAATGGGTAAAGGAAGCGAAGCGAGATGATGAGCCGCTGAGTGCGGATGTAAACGTGAGACGCACGATCGCTCACATCGTGACGGATACGCATGTCGCGAAAGGGCTGAGCAAACGTTTTCTCAGTGCGGCGATGTCGGGCGGAAAGCCTCCGACCATCGAATCTTCGGAGTACAAGCTCTTTACGACGACGCTCTCGCAGCGGGTTTGTAAAGATGCATTGGATGTCACCGGTGCGGCGGGTCAGATCCGTGAAGGCCAAGACGATGCGCCTCTTCGAGGTCGATTTGAAGGGGCCTACCGGGCGACCCTTAATGAAACGGTCGGGGGTGGCTCTTCTGAAATTCAGAAGAACATCATTGCTCGACGTAAGTTGGGATTGCCCAAGAACTTTTAAATCGTTCTAAGTGATCGGCGGAGCCGTTTGGATCGGCCGCCATACTTTTGAAGCGGGAGTGAAGAGGCCCGCATGCCTATAGGAGATCCGATATGGACCTCGCGCTGACTGAAGAACAACAGATGATCGTTGATATGACTCAGGGAATTCTTGAGGAGCACTCGACCATTGAAGTGGTGCGCCAACTGGAAGACGACCCGAAAGGCTATCCGGATGAACTGTGGAAGCAGTTGGCTGAGTCTGGGCTCACGGGCCTTTTGATTCCTGAGAGCTTCGGAGGAGGCGGCCAAGGTTTGGTGGAGGCGGCCTTGGTGTACGAGCAGTTTGGAACCTATCTCTCGCCCGTGCCCCACTTCGTCAGTTCGGTTCTGAGCGCCCGCATGCTGCTTGAAGTGGGAACCGACCATCAACAGGAAGAGTGGCTTGGCAAGATGGCCAACGGGGACGCGATCCTAAGCGTGGCCTGGTTGGAGCCTGAACGTGGTTTTGGCCAAAAGGGTGTCCAGATGGCGGCCGTGGCCGACGGCGGAGACTTTTTGCTCTCGGGCGTTAAGCAGCATGTCTATTTTGCGAGTGCCGCCAGTCAATTGATCGTTTTGGCGCGAACCGAAGCAGGGATTGAGCTTTTCCTTGTGGACCCCACTGCCCAGGGCGTTGCCATGCGGCAACAGCTTTCTCAATCTGGTGACGCACAATATCGAGTTGAGTTCGACAATGTGCGCGTCTCTTCCAGTGCACGTCTGGGTGGAGCCGGAACGGGCTGGGAAACGTTTAACCAGGTTCTTCATGAAGGCATCATCCTGCTGGCCGCGCAGGCCATCGGTGGTGCGCAAAAGGTTCTGGACATCACCGTTGAGTACTCAAAAGAGCGAATTCAGTTTGATAAACCGCTCGGCGCTTTTCAGGCTTTGGCCCACTATATGGCTGATTGCGTGACGAACATTGATGGCGGTCGAGTGCTGGTCTACGAAGCGGCTTGGAACGCGGCTCAAGGGCGTTCGATTTCTCGTTTCGCGCCCATGGCCAAGCTTTTTGCTTGCGAGACCTATCGAGAAGTGACTCGAATTTGTGCGCAAATTTGGGGCGGTGTGGCGTTTACCATTGAGTACGACTGCCAGCTTTACTTCCGTCGAGCCAAGCAACTACAGCTCTCATGGTGGGATACTCCCTATCTCGAAGAGCTAGTGGCTGCCGATGTTCTCGACCAAGAGTAACGTGAACCGCAGTCATCACGTTTGACATCGAATTTAGAGGGGCCCAGTTTTAAATACTGTGGCCCCTTTATTTTTCGTGCCCCTTAGATCTTGAAGCTGGCGCGTGTTTCGAGAAGAGCCTTTGAATGGAAGATCTCTTTGGCTCCTCGGCTTTCG
>JACLAC010010810.1_pt1 | contig 30120 bp, 23 predicted proteins | sample 8027881 | NCBI WGS metagenome assembly JACLAC01 (sample SAMN15725517, study PRJNA655200) | protist metagenome | isolation source: fluorescence activated cell sorting (FACS) single amplified genomes of... | place: Spain: Blaines Bay Microbial Observatory, Mediterranean Sea | collected 2016-01-19 | reverse complement strand
CTGACCTTCAAGACCTACTTGCAAAGCCCGATCCGCCTGACCATCAAAGATGACTTTGTCACCGACATCTCAGGCTCTGGCCGGGACTGCGAGCAGCTGATCCGCTATCTTGAGGCGTGGGAAGACCGAAACGCCTATGCCGTCTCGCATGTGGGATGGGGGGTGAACCCCAAGGCTCGCTATGAAGCGTTGAGCCTTTATGACAAGTCGGATACCAACGGCACCGAACTGCGGTGCTTTGCTGGCAACTTCCTGTTTTCAACCGGCGCGAACGAGTTCGCCGGCCGCTTTACTGAGGGGCATTTCGACCTGCCCATGTTAAATTGTACCATCGCTCTTGATGATGAGGTGGTGGTGGATCGGGGGCGCGTTTTATGAGCCAGAATCCTGTTGTTGCCCTGCACGGAATTGGGTCGGACGGACGCACCTTTGATGCGCTGTCCAAGGCGCTGGCCACACCGCGCTTTCGCTCGCTCAACTTACCCGGATACGCCGACGAACCGGGGTTGCCGGAGAGTTTTGAAGGCCTGAAGGCCTGGTTAGGCGATCAGCTGGCAGGTGCAGAATCCGATACAGACGCCGATACAGACACCGATGGTGGTCGCAGCGTTCTCGTAGGGTATTCCATCGGCGGCATGCTGGCCCTGGACTTTGCTCTCGACCATCCCGAGCGGGTAGCGGCGCTTGTGTTGATCTGCACGACCCCGGCCTTTGGCGGCCCGGACCCAAGTTTCAAGGAAGCCTTCTTAAAAGCTCGACTGGCGGGGTTGGATGCGGGGCAGACCATGGCCCAGAGTGCGCCCGGTATCGTCGCGGGGTATTTGGGTGAGCGTGCCGATGATGCGGCGATTGAGCTGGCCACCGAAATGGCTGCGGCCATCCCGGAGACGACCTTCCGCGCCGTGCTGAAAACACTGGTGACTTTCAACCGTCGGGATGACCTAGGCGCAGTGGTTCCTCCTTGCCTGATTGTCGCAGGCAGTAAAGATGCTAATGCACCGGCCAAAACCATGGTTAAAATGGCGGACCGGATCCCGCGCACCCGTTTTGTTGAATTCGATGCGGGCCACGGGTTGCCGATGGAGTGCCCTGAAGACTTGGCGCAGGCCATTAAGGCTTTTCTGAACGATTTCGAGCTGTAGAGTAACGCACATGACCCTGATCGCGACACCCGACCCGTCACCCATGTTCGACGCCAAGGCCTGGCGACTGACAGAGCAAGAGCAGCGCCTGACCGGCTTGGCGCGGGACTTCGGCGCAAACACTCTGACGGGACGCGCCCACCGCTGGGATACTGAGGCGACGTTCCCGCTGGAAAACTATCATGACATGCACTCCAACGGACTGCTGGGTATCGGCGTGCCTGAGAGCCATGGGGGTCTTGGTGCCGGTTATCGGGCTTACATGCTGACCGCAGCAGAGATGGGCCGGTTTTGTGGGGCGACGGCGCTGACGTGGAACATGCACGTGTGCTCGACGCTGTGGACGGGGCCCCTGTCGGATGATCTGGAACTGGACCACGAAGCGTCGCATGCCCACGAAGCCCGGCGCCAAGAGCACTTCCGCCGAATCATCGAGGACGGCGCGATCTACTCACAACCGTTTTCCGAAGGCGGTGCAGCCGCAGCTGGAGCTGCGCCCTGGTCCACCACAGCAACCCCGGTCGATGGTGGTTGGGTCATCAATGGCAAAAAGATCTTTGCCTCGCTTTCCGGCTTCGCGGACTACTACGGCATTTTGTGCGGCGAGGTTCAGGCCAGCGGCAAATATTCCCGCCGGGATACGATTTACATCGCAGTCCCCGCCAAGGCCGACGGCGTCAAGGTGGTTGGTGACTGGGATCCATTGGGGATGCGCGGAACCGTTTCACGCACGCTGATTTTCGAGGACGTCTTCGTACCCGATTCAGCCGCGCTCATGCCCCATGGCCTTTACTTTCAGGCGGCCTCCCGCTGGCCACACATGTTCATGACGCTGTCCCCGACCTACATGGGGATCTGTCAGGCTGCCTATGACTTCACGATTGCCTATCTGCGGGGTGAGATCGAAGGCCTGCCGCCGGTCAAACGTCGGCAGTTTCCCACCAAGCAGCTCGCTGTTGCTGACATGAATGTTCAACTCGAGTCCGCTAAAGCGCTCTGGTTCCAGGCCATCACCGAAGCCTGCGCTGATCCCACCAAGGAGCAGTTGATGCGGGCCTATACCGCCCAACACGTGGTGATGGAAACGGCCAACAGCCTGTGTGCGCTGGCGATCCGGACGTGTGGGGGGCAATCGATGCTGAAGACGCTGCCGCTGGAGCGCCTGTACCGTGATAGCCGCTGTGGCTCACTGATGCTGCCGTGGACGGCAGAAATCTGCCTGGATCGTCTCGGCAAGTTGGCCCTTTATGAGGATGGTGAAAGCGACGATGACGACGCTTAAGCCTTCGCAATTGCTTGAAGCGCTGGATGCTGCTGTTGCCGAGCAGGGCAGCGATCTGACCCCGAGATTGATTGGGGATGACGGGGCGTACAGTCTTGCTGCCTTGTCCCAGACCTCCCAATCCCTTGCCACCGTTTTAGCCGCAAAGGGCGTCAAGCCAGGCGATCGCGTCGGACATTTAGGGAAAAACTCTGCGGCCCTGATCGTTCTCCTGTTCGCCTGCGCACGGCTGGGCGCGCTGCTGATGCCGTTGAACTGGCGGCTGAGCGTCAAGGAGTGGACTTGGATGCTGGACGACGCCGCGCCGTCTGTGCTGGTGACCATGGAAGGCTTCCACCAGAACCAGGACGCGCTCACCGGCGCGCCATGCTTTGATCTCCTGGCCCTGCTTGATGAAGCCGCCACCGCATCCATCAAACCGCCCTTGGACACAGGGGCGGGCGATCCAGATTTGTTGCTGGTTTACACCTCGGGCTCCACAGGTCGGCCCAAGGGGGCGGTTCACACCCAGGGGGCCGTGTGGGCCAACGCGCGGCTTTCTCATGCCATGCATAATTATAACCCGCAGGGCGTTCAGGACCGCGTGCTAACGATCCTGCCCATGTTCCACGTCGGTGGTTTGGCGATCCAGACCCTGTCAGCCTTGCTGCACGGAGCGCAGGTGCGCGTGATGACGGCCTTTGAGCCCAACCAGATGGCCGCGCTGCACGAAAGCTTCCGTCCGACCTTAACTCTGCACGTACCGGCAACCCTTCAAGCGATGCTGAACCTGCCACAGTGGGCAAATCTGGACCTGAGCGACTTGCGCGCAGTGTCGATTGGTTCGACCGATGTCCCGATTGAGCTGATTTCCGCGCTGCAGACTCGAAGCATTCCGGTTCTCCAGATCTACGGTGCCACTGAGTCTGGACCGATTTCAATTTTCCAAAACATTGATTTAGCACTTAGCAGGCCCGGATCGATCGGGACGGTTCCGGAGGGTGTGGAGATCCGGTTACAGCGGCCCGATGGATCAACCTGTGACCTCGATGAAGCCGGTGAAATCGCGATCCGTGCTGACAACCTTGCCCGGTGCTACTGGCCAAATCTGCCACTGGTCAACGCTGACGGTTATTGGTCCTCCGGTGATGTTGCGTCCCGTGACGCCGAGGGGGTTTACTGGTTCCGCGATCGGCTGAAGAACGTCATCATCTCAGGGGGTGAAAATATTTATCCTGCTGAAATTGAGCGGGTTTTACGGTCGGTGCCAGGTGTGGGGGATTGCTGCGTGGTTGGCGTGGCCAGTCCGCGCTGGGGTCAAACGCCGGTGGCTGTTATCGAAGGATCGCCCCTGCCGCTGGATTCCATTCGGGCCCGGTTAAACGAAGAATTGGCTCGCTTCAAGCACCCCAGCCGGATCGACTTTCTGCCTGTTTTGCCGCGCAACGCTATGGGCAAGATCGTCCGCGATGACGTGGTGCGCGTAGTCGCCGAAGGGCACTAAGTTGGGTTAAAGGTTCTATCAGGATGGTAAGAGCTTAACCCCACGGGTTTGACAAGGTGTCGATCTGTCCTGTTAGGTAGGGTTGCTTAAGGATCAAGAGTGCTCGGCGATGGGCTTGTCTGTGTTGGGCGCCGGTGGGCGTTCAAGTCAAGTCCAAGAAGAGTCTGGGCATACTGAGACCTATTGAGTTATTGCTGACAGTCCATGTTTCTTTGGGAGGAAAACAAATGAAAATGACACAGCGTATTCTGTTCGGCCTGGCGGTTGGCGCAACGGCCCTGTCCGCTGGCGTTGCGACCGCACAGGAAACTGTAACGCTTCGCATGGGCACCTGGTTGCCCCCACAGCATCACATGATCGCGACCACGTTGAACGACTGGATCGCGTCAGTTGACGAAGCTTCAGACGGTCGCATTCAGATCAAGGTTGATCCAGCACCGATCGGTGGCCCACCAGCCCAGTACGACCTGGTTCGCGCCGGCGCGTCTGATCTGGTTTACCACGTTGCCGCTTACACGCCCGGACCGTTCGAAGTCCTGCGCGCGATTGAGCTGCCGTTCCTTTCCACCTCGGCTGAGGCCGGTTCTCAGGCTGCGTGGGACTGGTACCAGCGTAACATCGGTTTTGGTGAAGAACTCGAAGACGTGAAGGTTATCACGCTGTTCGTACACGGCCCTGGTGCCATTCACACCAAGAAGCCAATCGCAACGCTTGAAGACCTGGCTGACGTAAAGCTGCGCGTTGGCGGCGGCGGTGTTCGCATGTCTGAAGCGCTGGGTGCTGTTCCAGTCGCCATGCCTGCTTCTCAGGCTTATGAGGCCATCTCCAAGGGCGTCGCTGATGGCGCCATGTTCCCTTACGAGTCCATTGCGGGCTTCCGACTGGGTGAGTTGGTCGACTACCACCTGTCGATCCCAGGTGGCCTCTACACCACGCCATTCGTGATCATGATGAACCAGGCGAAGTACGACTCTATGCCTGCTGATCTGCAAGCGGCGCTGGACGAAGCTGGCGGCATCAACGGTGCCAAGCTGCTTGGCGCTGGCTGGGACGAGGCTGACCGTGTTGGCATGCAGCGGGCTATCGACGGCGGTGGCACGATAACCACGCTGTCGGACGCTGAGCTGACGCGCTGGGCTGACCAGATTTCCTTCATGGAAGCAGACTGGATTGGCCGTGCTGACGCCCGTGGTTTGGACGGTGCGGCACTGCTTGATGATCTCAAGGCAACCTTTGGCAAGTACAATAATTAAACCATTGTCTTGCGTGATTGAAGCTGGGGCAGGGCGATCCTGCCCCGGCTTTCATTTCTTACGTTTCGATTGATTAAGACATTTTCCATTTGGGGCTTTGAGGAATGATCTTACGCGTCATCAGTACCGTCCTTACCTCCATCGCTGCGGTTTCGCTGCTGGCGCTTATGGCGCTGACTTTCGCTGATGTCATTGGGCGTGAATTCTTCAACAAGCCCCTGACTTTTTCGGTAGAGCTGACGAGGTTGGCCATGGGGCTGACTGTTTGCCTTGCCTTTGGCACCACCACGGTTTCAGGGCGGCATATTTCAGTGGATCTGATCCAGGGTTTTGTTGGCAAGCGGGTATATGGATTGATGCTGCGGCTCTCGTCCGTGCTGCTGACCATATTTTTTGGGGTTCTCGCGTGGGGATTGTTGGGCAAGGCGCGGCAATTCGCCGGAGATGGGCTGGCGACGCAAGTGCTGTTTCTGCCCGTTGCGCCGGTGGTCTATGCGATGTCTCTAGCTTGCCTTGCGGTCGCTGCGATTGCTGCTGTGATGATTTGGGTCGGCACCGACGCACAGAGCGAGGTCGAAGAGCATCTCGCCGAGGCGCGAGCGCTGGATAATCCCTCCAATCCCGACCATAAAAACTAGAGGAGCGCGCGCATGGAACCGTTGACCATAGGCCTGCTGGCGCTCGGCGTTTTGTTTGTCCTGCTGATTATCTCCGTTCCCATCGGCGTTGCCATGGCCGCTTGCGGGGTTCTGGGTGTTGCCGCAATCATTGGCCTCAAGCCCGCTTTGGCGCTGTTTGGCAACACGGTCTACGAGACCACGGCCAACTTTGACCTGTCCATCATTCCATTGTTTGTGCTGATGGGGTCCGTGGCGTCGCGGTCCGGGCTTAGTCGCGAGCTGTATTCCGCCTTTAACGCCTGGTTGGGCGCCTTGAGGGGCGGTGTGGCACTGGCAACCGTTGGAGCATGTGGGGCGTTTGCGGCGATCTGTGGTTCGTCTGTCGCCACCGCAGCAACCATGAGTCAGGTTGCGCTGCCGGAAATGAAGCGCTTCAAGTACGCTGACAGTCTGGCGACTGGTTCGGTGGCCGCGGGCGGGATTATCGGAATTCTGATCCCACCGTCTGTGGTTCTGGTGCTGTATGGCATTTTGACCGAAACCTCGATTGGCGACCTGTTTATCGCCGGGTTCATTCCGGGCATTCTGACGACGCTCGGCTTCATGCTGGTCATCGCCATTTTTACCCGCTTCAACCCTGAAGCCGGACCCAAGGGCGAGAAAACCACCATCGGTGAAAAGTTCCGCGCGCTCGGGCGCACGTGGGCGATTTTGTTACTGTTTATCCTTGTTATCGGCGGCATCTACTTTGGCTTTTTTACGCCGACTGAGGCTGCGGGCATCGGTGCCGTCGGCGCTTTCGCTATCGCTGCACTCCGAGGGCGACTGAACTTCGAGACGATCAAGGGCTCGTTGCTGGAGACCATCCGAACAACGGGCATGATTTTCACCATTCTGATCGGCGCGATTGCACTCAACAATCTGATGGTGTTCTCCGGTATGGCCTGGGGCCTGTCGAGCTTTGTCTCTGGTCTTGATATGCCGCCCATGATGGTCATGGTCGTGATCCTGCTGATCTATCTGGTCCTGGGCTGTTTCATGGACGCTCTGGCGATGATCCTGCTGACCGTGCCGATATTCTTCCCCATCGTTGTCAACCTTGGCTTTGACCCGGTCTGGTTCGGGATCATTGTTGTGATGGTGGTCGAGCTGGGGCTGATCACGCCGCCCATTGGAATGAATGTCTTTGTGATTAAAGGAATGGCGCAGAACGTGCCGCTGCAAACCATCTATCGGGGCGTGATTCCCTTTGTATTGGCTCAGATCGTCCTTGTGATCCTTGTCTTCCTGTTCCCGCAAATCGCCCTGTGGCTGCCTGATACGGCGGATGCGATACAAGATTGGTTGAACCTCTAGGCTCTATCTTCAACCAATCCGCTGCACGTAGCAGGCGCGGTCTGGGTCGAACCATGTGCGTGAGTATTCGACTGCATGGTCCGCCTGTGCCCAGCTGAGGCGCTCGACAAACCCCACCAGACTTCCGAAAGCCGGGTCAAATGCCTCCGGTGCCCAATCCGGCACCGTGGCAACCCTTACTTGGTCGCTGATCCGCGTGATCCAGAATCCCAGCCGGTCCTGATAGAAGCGGTAGAGCGAGTCCGATACCTCCTCGCCGATGACCGTGCCACAGGAGCCGTCCAACCAGATTTCTTCGATGGCAACGGCACGTTGATTGAGGAACCTCAACCGTCGAATGCGGGTCGCCTGGTCACTGATACCAAAGGCCGGCAGGTCAGGGGGCTTGAGGCCGCTTTCCAGCGTCAAGATACGCGCAGAAGGCAAACCGCCGCCTTGGATCAGCTCCAGACGGAACAGCGAGTATATCGATGGCACATGGTCATTCGTGCGGACATAGTTTCCCGACCCTTGAACCCGTTCGAGCAAGCCTAGGCGCTCCAACTCCGCCAAAGCCTTGCGCAGAGTTCGAACAGTGACACCGTGATGCGTGGCCAGCGCCCGCTCAGGCAGCAATCTCTCACCGTCCACTAACCGCCCTGACGCAATCTCCCGGATCAGGAATTCACTGACTTGCTGATAAAGCGGCAAGGCGCTGGGGCTGCTATCACGCTCAATCACCGGATACGGTCCTTTCTCGGTTCGAATTGATATACCTCAGGCCCCACAAGGGACGCTGATCCCATGGCCTTTTTAGAGGTGTTTCTGCTGATTTTCCAGTAATTGATACACCATTGATTTGCTTCCACTGATGGCCTAACCCAATGAGGCATTTTACCTCGAAAAGAAGGCCGATACCCATGACCGTGGTTCCTGTGACTTCACCCGATCTCGACGCCAGCGAAGTGTCCTGGTTTGCTGCGCTTTGCTCGGACGATTATCAATTTCTCGGCGTGCCAGAGGGTGATTTGCGGTCGAGTTGGGGGCATTGTTCCCAGATTGTTAAGACGGCTGAAAAGCACGGTTTCCGCAACATCCTATGCCCGTCTTCGTATCAAGTGGGGCAAGACACGCTGTCCTTTGTGGCGGGCTGTGCGCCGATCACAGACCGTATCAACCTGCTGGCCGCCGTGCGCTGCGGGGAAATGCAGCCCATCATGCTGGCCCGCACCCTTGCGACGCTGGACCACATGCTGGAGGGGCGGTTGACCATCAACATCATTTCGTCCGACTTTCCCGGCCAGACCGAGCCAAGCCCTTACCGGTACCAGCGCTCGCGGGAGGTTGTGGAGATCCTCAAACAGGCGTGGACTCAGGATGAGATCAACCATCAGGGCGAGATCTATCAATTTTCCGGGCTGACGACGGACCCAGTGCGGCCTTATCAGGGCGGCGGCGGGCCGCTGCTGTACTTTGGCGGTTACTCACCCGATGCGCTGGATCTGTGTGGCCAGCACTGTGATGTCTACCTAATGTGGCCGGAAACCATCGAAGCGCTGGAAGGCCGCATGAAGGCTGTGAACGCGGTTGCCGAACGCTATGAGCGCACCTTGGACTACGGCCTGCGCACGCATGTTATTGTGAGGGATACTGAGGCAGAAGCCCGTGAATATGCTGACTACATCGTTTCAAAGCTGGACGATCAGCAGGGGGAGGCCATCCGCAACAGGGCTTTGGACTCCAAATCGCTGGGTGTGAGTCATCAGGCTAAGAACCGTGATGATGCTGACGAATTTGGCTATGTTGAACCGAACATGTGGACGGGCGTGGGCCGCGCGCGTTCGGGTTGTGGAGCCGCGATTGTCGGCTCAACGGATCAGGTCCTTAGTAAGCTGGAAGCCTACCACAAAATGGGCATCCGTTCCTTTATCCTATCGGGGTATCCGCATCTGGATGAAGCCGACCATTTCGGCGCACGTGTATTGTCCCAGATGAAAACATGCTCCTTGCCACAGGCCTATGGGCGTGTGCCGGCCAGCGTGCCAGCAACTCCGCTGGGTGTGGGTGCGCGGCGTTGAGACTTCTTTGAACCCACTGCACCAAAGGAAAAGCGGACCGCATTGGGTCCGCTTTTTTTGTGTGTGGTCAAAGGTTCAGCAGCGACAGCGGATCAACCGCATTGGTATCGTTGCGATCCTTTTGGTCCATTGTTGGACCGGTCAGGTGGATGGAGTAGTGCAGATGCGTTGACCGCCCCAGATCGACCAGATAGCCGACATTGGACCCGGCTTTGATCTGGTCACCCTTGGCAATGGAATCATCCGGGGTAACGTGCCAGAAGGTGTATTGGCGCTCGCCGTCATAGATTACGACCCCGCTGTCTTTGCCATCAAAGGCGACGTGAATGACCTCTCCGGAGACTGGGGTGAAAACATCCGTTTTGGCTGCTGCCACAATGTCGATGCCGGAATGAAAATCCTGCCGCCCAAACAAGCCACGCCAGCCAAAATCACTGGATAAGCGCGCCTCTACGTCCTCGGGCAACAGGGCAATTTCGTTGTTCCAGGATTGTTGCCGGAAGTTCAGGGGAACCAGCGATGGCCGCTTGTCGGGGTCGAAGCTGGGGTTCTCCTCCATCGACTCAGCACGCTTGAGCCATTGACGCTCCAAAAGTGGCAGGTGCGAGAAGAAATCGCCGTCGCTGTCGCCTTCGCGAGCGTAGTCTGTCGAGCGGTCATTGCGGTCATTGCTCAGGTTAATGTCCAGAGCAGCAACAACGTCACAGCCCGTCAGGGTCGCTGTTGTAAATGTAAGTGCCGCAAGCGGCAGGATGAAAATTGAAAGTCGTCTCATATCCAAGGTTCTTCTGGTGACTGCCGTATGTTCCACCCTTCATGAGCAACGGAATAACTGCCCGCTACGATTCTTGAAGTTATGCGGAAACCATTAGAACTAAGACGTGGCGAAATTGGGATCAAACTCGTGCTCACGTGATGGTTGCAAGACGGTCCCCAATGAGAGTTAAAATACTGAAAATAAGCTAAAAAAGGGCAATGCTAGGCCTGAAAAATGCGCCTGTAGCCTGCCTCTTTTAGGTCACAATTTGGTCGTTTTAGGTCAGCGACAATGAGAAAAAAGTAATGCTAAAAAACTAATTGCGACCGCACCGAATCGTTTGAGCATTATCCGCAGACTTTGGTGAGTCCGCTTCAGTCGCCCGTCACCGTGCGTGATGGGTGGTGAAGCTGTTGTCCTGTTTCCGTGAAGGTCTCATACTCACCTTCGAGTGCACCTGACTTAACGGGGTGCGCCGCAGCAAGCAGGAGTGGCACCATGAACCCCGTGATCCGACCGACCGATGCGCTGATCATCGTGGATGTCCAAAACGACTTCTGTGAGGGAGGCGTTTTTGATCTCAAGGGCGGCAACGCTATTGTTGCGCCCATAAACGCGCTTGCACGCTCGTTTCAGACAGTGGTGCTCACGCAGGATTTTCACCCCGCCGGGCATTCATCTTTTGCGTCGAGCCACCCCGGTTCAGAGGCCCTGTCGACGATCGACATGCCTTATGGGCCACAGGTGTTATGGCCTGACCACTGTGTCCAGGGAACCCACGGTGCGGCCTTTCACCCGGAGCTGGATCTCGACGCCGCACACTTGATCATTCGCAAGGGGTGTCGGCTTGAGCTGGATTCCTACTCGGCGTTTGTTGAAAATGATCGCAGCACCAAAACCGGATTGGATGGCTATCTGCGCAGCCGGGGGGTGTCGCGGTGCTTCATTTGCGGCATTGCCACGGACTTTTGCGTTGCCTGGTCGGCGATTGATTCTGTGTCGCACGGCTTTGACACCGTGCTGCTGCGCAAGTTGGCAGTCGAGATCGACCTTGAGGGCTCTTTGGCCGAACAGATCACTGCGATGCGGTCGGCTGGTGTGGAGATTATAGAGGACTAACGGTCTCCGTTTTCCCGATCCGTAACTTACGGGCGCCGCGCGGCGAGCCGCATGCCGCCAATAGCGTTGGCGGTAAAGTATTCCACGATTTTGCTATAGAAATGCTTTCTGTCCCGATACAGCGCTTCATTGTGCGTATTGATGAAGGCATCGCGGTTGGCGATGAACATTTCTAGACGCATGGCGGTAAAGGCGCGCCAGTCGGCAGTCATATTCGTGGTCTCGATGATCTCGAAACCAGCTGCTTCCACGCTTTCCACGTAGGCGGCTTCGCTCACCATGGAGTTTGCAAATAGCTCGCGGTTCAGCGTGTCAGTCCCTTCAATGTCGAAGGCCGTGCCCTGCATGAGATCTTCGACAAAAAACGTGCCGCCGGGGGCCAATAAATCGTGAATTTTGCAGGTGTATGTCTCACGGTCGGGGATGTGGTAGAGCGCCAGCCAGCTTACGACATGGTTAAAGCTCCCCCCAGGCGCGGCATCAAAGCGGAGAAAGTCGCCCCTTTGGTGGGTCACTAGATCCGCCAAACCGCAGCGCTGCGTGAGCGCTTTTCCGACGTTATGGAAGTCGTCCTGTAGCTCAAGCGCCGTTACGCTCGCCCCACTCTGCGCTGCGATGTAACGCGACGGTCCGCCCCATCCGGCGCCGACCTCAAGAACCCGATCTCCGTTCCTGATACCCAGGGTATCGATGCCGTGCTGCACGCTTTCAACGCCGTGATAATGTAACTGATCGAGCTGGGCCAGATCCTCCACGGCCAAGGGCGAGCCGTCCGAAAATCCAACTGCCGCCAAGTCGACCATAATGCTGTTCGCCTGCGCATATAGCTTCATGTCTTTAACGTCGAGCGTACCGTGCATGTGAAGCTCCTGTGGTTTGTCGCGGGGTCTTAGAACGAGATAATAAGAGGAATCGACCACTTAGAAAAGCCTCCCACTACCGCGCCTATTTTCGCCGCATCTGGCCCAATACGCCTATTTCGGGCGACCGCGAGCAAGGGCTGGTAAACGGGTCTGCGCACTTTGGCCCAGTGGTCGGTTGACCGACCGGCAACGTCTTCAAATAGTGCAAAAGAATTTAGCGGTGATTTATGATCCCAGGAAGCAAGACTCAATCCTTAGGGCGTACTGCAAAACCTCAAATATTTAGGCATTTTTTTCGGACAGGTTTCAAAACTTGGGAAAAAAACTGGTTTTGGCAGATTAACCCGCGATTACAAACCGTTTTGGGAGTTGCAGGAAATTGGTATTTCATGAGGCATTTGACCTGATGCTGCATGTGCTCCAGATATCCTGTTCAGCTCCTGTTTGAAGTTCAAATTCTGTGCAAGTTTCTGCGTTTTCGAAAAACCTTTTCGTCCTGAGGTTAGGTATTGAAGAGGGAGAAAGCCAAGTCGAAAGCACTCAATTATACCTCCTACTGATTCGCATGCTTAAAGTAGATAAAGTGTTGATCCGAACACTTTGTCGCAGCTCATGATAATGCGACTCTATAAACCCCAGATTCGTTAAAGTAGATTCTCATAACTTTATTATCGGGTTTTCCTAAATTTATAACAATCCGAGAAATTTGTCTTCGTTCGGCCGCAATGTATGGACCGAATCTGAGCAAAAATGCGACCGCTTACGCATAAACAAACAAAAAGAAGATGGTGCTATCATGCAAGTCATCCTCAATTCAAAGAAGCGTGCTGGTTGTGGAGTAAAGGGAGGTTACCTTAAGGGATTAGGGTACACTGCCTCAGTGTTATTAGCGGCGTTTGCTGGTTCAGCATTAGCTGCGGGTCAAGATCTGGATACCCTGGTTACGCCAGGTGGTTATGAGATTCTTGACGATGGACGGGCGGTCTTCCGCCTGGCGGACGGTCGTACGATCTTCCTCGAACAGGATCAGTACGTCCTGTTGGAAGGTGGCCTGCTGATGGTGGTCGATGAGATCGCGCAAGCAGCCTTTACTTCTCTTCCGGTCATGGGTGCCATTCGTACCGAATTACTGGGCAGCGTGCAGCCCGTTCGGGACATCGAAGGCGGCGAGATCTTGATGAGTGACGCGCAGCCTCTGTGGTCCGGCGAGGGCCCGGCGCCAAGCCTGTTTGAACAGGTGAATGTCGTATCTCATGAGCTGGCGCAAAACACGGATTCAGACGAGCAAACTGATACCAGCAGTGGCATGGGTGCAGGCTTAGGCTTGGCTTCGGTACTGTCCGGAGCCGGGTTGTTGGTGCTTCTGTCACCATCGGCTGATGCAGTACCGCCAGCACCGGCAGTTAATAGCCCCGTTCCTACGGTGATTGATGGCGTGGTTCAGGTGTTGGGTGATACCGGCGCGGGTTCTGGAACGCTGGAGACAGCAACGTTGTCGTCGCATGTGACTTGGTCGGATGCGGACAATGACATCACGACTTTTGCCGTGTCTTCATCGGCCTTCACGCCGACCCTAACACCGGAAACTGCTGACGGCATGCTCGCCGGGACGGTTGACGGGGTATCGAGCAACGGCACGACGTCCTGGACGTCCCTAACCTCGGCCATCAAGGTGACTGTCACCGACGCTGAGGGTAACACCGGCACCCAAGATCTGATCGCGGCGGGACAGCTGGTTCTGCCAGACAGCGCGGTTGCTGACGCAATGAGCGTCACAATCACCGGCGCTGGCGCCGATGATTACCTTGGGTACAACGCGGCGAATGCGGCCTCGACCAGTCCGCTCACCAACCTCGGTCGGGGTATTGGTGTAACGTCGACGATTGATCTGGGCGATGGCGACAACTTCATGCGTCTGGGACATGAAGCTGCGAACGGCGGTGTTATGACCTACACCGGTGGTACGGGCGACGATACGATGCGGGTGGCGGACAAGTTTGCCAACTGGAATGGTACGGCTACGCTCGACCTGAGTGCGGGCGGCGATAACACGCTGAACACGGGCGACATGCCGGCTGCTAGTGGGACCATGTCCTACATCGGCGGTTCCGGCAGCGACACGCTGACCATGGGCAACCACTTCGGTAATAACAACGGTGTTGTTGATCTGGATATGAGCGCGGGCGGTAGCAATCAGCTCACAGCAATGTGGATGGCGGCTGTTAGCGGCACGTTCACCTATACAGGCGGTAGCGATCAGGACGACCTGAACTTTGGTATGCACTTCGGTTCTAACGTTTCGGTAGTCACCATCGACATGCAGAACGGCGGCATGAACACGATGGATACCACCGACATGGCCTTAACGGCCTCCACCCTCGTTTACACCGGTGGCGGTGACACCGATACCTTGACCTTTGGCAATTGGATGGGCAGCAACGGCGGCGATGTTACTTTTGACATGAGTGCCGGTGGTTCCAACACTCTGAGTGCGCAAATGCACCTGGCGGATTCAGGCGTGTTTGCCTACCAGGGCGGCAATGGCGTCGATGACCTGGATTTCGGGAACTATTTCGCGAACAACAGCGGCAGCGCCACGATCGATCTGAGCCTAGGCGGCGACAATAGTATCACCATGGGTGAGTTTGCCGGGCAGTCTGGTACGATGACGATTACCGGCGGCGCAGGTGAAGATATTCTCGACTTTGGCGGCTACTTGGGCGTCAACGGCGGCACGATGCAGTTCGACATGAGTTCGGGATCCGGTGATAACACGCTGACCGCACTCAATAATGCAGCGCAGTCGGCCCAGATGAGCTATACCGGTGGTTCAGGCGACGACGTCGTCTCGCTGGGCGGCTATTCGATCGTCAATGGTGGTTCCGCAACGTTCAACATGTCTTCCGGTGGTAATAACTCGCTGAGCGCGCTCAGTAATGCGGCCGAGTCAGGCACGCTGAGTTACACCGGTGGCCAAGGCACCGACGTCGTCTCTCTGGGCGGCTATTCGATCGTTAATGGTGGTTCCGCGACGTTTAACATGTCTGCCGGTGGTGATAACTCGCTGTCTGCTGGCACCAATTCTGTTCAATCGGGCACGCTCGCTTACACGGGTGGAACTGGCCAAGATACTGTGTCACTGACAGGGCCATACGTTGCTTCAATGGGTGGTCAGGTGACTCTGGATATGTCTCAGGGCTCGGGTACGAATAGTGTCACCGGCGGCAACTACTTTGCCCAGTCCGGGACGCTGAGTTATGTCGGCGGCTCGGGACGGGACGACATGCAGTTCGGCTCGTCACTGGCGATTTGGAACGGCCAGGCGACGTTCGATATGAGCAACGGTGGTTACAACACTTTGACCGCCGGAACCGATACAGCGCGCACCGGTAGCCTGAACTACACCGGCGGTAACGGCGTAGATGAGCTGACCTTTGGTACGGGCTTCGTTCACAATGGTGGATCGGCGTCCTTGGATGTTGGTATCGACAACGTATCTGACGTGATTGAGTTCCAGGGCTCTGTGGCAAACACGACTGGTGTTTGCATGATCCAAAACTTTGACCCCCTGCGTGATAGCATTGACGTGCCGCACACGAGTTTCTCGATCACGGCAACGGGCGCAAGCTCCGCGCAGGTGGCGAGTACCGCTGGTACGCACTTCGCCTTCACGGTGACCGGTGTCACGGCGACGGATCTGGCGAACGCCATCATCTAGCAATTCCGGGGCGTATGCCCCGGTATCGCTACCTTGGTAAACAGAGGAAACATCACGATGTTGTTGCGCTCCGCCTGCCGGATGATGGCTGCGGTCGTCCTATTGTTTTTTGCGGGCCACAGCCTGGCGGAGGACAAGACCTTTGACGATCTGAAAACCTTTGATCCGGAAACGCAGCTCTACCTCGGTGAGATGTATTACAGTGGCACCGGCGTAGCTGTGGATCAGGCTGAGGCCCTCCGCTGGTACACCCTTGCCGCGGAGCAAGGCATGGAAGCGGCTCAGTTTCGTGTTGGTGATATGCACCTCAAAGGCGAGGGGACCGATGTTGATAAGGCCGTAGCGCTCGAATGGTTCATACTTTCCGCAGAGCAGGGCAACGCAGACGCTCAATTCGTGGCGGGCGACCTTCTCGCTCAAGGCGACGGTGTTCCACGCGATGAAGATGCAGCGGTTGGCTGGTTCAGTCTCGCTGCTGCGCAAGGCCTCTCCGATGCGATGGGTGAGTTAGGCCGGATGTACGCGCAGGGTGCTGGCGTGGCGCAGGATATGGCCGAGGCTGAGTTTTGGTACGCTGAAGCCGCTGATAGTGGTTCAGTCTGGGCACAGTACGAACTGGGCCGGATGTTATCGACTGGCGAAAACGGCATAACCATCGATTATCCTGCTGCGTTCGAACGCTACATGCAGGCCGCCAAGCAGGGCAATGCTCTGGCGCAAAATGAAGTGGCCCGAATGCTGGTGCAGGGGCAGGGCGTAGAGATCGACCTCGAGCGCGCTCAAACCTATTACACGCTCGCAGCTTCTCAAGGATCGGTGTGGTCACAGTACGAACTTGGTATCCTTTTGGCCAAGCAGGAAGGCGACGGCCCGGCACGGGCTGCTGAATGGTTCAAGCGTGCCGCCAATCAGGATAACGCACTGGCACAGTACGAATTGGGCCTGATGTACGCCAAGGGTCAGGGGATCGAAGCAGACGGGCCTCAAGCAGCAAAATTGCTTGGTCTGGCTGGTGAGGCGGGCAACACGTGGGCCATGTACGAGCACGCGCGTTTGCTCGAAAAGGGTGAGCTGTTGGACGCCGATGTCCAGGGCGCCTTTACACTGTTCGCCACAGCAGCAGAGATGGGTAACGGCTGGGCACTCTATGAGCTGGCACGCATGACGGCCAATGGGATTGGCACGGAGAAAGATGAGTCCGAAGCGGTCATAATGTATCGCAATGCGGCCGAGTTGGGCATTGAGCCCGCGCTTAAGGACTTTTACAACTTGTGCAATCAAGCTGAGCCCCCTGACGGGTGCAAGACCTGATGCTGAGCTTTCTACCAGACTTGAATCACGTCTTGGCTCGGAGAACGAGCCCATGATTTCATTCGAGAGCATTCCTCTTACTGGCGCGTTGACTGGTTTCTTTCTGGGTCTGGCCTTGCTGGTTACTGTTTTCGCCACCCGTGTTTGGTTCCGTCGAAACCAGTCGCAGCAGGGGCGTGCGCTTCTGGGCTGGGTGCGGGGTCTTTCCGTTATGGCATTCTTGGCCGGCATCGGTCTGATGATGACAGCGGTGACCAGTAATGGCATGCGCGACCGTGACGGTATCCTAAAGCCCGTTAACCTGTCCCTGATCACGAAGCCCGACGGCGCCACTGTGGTTTCCCTCAGTCCTTCCGACGAGGTTGGCGAGGGCGAAGTGGTTGCAAGCTTTCTCACCCCTCAACGGGCAGTGGAGATCGATATGCTTGAGCGGCGGCGCGAGCAGCTTTTAGCTGAGGCGGAAGCCTTGACCGCTGAGCCACTGCCCGAACTGTTCTTGCCGCCAATCGATGAAGCGCTGGACCGACGGATCGAGCAGACTCAGGCCTTGCTCGCGTTAACCAACCAGACCGTTTCTGATTTAGTCGCGTTACGCAGTGAACTGCTGAACCGTGGCGCGGGTCTGGAAGGGTCTAGTGAGGAAATCTCTAGTACCAATCCGACCGATGTCGGTTTGGTCGGCCCTGTGGTCGATGGTCTGATGGATGCTCCGGCGATTCAGAAGCTAACAGCTGCAAACCCGGTTATCTTGACGGATGAGACACCTCAGGACCTGGCGGCTATCCGGGCGGCCCTGACAGATTTGGATGCGCGATTGACCAACCTGCGTGCTCAGCGTGACGCGCTGACGATGGAAGTTGCGGTCATGATGCTCCGACAGGAAGTGAAGTTGGATGCCCGACAGGCAGCAGCCAATCAGGTCAACCCTGCTGAAGCAAGCCGCGCTGAGCAGCTGGCGAGCTTGCAGCGCCAGGCTGCGGATTTGGGTGTGACCATTGCCTCTGCGCGGGCGGAAACAATGGTGAAGGCGCCACACGATGCCGGGATTATCTTCCGCAATGACGCGCCACTGCCCGGTTTGGGGAACCCCCTGATTCTCGCACTGACCCGCGCGGTCGTTGATGCAGAGGCGTTGGGTAGTGACCACAATTTTTCTGGTTTTATGGCCTGTCTGACGCTGCATCAGAGTGAGATTGATCGCCTGATCCAATCGGGTGAGCCAGTGATCTTCCGGGTTAATGCTGCCGTTGAAACGCCGTTCTTTGAAGCGGTATACCAGTACCATGAGTCCACCCGTGGCTCCGCCTCTTCACCGCTGGTGACATTCCAGGCCAAGCCCTCGGCCGAGGTTATTGAAACCCTGCTGCGCAATGGGCAGCCGCTGACCATTAGCTTGGTTTCAGTACCGCATCCCTTCTACGGGACACCGGTTTTGGTGAGCATTGGTTTGATGGTGCTCGCTGTTGTGCTGTTTATGCTGCAGAGCCTCACAAGGGCGCTATGGCGGCCCCGGAAATCGCGGGCGATGGGTTCCCAGGTGAGCGTAAAGGCCGGCACCGCGGTCATGCGGCGATCCAACAAGGAGCAGGCTCCTCGTGTAGACATTCGTGAAGTTCCGGCACTGAACAGCCCCATGCCACTGAAACTGACAGACCGGCACCAGCAGAAGATGATCGCGCTGGCTCAGCAGTTCAAACTACACATCGAGCGCGGCACGCTTGACCTCAATCTGGTTACCTCGCTGGAGTGGATGATTGATCGCTACCCGCAGCAGGCCGTCGAGGCTCTAACCGGGGTGTTGAGTGACGACCTCGAGACATTGCGGGATGCTCTGGATTTGGCGGAGTTGGAGCCGGTGGTGATCCGGCGTGCGCGGACCATTCTGGTTCTGGTGAGGAAGGTTACAACGTCTGAACCGAGCAAGATCGGCATTGCAGCGCCTGAGGATATGCTTGAGTCTCGGCTCAAACCGACCTTCTCGCCCAACAAGCAACGACTTCAGCCTAAGGTGCTGTGAGGTGGTTGACCTTTCGTCCTCACACGGTTTGGATCGGCAGCATGCAGCCTTGCCGGCTGGACGCGCGTTTCGGCATGTTTCCTCTCTTGGCAGCCTTCCTCCGCTGGAGTTGACCCTTGGCCTACTGGCCAGCGTTTCGACGTTGATTGCCATCGGGGCGTTGTTCGTTGGCGTGTTCTGGCTCAACCCTCCGACCCATGCGTTCTCGATTATATTCAGTGGGGTTTTGGTGCTTCTCGGGTTGGCGCTTGGGTTGCGCCAGGCGACGGTGCTGGTACTCAGCCTGCTTGGCACTGCGCGTACGCGGAAGTCGCGGTCGCTGGGTGTCGTCGATCAGCCAACAATCTCGATTTTGATGCCGGCGTACAACGAGTCTGAAAATATTCGCTCAAGCATTCAGTCTGTTCTCGATCTCAACTATGACAGCATCGAGCTGGTGGTGGTCGATGACGGTTCGTCCGATGATACCTATGAACTTGCGAAGCCCTATGAGGGCGTCTATCCGGGGCGCACGGTCAGCGTTATTCGCAAGGCCAACGGGGGCAAGTCCAGTGCGCTTAACCTCGGCTTCACGCTGTCGACGGCTGATTTTGTTCTGCTGATCGATGCCGACACACAGATCGGCCAGAACGCGCTGGGTGAGATGATCCAGCATATGGCAGACCCAAATATCGATGCGGTGGCCGGGCAGGTCATGGTGCGCAACAGAGGGTTCCTGCTGACTCGGTTGCAGGCGTTAGAATACCTGATTGCCAATGCAACCATTCGGGCCGCTCAGAGTTTTAGTGGCAGCGTTCTCTTGGTGCCGGGGCCCATCGGTCTTTTCCGCCGTTCGGCGCTGGAGGCCGTTGCGGACGACCTGCGTGCCGCTCGGGGTTCGCGGGACCAGGAAGGGGATGAGCCGAATGTTGTCTCACCGGTTTCCGAAGCCACCTTTGCCGAAGATTTTGAAACGTCCCTGCGGGTTTTGGTGAACGGCGGCAGCATTACATATGAGCCCATGGCACTGAGCGAAACCCGCGCGCCGGATAAGATGGATTCCTTGCTGAACCAGCGCTACCGGTGGATCCGCGGGCACTTGCAGGTTAGTCGATTATACCTAAAGAATTTGCGGAGCCAGGCAGACACGAAACTCGGTTTCTGGATGTGGCTAACGTTCCTATTCGACATCTATATTATGCCGGTGGCGAACGTTATGATCTTTATGATGCTGTTGATTGGGATCATTCTGGTCGGCAATATTGGCCTGTTTCTCGCTGTGATCGCCGGTACGTTTCTGATCTTTGCCAGCATGTTTGCCTATTCTATCGCGTCTCAACGCGCACCGTGGACGCTGATGGTCGTGACCCCAATCTTCATTTTTTACCAGACCTTCGTCCTGACTGGCGCCTATTTTATCGCAGTCGTAGACGAGGTGCGACAAAGCAAGATGCAGTGGAATTAACCTGCTGACACCTCGGAATGGTGAACGCGTACCTCTGGATCAAAAGTTGCACAGCGGAAATCCCTATTTTGCTATTGAAATAGTAATGAAGTTTCATTAATAGCCATCATTCTAAAAATCGGAATTTTCATCGATAAGAGGCAGGCAGAGAATATGAAACTCGCAAACAACAGCGTAAAAACGGGCTTAGTTCTCACCCTGTTGGTCATTTCCACGCTGAGTCTTATCCTTGCCTTCACCTTCCCAGTCGCTGGTTATACCGTTGCGTCGAAGGAAAAGATTGATGAGTTGTTCGGCGGGGCTGAAGGTGTTCAGGTTTTGTATGAACAAATGGCGTCGGGCCTGAGCGACTATGCGCGCGACAACTCTGACGAGATGGAGGAGACCGCCCTCACGTACCTAGATGATCTGGGCGCATGTGTCGTTCCGATGCTGTGCACGATGCTTCGACAGGGAAATGGTATGCTGGCCTCAATGATCGTTGATGTTATCGAACCGGTCATGGTCAGTTTTGGAAAGAGTAACATTGACCGCTTTTACGAGAGCATCAGCAGCTTTCTTTACGACCAGTTCCAGAAGTCTGAGTTTGCAAAGGTTCGTGCACCGAATATTTTCCAGGTTGTTCAGTCTCTGATAAAGACCAATCAAACTTATCTTGCCCTGCTGATCGTCATTTTCACAATCGTCTTTCCCGTCATCAAACTGATCGTTTCGGCCTTCAATCTGGTGGCCAAGGACAACGTCATTGTCGATAACTTATACAGCATCACATCCAAGCTTTCGCTGACTGAGGTGTTCGTGATTGCTGTATTAATCGTGAGCTTTCAATCTCTTCCATTCATGTCGATCGAGGTGGGTGTGATTGCCATGACCGGGTATACGGGTTTCACGTTAAGCATGATTGCGATTGACGTGGTGCGGGCATGGAAACTTGCCCCTGTGCCGGCGCAAACCCCGACCGACGTGGAATCAGACGATGTCTCAGCGGCCTGACCTCTGGCTCTGGGAACAACGGATTGACTACCTTCTAAACTTGCCGCTCCAGCCGTCTAGGAAGCATCGATTTCAAGGATCACCGGGCCGGGGGCCTCTGTTCGGGTCAGGGCTAGGGCTGCGACAAGCGCTTCAGGTGACGGTCCGCAGCGATGAAATCGCATTCTACACGCCGCTGCAATGGCGCCGAAATCAGGGGGCGAGGGGGCACATCCTACCGCTGTGATCCCGGCGGCCTTCATCGACGTGTCGATTTCTTGATAGCCGTGATTGTTCCAAACGATGAAGACGATCGGCAGGTTTTCGTCTCGGGCGACCATGAGCTCGGGCAGGCTGAATTGGGCGCCGCCATCGCCAGTGATGCAGACCACCGGCACGTCAGGCCTGGCAACAGCGGCACCGATGGCGGCAGGAATAGCGTAGCCCAGTGCTCCAAATCCTGTTGCCGCGTTGAACCATCCACCTGGCCGGTCGTGGTCGTAGGCGAGGTTTCCGGCGTAGAGCGGTTGGGCTGAGTCTCCGACGATCAGTGCCGAGGGAATGGCGTCACGAATGGCGTTAAGCCAGTGGCTCAGCGCCCTCATGTCGGCACCGATTTCGTCAAAAGCCCGCTCCCGCGCCTGCTGCGCCCGCGCGGCACCGCTGGCATCGTTGGCGGAGCTCTGCACACGGTCGAGCAAAGCTTCCACCGTCGCCGAAGCGTCGGCCTGGAGCGGGAGGGTTGCGGGGTGCCGGGAAAGCTGGTCCGCGCAGATATCGACGCGGATGAGGGTCCGCATCAACGCTAAAGTGCCGGTGGCATACATGTCATAGTCCGTTGAGCCCAATTCAGTTCCTAAGGCTAGGACCACGTCTGCCGCTTCGATCAGGTCACGAACGGCCTGTAGGCTTGGGCTGGCTGGAACGCTCAGCGCATGGTCGAACAAGAGCCCGCGCGCGTTGATTGTTTGGACCACCGGCGCATCCAGCCGCCGGGCCAAGGTTCGAACCGTGGCGCCGGCAAGGCGAACGCCGCCACCGGCGAGGATTACGGGTCGCTGGGCGCCACTGAGTCGAGCAGCCGCGTCATCGAGCTGATCTTTGGACAGCTTGAGCCTGCTGGGTTGACCTTGCCGGGTCGCAAGTGCTTTGCCCGGCTCATGGTTAAGCGTGTAGGGCTCACCTGCGAGATCAAGGGGGACTTCGATATGAACAGGACCAGGCCGACCGCCAAGGCAGGTGTCGAAGGCACGGTTCAGCACGGGAACGAGGTCGGCGGCTGTTTCCACCCTCTCTGAGCGCAAGGCCACGGAACCGGCCAAACGCCGCTGGTCCGGAAGCTCGTGCAGATGCCCCATTCCCTTGCCTAGAGTGGGCAGGGGGTTAACCCCAGATATCACCACCATTGGCACAGAGTCCGCACGCGCCTGCGCCATGGCCGTCAGCGTGTTGGTCAGGCCCGGCCCCGTGATGACAAAGGCGACACCCGGCTTTCCAGACGCGCGGGCAAAGCCGTCCGCCATGAAGCCAGCGCCCTGTTCATGCCTTGGGGTGACATGGCGGATGCCTGATGCAGCAAGGCCACGGTACAGTTCAAGGGTGTGAACGCCAGGGATGCCAAAGACTGTGTCAACACCGCGTTGCTCCAACTCTGCAACCAACTGTTCACCAATGCTGCCCACAACGACACCCCTGAGCGTTAATCCATTTACAGGACAAACGTCTGTTATCCCGCTGCACTATGGTTCGCACCGAGAGGAACCACGCTCAAGTAAAAAACGGGCGCCCGTTGAAGAGGCACCCGTTTGGCAATCGATGGCTCAAGAGGCCTCAATCACGATATGCTCTCGGCACGATCACGGGGATCGTGCACGGGGGTGAGGCTTAAGTCAGGCTAGCTTTGTAGCCTTCATTACAAACGTAAATGTCCAAGCGAGCCACGGCAGCCCATGCGCCGCTGGCCTTCAACCGTGTCTGAACACGCATGTCCCGCTTTGCCACAAACTCGCGCTCACGGCTTGCAAATGCACCACTACCGGCAGACTTACCAGAGAGCTCGCCCAGAGCCTGCTTGCGCGCGCGGATGCGGGCCGCAGAAATGTCCTCATGCTCGACCCAAGGACCCGCCAAGACGCGCCATTTGCATTTGAAGGCTTCTTCGTGGGTTTCAGCCTTTGCTGGGGCTGCTGCGAGGGTCAACGCAAGCATCGCTGCGGTGGCAGCCGTGGTCAGAATTTTTATCATGATGATTTTCTCAATTTTAAGTGTCAGCCCGGTTGCTTCCGAACTGATATTGGCAGAGCATCGCTAATGCCAAATTATCAAATTAGATGTTTACTTTCACCTAGCGTCTAAAATTGCAATTAAAATAGTCAAAAATGCTAGCGAAAAAAGTCTAAAAAAAAATGCACTTCGACGCAATTGGACAGTGCGGCGTGTAATGAGAAGCAAAATGGGAAACTGTTCGCATTTTGCAATGGTCTTCAGATGGGCGGCTCACTTGCTCTTTGTCTGGAAGCCTTGGTGCCCAAGTGGGCTTCTGGAGCGATCGTTTACATGGGCGGTGACGATAGTGATGCGATTACCGCAGGAACCAATTTTGGCTATGAGGGCGATGTGCTGTTGCAAATGGGCGATGGCAATAATTCACTCCACGTTGGTACCGGGCCGCCAACACGCGGACCACACGTTGCTTTCGATCTCGGGCTGTATCAAACCCAAGATATCATAGAGTTCGAAGGTAAAGTTGGTGAAGGCTCGACCGCTGAGGTTCACAACTTCAATCCCGTGCAGGACTTGTTGATTCTGGGCAGCCTTACATCAACCGCTCAAGTGACAATGAACACAACGGCTAACGGGATCTACGTAACCTCGGCAGGAGAAGTGGATGTGCATATTGTTGGCCCAACGTCGACTGTTGGATATGATCTATCGGTAGACGGTGGCCTGCCCCATCGAAGTGGTCCAACCCGAATGTTAGGATTGGCTTCCGTCTCGAACGGCGTCTTCCCGCCCTGCTTTAATCGGTTGAAATGTACACAGTGCGCGTGTCGGTCTGGGGAGCTGGCGGTCTGTAGCAAAGCGAAGAATGAGGTCGCAGTGTGTTGTAGTGGATCCTCTCGCCTTCGATGAGGGCTTTGGCTTCACGCAGATCATAGAAGATCTCTCGGGCTAGCAATTCAGGTCTGACTTTGCTGTTGAAGCTCTCACAGTACCCGTTCAACAGGCAAAGGTTACCCCGAAACCTTCGCTGATCTGCCTCCACCCAAGGCGATCCTGACTCAATTCATCGAGTGTTTTTGTCGCCAGGAAATGCATTTGAATAAAACTAGATGCAAAAACCTCACACTTGAGGCGCAAACAGAAAACACCCCTAGAGTGAAACTAGCAATATAAAATACACGTAATATAAAGTGCCCCAAAAAGCTCGCATAATGAGCACAAAGAATAAAATTGGGGTCATAAATCGTGCGCAAATCATCCACATCATCATTGTCGATGTCTTCGGCAAAAGGCTCACGGCGTCGTGCTGTTTCTTTAGCAGGCGCCTTGGCGCTCGGTACTGCCTATGCGTTACCAGCTTCTGCGGCCTCGCATCCGGACACTGTGACAAGCGCAGGTGAATCGTTCGACCGCGTTGAAGGTGTCGATTTTGATCTCAATGCCGATGGCAGTGTTACTGTCAAGCAGCCGGGCGTTCCGGATCAGACAATCGCAGCAGGAAATCACGTTATAACCGACAGTGGACTATATGTTCGTGAAGGTAGTTTCACTGTCACCGATGGCGTGTTTCAGTCCGGTGTGCCCACCCCAGTTTCGGCACCAAGCCTGACGACGACAGTTGTTCCCACGGCTTCTGGTCTGGCTGGTGCTCTTGGCTTACTTAACGCCCTGAGTGGGTCCTCGTCCTCTGGGCCAAACGAAGAAGCAGCGCCTCCAGTTCCTAATGTTTCGGGCGAAGAGACGGCTCTGAACGAGGACGATAGTGCGACGGCGTTAGATATTACGCCAGGTGACAGTGACCCGGATGGCGGGACCTTGAGTTACACGTTAGAGACGTTGCCTGCTCATGGAACGTTGTCAGCTGATAACGTTGCCTTGACGGCTGCTGATCTGCCTAAGTCTCTGAGCGATACAGAATTGCCTGCCTTGACCTATGAGCCTGAGGCCAACTTTTTTGGCACGGATTCCTTCACCTACACAGCGAGTAACGCGGCCGGTGCATCGTCACCGGTGACCCACACTTTGAACGTAGCAGCTCAGCCTGATGACCCTCTAGCAGCCGGTGAAGCGACAAGTCTGAACGAAGATGCAACAAGTGTGGCAGTTGATATTACGTCCGGCGACAGTGACCCTGATGGTGGCACGCTGAGCTACACGATCACTGAATTGCCCAGCGAAGGCACATTGTCTGCTGATGGAGTGGCTTTGGCGTTCGCTGATCTACACAAGTCTCTCAGCGCAGCAGAACTGGCTGCGCTGACATACACGCCCGACACCGATTACAGCGGCACGGATAGCTTTGCTTACACAGTGAGCAACGCTTCGGGTACCTCCTCGGCAGTGACGCATACACTGAACGTTTCATCGGTTGATGACGCGCCATCGTTTGCGAAGACTTCTGCGACGGTGTCGGTTGCTGAAAACAAGACGGCGACGGGCTATACGGCCTCGGCGACGGATGGCGATGGGGATCCTGTTACGTACTCGATTTCTGGGGGCGCTGATGCCAGCCTGTTCGAGCTGACCGGTGGTGCGCTTTCGTTCAAGAGTGCGCCAGACTTTGACACGCCTGGAAGTGCCAACGGCGACAATGTCTATGAGGTGGTCATTCAAGCCAGCGATGGAACGCTGAGCAGCACGCAGACGGTGAGTGTTACGGTAACGGACGTTAATGAAGCGCCGACTGTTGCGGGTGAGAGCACGTCGTTGAGCGAGGATGCTGGTCCGACTGATGTTACGCTGACGACCGGAGACAGTGATCCTGAAGGGGGGACGCTGAGTTACACGATCACTGAATTGCCCAGCAACGGTACGCTGATAGCGAATGGCAGCGAGATTACGGATGCGCTTAAGCAGTTGACGGCAACTGAGCTTGCGAACCTGACCTACACGCCTGAAGCGGATTACAGTGGCACAGATGGCTTCAAATACACTGGCAGTGACGGTACCAACACGTCTTCGGCAGTGACGCATACACTGAACGTCTCATCGGTTGCCGACGCGCCATCGTTTGCGAAGGCTTCTGCGACGGTGTCGGTTGCTGAAAACAAGACGGCGACGGGCCATACGGCCTTGGCGACGGATGGCGATGGGGATCCTGTTACGTACTCGATTTCTGGGGGTGCTGATGCCAGCCTGTTCGAGCTAACCGGTGGTGCGCTTTCGTTCAAGAGTGCGCCAGACTTTGATACGCCTGGAAGTGCCAACGGCGACAATGTCTATGAGGTGGTCATTCAAGCCAGCGATGGAACGCTGAGCAGCACGCAGACGGTGAGTGTTACGGTAACGGACGTTAATGAAGCGCCGACTGTTGCGGGTGAGAGCACGTCATGGCGGGAAAATGCTGGGCCGACTGATGTTACGCTGACGACCGGAGACAGCGATCCTGAAGGGGGGACGCTGAGTTACACGATCACTGAATTGCCCAGCAACGGTACGCTGATAGCGAATGGCAGCGAGATTACGGAAGCGCCTAAGCAGTTGACGGCAACTGAACTTGCGAACCTGACCTACACGCCTGAAGCGGATTACAGTGGCACAGATGGCTTCAAATACACTGGCAGTGACGGTACCAACACGTCTTCAGCGGTGACGCATACGCTGACGATTAAGCCACCGCTGAAACCTATTATTCTCAAAGGTATAGATAGCGATGACTCCAGCGGGACCTCAGTAAGCAATGCGGGTGATGTTGATGGTGATGGTCTGGACGATATCTTAATTGGGGCGAACAATGCCAAAAATTCTGCTGGCGAAACCTACCTAGTGTTTGGTGCGCATCTAGCAACCCACCCAAGTGGAATCATTGACCTTGATAACCTTGGTGCAGGTGGTGTTCGTCTCGATGGCATCGACGCTGATGACGGTAGTGGCGCTTCAGTGAGCACTGCAGGTGATATTGATGATGACGGTAAAGACGATATCCTGATTGGGGCCAAAGATGCAGGAAGTGGAGCTGGTGAAACTTACCTAGTTTATGGATCGTATCTGGAAGCCAACAGCAGTGGGAGCATTGACCTTGACAGCCTTGGGGAAGGGGGAATTCGCCTCGTTGGCATCGACGACGACGATTGGAGCGGCCTTTCAGTGAGCACCGCTGGTGACGTCGATGATGACGGTAAAGACGATATCCTGATTGGGGCCCCCGGAACAGCAAGCAGTACTGGTGAAACTTACCTAGTCTATGGCTCATATCTGGATTCCGACACCAGTGGGAGCATTGACCTTGACAGCCTTGGGGTAGGGGGTGTTCGCCTCGTTGGCATCGACGACGCCGATCGTAGCGGCATGTCAGTTAGCACCGCTGGCGACGTCGATGCGGACGGTAAAGACGATATCCTTATCGGAGCTTACGCCGTGGGCAACTTGGTCGGTGAAACTTACCTCGTATATGGCTCATATCTGGATTCTGACACCGGTGGGAGTATTGACCTTGGTAGCCTTGGGGAAGGGGGAGTTCGCCTTGTTGGCATCGACGACTACGATTGGAGCGGCTTTTCAGTGAGCACCGCTGGTGACGTCGATGGGGACGGTTTGGACGATATCCTATTCGGAGCACCCTTTGCCGAATCCAAAGCGGGTGAAACCTATTTGCTGAGCGGTGCTTGGCTTGAGCAGGTCGTAGATGATACCGCAGAAGGGACGAATGCCACCATGGATCTCGGGAGTTTATGGGCTGAGCATCTTTAATGCTGATAAGAGTGCTCCGCCAGATCAATTTCTTACCTGACACTTCAGACGGGGCCCTCAAGGGTCAACAGGGGGAGGGCAACTCATGACTTCCTTCAACAGCAAAAATGAGAAGCTCAAATGGTTCTATGTTCGGTATCTTGCTGAAGTCAAAGGACGTAAGAGCCAAACCACGAACGCCGTCGAAGACAGCCTACTGCGGTTTGAAGAGGCGACGGGCTTTAGGGACTTCGTTGCTTTTGATCGAGAGCAAGCACAGGCCTAAAAAGAAACCCTGCGAGGGAGGCAGAACGCCAGAACGAAACAAGAGCTTTGTGCATCGTCTGTCGTGTCTGAACTCATACGCGTTCGATCATTCTTTCAGTGGCTATTGAGTGAATGCCCGAAGGACGTGAAATACAAGTTCTCAGACACCGAGTATCTCAATCCGAGCAAGGCAGAGGTTGCGTAAGCCCAGCGTTCGACTGGCAAGAAGCACATCCCCCGATCTCTCAGGTTCGGCACGTCTTCCGCGCGATGCCTGCAGCGACCCCCGACGACCGCAAGCGTAGAGCATTCATTTGCGCACTTGCCTTGACTGGTTGTCGGGTGAAGACGCTTTCGAAGATCCGGATGAAACACCTAGACCTAGCCGACGGTGTCTTATACTTGGATGCACGAGAGGTTTCGACGAAGTTTAGCAAATCGTTCATTACGCCGTTCATGCCGGTCGGTGGTGACTTTGAAACAGAGTTTAGAGAATTGATTTTGTATCTTCGAGATGAGTTGAATTTTGCGGCCGACGCACCGGTCTTCCCTAAATCGTCGACCAAATCCGTGCCCGGTACAGGTTTTGTCAACGCTGGTTTATCTCACGAGTTCTAAAAATCCCGCACGCCACTCGCTGCCTCAGTGAGTGCGGGGTTTGAAAACGCTGGGCTCCCAAGATCAACCTGTCATCGATTTAGGGCCATGCTAATCCAGATGGGTAAAGACGAAAGGTGGCCGGTTGAGTTGATGGTGTGTCTAAGCGCGGATGTTGGACATAATGATCTTTCTGTCACTCTATCCAGTTATGCTCACCCTACTGACGAAAAGCTGATCTCTGTTTTCAAGGAGCTCAGAGAAAAGAAATAAGATGTCTAGTGGGCCTGTGTTGCCGACGTTTGATTTAGCGCCAACAAGTTGCAAAATCGATCGGGCGTCGGCACTTACTCAAAAATCTCTGTATCTTGGAAGTGGGGTTAGATGTGGGGTCACTTTGGCTGATCCACCTAAACACGCTTCAATTTCAATGGTTTATCCTTAAGGAATGGCGGAGGGAGTGGGATTTGCCATCACTTAAACTGTAAGCCTTTGAAACTGATGTTAATCAGTCTCTTAGCGTCACAGTGATGATACGGGAAGTGATACGGGATACTCAAAGAGCCCAGATTTGGAATAATCATAAATTAGAACACATACTTTCCTTAAACGGACGACAGTGGACCCTCGCTACACCCAGCCGTCGGGGTTATAGATCCAAAGCTCGTCTCCAAACCCTGTAGTCTCGGCGTCAACTGCCAAATATTCGTCGGTGTATCCTATTGCTCCCAGGTCATCCTCCACGGAAAGATTCAAGTCGCCTGATACAAGATTTACTGAGCTGCCATCAAATGCCCAAAGCTCGTCTCCAAAATAACCGTCATCAGCCTGGAAATACAGTTTACCGTCGTAGACCGTAAGTTCGGAGGGAGAACTATTACCCGACCCCGCACGGATATCAGCGACCTGGCTCACGGTCGTGCCGTCAAACTTCCAGAGCTCATATCCATCGACGCCGTCATCAGCCCGGA
>JACLAC010009604.1_pt1 | contig 30127 bp, 20 predicted proteins | sample 8027881 | NCBI WGS metagenome assembly JACLAC01 (sample SAMN15725517, study PRJNA655200) | protist metagenome | isolation source: fluorescence activated cell sorting (FACS) single amplified genomes of... | place: Spain: Blaines Bay Microbial Observatory, Mediterranean Sea | collected 2016-01-19 | reverse complement strand
ACTTCCCTCGTGGCCGAAAAAATCTACAAAAAAAGCTGAAGGAATATTTTCCTGATGCCGTAGACCAGCAATCAATAGATCGATATTTTTCTCTTCTTAGCCAAGTGGCAAGCTTAGGCGTTGGTTACTATTTGGAAAAAGCCCTGCCTTCTTTACTTGTGCCTTTAGCTAGTTTTTTTTGCAAAAAAAACGCATGCGTTTTCAGACAAGACAACTCTAGAAGTATTGAAGACCATTACCGATAACAGTAAGCTCATTGGTGTTTTAACCGCGCAATATGGTGACTATGGTTTACCTCCAGGTCAAAGCAGTTTTTATATGCATGCATTGTTGGCCAATCATTACATGGATGGCGCGGCCTATCCGGTTGGTGGCGCCTCGGCAATCGCCGAAAACATTGTCCCTATTATTGAAGCAGCTGACGGCATGGCATTGTCGGGCGCTCAGGTAGCCAATGTTATTGTTGAAAAAAATAGAGCTGTTGGAGTGCGTATGCTGGACGGAGAAAAGTTTTTCGCAGGTGCTATCATCAGTACGGCTGGAATGGTTAATACCTACACCCAATTGCTTTCTGCACAAACCATCAAGTATCACGCTTTAGATAGAGTCGTTCGCAGACTACCGCCATCAACGGCTCATGTGGCGCTATATGTAGGTTTTAAACACTCGGCCGAGGCGTTAGGGTTGCCTAAATGCAACTATTGGGTTTATCCGGATGCCTATGATCATGATGCCGCGCGCGCAGCTTATCAGGATGTCGATGCGGTACTGCCGGTAGCCTTCGTGTCTTTTCCGTCGGCTAAGGACCCTGAAGCACAAATTAGACGTCCCGATCGAGCCGTTGCCGAGGTGGTTATTTTGCTGCCCTATCATTGGTTCAAAAAGTGGCGCGGCACTGCATTGCATGATCGAGGGTCAGCCTATGAGACTTTAAAGGCTGCACTGGCGGTTAAAATGCTTGAGCAGCTTTACAAAGTTGCTCCGCAGTTAAAGGGCAAGGTAGACTATTATGAGGTGTCCACACCGCTCACTACCCAGTATTTTTCTGCACACCCAAGCGGCGAGATTTATGGTGTTGAGCATACACCTGCACGCTTCCGCCAAAATATTTTGCACGTGCAAACACAAGTCAAACACCTTTATTTGGCAGGGCAAGATGTTATGACGGCAAGTATTGCCGGCAGTGCTATCAGCGGCTTACTTTGCGCGTCTGTTATTTTAAAGAAAAATTTGCTCCGAGCTCTCCATTGACAGCTGTTCAAGATATCAATCAGCGCGTCGCGATCGTTGGCGCCGGCGCTACCGGATTAACTGCTGCTGAAACGTTTCGAAAAAAAGGCTATCAAAACGTAAAACTGTTTGAGCGTAGTAGTCAGGCTGGCGGGAAATGTCGTAGTACTATAATCGACGGAAAAAGTTATGAGCTGGGCGCTGGCGTCATTACGAAAAATAACGCCGTGCCATTTAGCCTCGCAAAAAATATCGAGTCTCTATAGAACAAGCCGTTTATGAAGAAAATCTATTTGTTGATGAGGATGGAAAACCCCAATTGAACTGGACTTGGTTCGAAAAAATCTCTATTTGCTGGCAGTTATTTGTAAGATACCGAGCACTTTTAAAAAAATACCATACGGTAGAGCAAGCAGGTTTTTTAAAAATTGATCCAGATCTAACCGTGCCATTTTCGCAGTTTGCCATAAAAAATAAAATTACAGATTTGGCCAATGTCTTCAACCTATACCTCACGGGATTTGGCTACTGTTATTCCAATCATGTTCCAGCGGCTTATGTTTTAAAATACCTCGACTGGCAGACCATTAATTGTTTTCTACAAAACCAAGCGTATGTCTTCCCCGACGGCATACAAAGCTTGTGGGTTTGTGTCGCTCAAGAGAACAACGTGCAATATAACGCTGACATTACACATATAGCTCGGAAGGCTGATGTGATTTCTATCGAAGTAGATGGCGTTGTAGAGGAGTTTGATAGTCTGATCTTAACCACGCCATTAGACGAGATAGACAATTTTATTGACCTTACTAATGCTGAGCGAGCGCTCTTTAACAAAATAGAAACACTCGATTATCAAACCATTCTTTGCACTGTGAAAAACCTTCCTAAGAAAAGCGGTTTTATACCTGATCACTTTTCCGCAGAGCGCTCGGGTCACCCAGTTTTTTGGTATTACCGTCACGCAGGTAGTAATATTTACTCGTTCTACGTATTGGCCGTGATGATGATCAATCAAGACGTGGTCATCAACAACCTTAATAGCTTGGTGGCCAAAATGGGTGGTGAAATTGAAGTCGTTCATCAGGTTTTCGACTGGAAATATTTTCCGCATGTGGGTACGCAGGATTTACGTGAAGGATTCTACGAGCAATTAGCGGACATGCAGGGTAAGAAAAATGTCTACTATTTAGGCGAGTTGCTGAATTTCAGTTGTATTGGCGCCACTACAGAGTATGCGCAAGAATTTATTGAAGAGTATTTTTAGACGAATATATTATCGATAATCGGTGAATGGTTTGCCAACCTCACCGGGTCTACCAGCTATACCATGCCGGTGCATTACTAGCCAATGTGGGCACTACGCAGCCCATGGTTTTGTATGCGTCCAAAGCCATGTTTACTCACCTCGGTTAACGTTTGCAAGGCGAAGGAGGTCTCAAGATGAATTTGGTAATGTGTATTTTAAATCACAGCTGCTTTATAACCACATTGCTATTCTAAGGTTGTGTCTTAATGCCATAACCTATGGATCAACGAGAAGAACTGGATTTATTATTTGCGACCGATCGATTTAACAGCCAGAGATATGCAGAAGGTGTTATGAAAATCATGATCCAAAATAGACATCCAGCAGTTCGCCTAGCGATTTTGATTGCAGCTAGTACCGCTTGTGTAGGCGCCTATCCGATTAAGCTAAGTGCAGCGACGCTCTACGCTAAATTTGCCGAGCAGTGTTATTTAGCAGCAAACTCTACTTGACATAATCGCGAGAAGATGCAAGAAGGTGTGCGAAGTTGTACGTTGGCTTGGCGACAGGATTCAAACGCTAAAAAAGCCCGTGCGCAAAATTTTCCTAAGCCGATTGATGATAGGCTCCAAGCTTTTTTTGGGTATTACTTTATAACCGATGCTAAGTCTGCTGTTATTTGCTAGAGTTCAGCTTGTTGTGAAGATGCCAATGCCACCGGAGTTAACTACATGACAGCGCCCAAGCGAGCACGTATACAAGATGTGGCCGAAAGAGCCGGAGTTTCGAGTATGACGGTCTCTCGAGTTTTAAGTCAGCACGTTAGAGTAAGCGATGCTAAGCGCGCGTTGGTGATGCAGGCGGTAAAGGCATTAAATTATCAGCCTAATGTTGATGCGCGTCGTTTGGCGGGCAATAAATCTTATTTGATTGGCTTGCTCTATGTTGACTTAGATAATTCTTACATGAGTAAGTTTCTATTAAGTGGGTTAAAGAGTTGCCGCTCCAGCGGGCACCATCTAGTGGTAGACCAAATGGATGACGATCACGATCGATCGATCGCCTCAGTGCAAGAATTGCTTGATGTCACTCAAGTTGACGGGCTGATTTTATTACCGCCTGTGTGTGATGACCCTAAGTTACTGGCCGCGTTACAAAGCGCTGGGGCTAGTTTTGTGCGGATTGCGCCCGAGACGCAGCTGAACTTATCGCCGTATATTTGTATGGACGATTATCAGGCGAGTTTTGATTTGACTGAAAGATTAATACGGCAGGGGCATACCAAAATCGGCCATATTATTGGCAATCCAAATCAGGGTGCTAGTCGGTTGCGTTATCAAGGCTATCTCGATGCTTTAAGCGCTAACGCGATTACTGTCTGCCCAGATTTTGTTGAGCAAGGCTTGTTCACTTACGAGTCAGGCTTGGCCGCTGCCAAAAAAATATTGTCTGCAGCAGAGAAGCCGAGCGCCATCTTCGCTGCTAATGATGATATGGCGGCGGCTGTTTTATCCGTTGCGAATATGCATGGGCTTGCCGTTCCCGAGGCTTTATCGATCGCAGGTTTCGATGATGGACACATGGCGGTCTCGGTCTATCCAAACTTAACTACAGTTAGGCAACCTATTCAAAAAATGGCTGAGTTAGCAGTAACTATTATTGCTTCAGGCAACTCTTTAGATGAGAGGGACAAAGACCGCGATAATTACCGCAATGTTCTGGGTTTCGAAATTATTGAACGACAGTCCACCGCTAGTATTGCTTAGTACGGCTTTCCGAGCAAAAAAAAGCATTTAACTGCTCTTTGAAGTCAGCCAGCGTTCATACACAGCGCTATTATGCCGGGGCCTTTTCGCTGATTAGGTTGCCAACTAGGCCGTCGAGGATGGCTTGATCTTTGGCAAAGTTACGAATGCCTTCAGCAAGTTTTTCACAGGCCATTGCATCTTCGTTATGTTGCCAAGCAAAGGTGGCTTCAGTTAAGGCCACTAGTGAATCGCGACTTTTGATCGAAATATTATCAGAGCGGAGCTTAGTGATTAATGTGCCCTCAGTAGCTTGTAGCTCGTTTAGCAGGGCGGGTGAAATGGTTAACAAATCGCAGCCAGCTAATTCAATAATTTCGCTAGTGTTTCGAAAGCTAGCGCCCATCACTACGGTTTTATAGCCATATTGTTTGTAATAGTTGTAAATGCCAGTTACCGATTTAACACCTGGGTCGTCAGCACCAATAAATTCTTTACCCTCGGTCTTTTTGTACCAATCTAATATTCGACCAACAAACGGCGATATCAATGTCACTTGCGCCTCTGCGCACGCAATGGCTTGTGCTTTAGAAAATAATAACGTCAGATTGCAAGCAATGCCTTCTTTTTCGAGTTGCTCGGCCGCTTTAATTCCTTGCCACGTTGAGGCTAGCTTAATCAGAATTCGCTTCTTGTCGATGCCTGCTGCCTTGTAGAGAGCGATTAACTTACGTGCTTTTTCAATACTGCCCTCTTTGTCAAACGACAGGCGAGCATCAACCTCGGACGAAATGCGCCCAGGTATATGTTTTAGTATTTCGCAACCAAAATTAACAATGAGCTGGTCACAAATATCATCGACATTGTTGCCGGCCTTCTCAATGGCATCTTCAATTAAATGCTGATATTGAGGCAATTTTGCGGCCTGCAAAATCAACGAAGGGTTGGTGGTCGCATCGGTAGGGTTTAAAGCCTTAATGGAATCTACATCGCCGCTGTCGGCAACTACAGTAGTAACTTCTTTTAACTGGGCTAATAAATTCATTGTGGATCGCTTAAATAGTTGAGTTGTGAATGTATGGCGCGTGCAAAAATAGTGGCGCGGTGGTTTCTTGCAAAAAATGATCGCACCACTATAGCACTAGCAGACCCAATATTTAAACGTAACGGTTCACAATATTTTCTAACAATTCTTGACGGCCAGAGATTTGACTAGGATTGAGGTCCGTTTCAAGTGCCAGCTTCGACAGGCTTTCTAGACTTTCTTCTCCAGCCATAATGCTTTGGCCAAGCTTACCCTTCCATCCTGCATACCGGTTATCAACAAAATCAGCCAGTGGAGCATCCGCGATTAATTCTGCCGCATTTAATAGGGACTTGGCCAAAGTATCCATGCCTCCTACGTGGGCAATAAATAAGTCGTCCCGCGCACAAGACTGACGGCGTAGTTTGGTATCAAAGTTGAATCCGCCCGTATCAAAGCCGCCATTTTTCAATATTTCATATACCACCAGAGTGCATTCGGCCACATCGTTAGGAAATTGGTCGGTGTCCCAACCGTTTTGCATATCGCCACGGTTGGCATCAACACTACCCATTATGCCCTCGGCGCATGCAGTTGCGATTTCGTGATGAAAGCTGTGCCCTGCCAGCGTTGCATGGTTTGCTTCGATATTCACTTTCACTTCATTTTGAATGCCGTGCTTGTGAAGAAAGCCAGCTACCGTTGCGGTGTCGTAATCATACTGATGCTTGGTGGGCTCTTGTGGCTTAGGCTCAATAAGCAGCGTGCCTTTGAAACCTATTTTATGTTTATGTTCAATCACCATTTTGAGAAAGCGCGCATACTGCTCACTCTCTTGTCGAAGATCAGTATTGAGCAAGGTATCGTAACCTTCGCGACCTCCCCATAGAACATAATTTTGGCCGCCTAAGCGATGGGTAACGTCCATCACATGCTTCACCTGCGCAGCCGCATAAGTAAATAACTCTGGGTTGGGGTTCGTTGATCCACCGGCACAAAAACGTGGATTTGAAAATAAATTAGCGGTTCCCCAAAGTAATTGAATGCCTGTGCGTGCCATTTCACTTTCAAAAATATCGGCCATGTGATTCACGTTAGCGTGAAATTCTTTTAGTGATTCGCCTTCCGGGGCAATATCAGCGTCGTGAAAACAAAAATAGGGGATGGTTAATTTTTCAAAAAATTCAAAGGCGGCTTGTGCTTTTTGTTCGGCAAACTGTAATTGATTGCCTGTGTTTTGTATCCATGGCCGGTCAAAGGTGCCAGCACCAAAGATATCAGAGCCCGCCCAACAAAAGTTATGCCAGTAGCAGGCCGCAACGCGCAGATGTTCTTTCATTGTTTTTCCGAGCACTAATTGATTTTCGTCGTAATAGCGAAAAGCAAAAGGGTTTGTGCTATCTGGGCCTTCAAATTTGATTGTGCTTACATTAGTAAAGAACTGCTCGCTCATGTTTTGCTCCTGATAGATTCGTCATCGGTCGGGTATTAAAGTTAAGTGGCGGGGCTCACTACTAAAACTATGTTGGTGCACGACAAGATTGCTGTCGCATGAACCTCATCCAGCTTGTAAATGTTAGCGCTAACATATCATTGGGTGCTCGCTTTGGCAAGTATCTAATCTTTGCTGGCAGTGCGGCTGATAGATGCAGGCCATTGATTTAAATAACTTTTAAATCCTGGTCTCGCTTGACTGAAGGGGGCACCCAGCCGTTAGCGTGACCGGTGGGGTCAGCGCTTACGCCGGCTTATTTTTGCCGGGCTGACCATAGCGCGTCCACGGTGTGTGACAGCGCCGAGAGCAAGTAATTTTCTCCGGGCAATTTCCCCTGAGCCTTTAGCGCTTCCATTGCTGCCACCATCGCCTCTAGCTGCTCTGCAACCGGTTTGGCTTTACTGCCGATTTCCTGAAGTGCGTTGGCGGCATGTATTCTGATTGTCGGGGACTCATTTTTTAGCTGTGTTATCAATACAGCAAGTGCCTGTTCGGAGTCACCTAAATGAATCAGCGCTTCTGCCGCAGCGATTTGTACGTCGGCGGAGCTATCTTGCAGTCGTTTTTCAAGCAATCCCTTTGCGAGGCGGCCTTGCTCTTTTAAAATGCCTAGGCCCAAGGCAGACCAATAACGTACGCTGGCTTCCGGATGCTCAAGACGCTCGCTAAGTAGCGGTATGTTTTTGTGGTTGCCAAGGCTGGCAATTTCGGCTGTGTCGATTATTAGCTCGATCGGAAAGCCATCTTGTCTTACCAGTTCATAGCCGGTGATGGCCTTGGTTCGTGCAGCCAATTCCCCCTCCGGTATAAACCCCACATCTTTATAGCGCCGATTCTCACCCTTTAATGCTGCGCGCATCTTCAGCAGTGTGCGTTTATAAAGTGGATTGACTGCCAAGTTGTTGACCTCCCATTTATCGGTATGGGTGTCATATAGCTCTTCGGCTGGCCTTGCTTGCCAAAACCGCTGTTGCGTTTTATTGCATTGACCCTGTTGGCATTTCTGTTGCCACGAACGTACCGATGCTGCCTTCCAAAGATATTCTAGATGCTGGCCATTGGGGCGCTGAGGCATGTAGTTGCGAATATATTTAAACCGTTTACCACGCAATGCCCGGACCAAATCGATACGCACATCCATGCGGCCACGGTAAAGGTAGGCATATTCTTTTTGACCTTTTGCGTTGGCAGAAAAAATATTTTCGCCATGCATATAGTCAGGGCTTTCTACCCCAGCCAGATAAAGCAATGTTGGGGCTAAGTCTACCAAGTCAATAATCTGTGCCGTTCTTTCCCCCATGGGGTGCTGGACTAAATGTTTGAATTGAGTAGGCACATGAACCATGAAGGGGATTTTTGTCCCCGTGTCGTAGACGAAACGCTTACTTCGAGCTAGCGCGCCACCATGATCAGAATAGTAAAACACAATGGTATTCCCAAGCTCTCCGGCAGCCTTGAGTTCCGCCAATTTTTTCCCAACCAGCGCATCCATTTGAGTTATACGATCATAATACTGTGCCCAATCGGCCCTAATTTCTGGCGTGTCTGGATGGTAGGGCGGCAGAGTGACTTGGGTGGGGTCGTGCTGCCTGTTTTTAATGGGGCTATGCAGTCGGCTTTCGTGGGATTCAAAAATATTATAAACATGAAAAAAAGGTTGTTCGGGTGCGCGGTCAGTATAAGTGCCTTGATTCCATAGCTTGCTATCGAGAACTTGCCACTGACTATAAGTGAGTGCCTTGCCTGCCTCAGTAACCGCTGTGGCATAGTTGTAATCGGTTTTGTTATCGTTAGTGACATGATAGCCCGCTGCTTGCAAATAGTGCGTGTAAGGCTCGACGAAAGCGGGAACTCTATTCCGGCTGCGCATATTGCCGGTGCCCATAACATTTGCATGCAGGCCGGTTAATATCGAAAATCGAGTTGGGGCACACACGGGGGTATTGGCAAACGCATTATCGTAAACGATAGATCGTTGCGCTAATTGATCAATATGAGGAGTTGTTGCAAAAGTATCGCCGTAGGCACCTAACAGTGGGCTATTGTCCTCACTGACTATCCATAAAATATTTGGCTTTTTCTGTCGCGCCTGTTCCGGTTTTTTTTGTATATCGTTCGCCCCAGAAATACTTGGCACAATGAAGCAGGCAATAAGAACGTTGCATGATGATTTTTTAAATGAGTCAAACATACTCATGGCTTTCATGTTAAAGCTGCTCACTCTGTCCCTAGCTACATAGTCGGCGCTAAGCGCGAGGCGAATGGTTTTTTCTTCATGTCTCGATCAAACAATAGGGGGTAATCTGTTCTGCCCTTAACTGGCCAATCATTGCGCCAGGTATTAGCATCACATACGCCCCAAAACGACACGCGACTAATTTTGTCTTGATGCTTATTTAGTATGGAGAATAATTCCTCATAGCGTTTTGCCAGCTGGCGCTCAATTGCGGCTGGCAAGCCTTTGGTGTACGGGTTAAGCTCAGCTTTGAGTTTCACCCTCATCGAAATGTCAGCGCCTTGATTTTCTTTTTTCGGGAAGGGCAACACTGTAATATCCAATTCACTGATAACAACATCGATGCCTAGGGCGGAAAATTCTATAATTGATTGTTCGAATTCGTCTAGATCAGGATAATCAAGGCCATAGTGACCTTGAATACCAATGCCATCCACTCGAATGCCTTTGGCCTGAAGCCTTTTAATCAGTTTAATCGCTCCCGCTCGCTTGGCCGGTTCGAATAAATTGTAATCGTTGTAATAAAGGGCTGTGTCTGGCGCTGTTTGCGCAGCGAGTGTAAAGGCCTGCTCAATATAATCATCACCGATTATCGTATACCAGGGCGATTCTCTCAGGCTGCCATCTTCATTGAGCGCCTCATTCACCACGTCCCATGCATCTACCTGCCCTTGGTAACGACCTGCAACCGTCCTAATGTGTTCTTGCATATAGCTGAGGAGCACCTCACGCGATACTGCAGAGCCGTCTTTTTTTTCAAAAACCCACTTGGGCGTCATGGCGTGCCAAACCAAAGTGTGTCCCAGCAAAAATAAATTATTCTCTGCCGCATAATGCGCTAATGCATCTGCGGCCACAAAATCATAGCTTTCCGGTCTCGGATGAATAAGCTCCCATTTCATGACGTTTTCGGGCGTCAATGCATTAAACTCCTTTTTGACAAGTTTTCGCGCTGAGCTATCGGCGCCCAAAATTTGTGGCTCAGACAGTGCTGTGCCAATCATGAAATGACCAGCAAAGGTTTCGTGTAGGCCTTGTCCTTTCGCAGGATCGTTTGCAGTTAGGTTGCTATGTTTGCAACCCAGTAGCGACAGCGAGAGGATCGTGACGGTGATTATTTTTTTCATTGTGTATTCAATATCCATGACTTTTAATGTAGGTAACTATTTTTAACTCTGAATTTTTTAGGGACATCTTTTATGTGGGAACGCTTTACGCTCACAAACCGACAGCTCCTTTGCTACCCCTGAATCATTTTGTGCGAGCATCCATGCTGATAGTTGCTCCTTGAGTGTTACAACTTCGCTGGCATATTGCGGCTGATCAATAATATTCACCTGTTCAAAAGGGTCGTTCACAATATCGTAAAGTTCATATTCGGGGCGCTTGACATAGCGGGCATAGTTATCCCGCTCCATTTTCTTCTCAGCGCGGAGTTCCTCACTAAACCAAGGGTTAGCTGTTACCACATTCGAGAAATCATTATCCGGAAGTAAATTGTGAATCAGCTTATACTTGTATCCTCGTACTGAGCGTATCGGGTAGGCAGCGCCTTCATGAACGTTAAAGCTAGTTTGAATTCCAAACACGTATTCTTTATGGGTGTTGGTCATCCCGTCTAGTACCTTCTTAAAGCTTTGACCGTCGAGATTGGCTGGGATGCTGTTGTTAGCAAGATCGGTGAGCGTGGGCACCACGTCAACGTATTCAATCATTGCGTTCGATTGTGACCCTGCAGCTATCTTTCCAGGCCAACGAATGATAAATGACGTGCGAAGGCCCGAATCATAATTAGTCCATTTTCCGAAAGGGAGACTGCTACCTTGCTCGCTGGTAAAAATAAAAATCGTATTGTCTTTTATGCCCAATTTTTCGAGCTCATCTTCTAGCAAACCCACTTCGCGGTCGAGGTCCGAGACTTCGGCTAAGTACTGTGATAGCCGGTGCCGTACACCTCTTGTATCGTTTAGAAATGGTGGCACTGTGATAGACTTTGCAGGGAATTGTTTTTTATTGCCGCGATTCCAGGGTCCATGAGGGTTAGCTGATGCGACCACTAAGAAAAATGGCTGTGTATTGTCTCTGGCCATAAACTCACGGGTTACTTCAATGCCAAACGAAGATTCTCCCTTAGCCGTTTTGTTTTCTTTGCCCGCCATTTCAAAAGGAAAAGCCGCCCTAGGGGAGATGTGTTTTTTGCCGGCCAAGCCCACTCTGTAACCCATGTCCTTAAAATAATGTGCGGCACTTTTAACGCCATCGTAGACCCGCGTATGATTTCCGTATGCACCATTGCGAACCGGGTAAAGGCCAGTGTATAACTGTTGCCTCGTTACGGCGCACATTGCTGTGCCGGTAAACGCCCGCGTGAACAGCATGCCCTGATCGGCAATTTTGTCGATATTCGGCGTAATGGCGTTCTTCGGCGCATAGTCAAATTGCCTGTGATACGCTCCCACATCAAACCAGCTCATATCATCGGCCAGCACAAGCACAACATTGGGCTGGCTAGTGAATGTTTTTTTAATGGTCAGTGAATCAACATGGGTTGTGTTACTGCAGGCACTCAATAGAACTGAGACTGTTAACCATCCTATCGTTTTTTTCATTGCTTCCTCAATAATAGTGCGCTTATATTTTTTATGAGCATAATTAGTTTCAGTGTTAGTGCATTACAAATACCTAGTGGATCCATAATTCTCTGCACTCGCTTTACGCATTAACCTGTTTGCGGTGGGCTTCATGCACTTTCGTAATATGTGTTAGAAAATTTTTAGTATGCAGCAATACTTTCTGATTAAAGTCTTGCGCTTAGGCTGAGCGTATATCGGCGGCCGAAAGAAGTCTTTTTAAAGTCGCGCTCTTCCAACAGTTGGTATTTGTCGTTAGCATCCCTAGATAAATTAATGCCGTTAAGAGCAATACGTATTTTGTTACTCAATTTATAGCTGGCCGAAAAATCCAGCTGGCTTCTATCTCGTTCTGTTTCTGGTTGCTGATTAAAACCTTGCGTTTTGTCTAAGAACTCCGAACGCCAATTGTAGGCAATGCGCGCAGAGAAGCGCTCATATTCATAAAAGCCGATAAGGTTATAGCTATCCTTGGACAGATCTTCCAAAGGCAGAGGCTTGCCTGTGACGATGTTTCTGTTGGGGGTTTCACTGTCGGCATACGTGTAGCTCGCAGTTAACCCCATGCCGCTGAAATAGTTGCCGAGAAACCCGAAAGTTTTGGTGAAAGCCAGCTCAAAACCTTTGACTGTGCCGCCTTCGCCGTTATAAGGCGATGTTATGTCGTATATAGCGCCATCAACTATTCGCTCTTCACTAGAGCGAATAATAAAACTTTCAATATCTTTGTAAAAAATTGCCGCACTTAAATAGTCGGTTTCACTGCCATACCATTCAAAAGAAATATCATATTGCCTTGCGCGAAATGGCTCTAAGGATGAGTTTCCTGCTCTTCCGGTATTGTCTCCTGTATTGACCTTTGTGGACGCGCTGAGATCTGCAATTCTTGGACGCGAGAGAACGTCGGCGGCGGAGAGGCGCAATAAAAAATCGTCTTTTATAGCAAAAGCAATATTGGCACTGCCAAGGGCGTCTAAATAATAGTTTCTGTCAGATGTTGGCTCTCCTGTTAGCACGCCGTTAACACTTTTTCGTAGCTCGCCCGACGAGTCGAGGTCTGTATCAACCATGCGCAAGCCTATGTTGGCGGAGTAAGGAATATCCAAAAAATAACTTTCAAAGTTAGCCTGAATATAGCCGGCGTTAGTTTGCTCTTTGATCTCATAGCCATAGCCAATTTCTTTTTCAAGATCATTGTTTAAGTCAATGCCGTAAAGTTCTGAGATTTCTGGATTAGACCAAAAGTCCCCATTGTATGGGGCTAGATAGCCATAGCTACCACCAGAGAAACCCTTCAAAAAGTCACTCGGGAACGCAATCATTCTGCGTGCAATTTCAGGCACATCAACAACAAGGTCACCTTGAAACAACTCGCCTGGGTCATCTGGATTGGCGCGAGTATCAGGGATTCTATCTCTTGTGCGCGAAGCTTCGCGCTCGGCATATCGTCCGCCCCATTGAATCGATGACAAGTGCTTGCCATCGATTTGTAATGTGAAGTCGACTTTAAACTCAGCATTATCATTTTCCAAAAAACCATCTTGGAGTTGAAGTTCAGCAATGCTGTAACTAGCAATATCACTGATTTCTATGGGTACCAATGCGCCTTCAGAGTTAGGCTGGGTAAAGCGCAAAGTTGGGACATCGGTTTCGGTCAGCGCGTAGGACACTTGTCGGTTATTAGGTAAAATTGGCGTGCTAAAAAAGGAATTATTTTGTTTGGTTTGTCCGTGAGATTTGCCTGTCGTTATAGCTATTTTCAATGTATCGAAGTCGAATTTTGCGCCCAGTGCAAAACCATAGGTCTTTCTGTCGCTGTCTTGCGCCCAGCCATTGGTATTACCATAAGCGGTGTTAACATCGGCGGCTAGAAGCGTGCGGTTACTGGTGAGTACGGCATTGGTATAAGCTGTGCCGCCATTGTTGAACGTGGCTTGCACTGAATTACTGGCGGTCGAAATGTCAAATTCATTGTAGTTTGCATCAAGGTTGATCTCTAAAATATCCGATCGTCTCCATTGAAACCCAGAGACAATGCCCGACCGTGTTTGTTCTCGCTGCCATGCCTGATACTTAATTTGCTGTGGCGCGAAAATTTCTTCGCCTGCCCCCGATATTTGTGTGCCGCTCGCGTCGGTGACACTTCTCCCCGTATAGCTTTTCCAGCGCATTTCCGAGGTATCTCTACTGCGTGTTTGCGGTTGATACGTTAGGGAGGTGGTGATTCCCATTGGCCCGAATGCGGTATCCCAACGAGTGCTGCCAAAAATCGAGGCCATGGTGTTGGTAGCGGAGGCATCTTCAACAAACTCAGTTTGAATGCGACCGCTTAGCACGTTGCCGCGAGAATTTAATGCGCGGCGTGTTTTTAAATTGATGGTTCCGCCCAATGATCCCTCGGTCATACTAGCCATGGGCGTTTTTATCACTTCAATGCTGCTAAACGCATCAGGTGCTAGATCATTAAAGCTTATGCCTCGGCTCTCACCATTAGAGCCCATGGTTGACTGCCCGTTGATTTCTACACGGTTTTGATCGAGTCCGCGAATAGAGACACCATCGCCTGCACCAAAGTCGCGGCTAATTTGCACGCCGGTAATGCGTTGCAAGGCTTCTGCTAGATTATCGTCAGGTAATTTCCCAATGTCTTCGGCACTAATTACATCTTTAATCTGATTCGCATCGCGCTTGTCTTTTAATTGTTTTTTAAGACTAGATATAATCCCGGTAACGACAACTTCTTGCATTTTGTCTTGTGGTTGCTCAGAGACTGCTTGTTCTTGCGCGTTAACGACAGTGCTCGAAAAGTTTAAGGCAAAGCACGAGCCCACCATGATGGATTTTAAAGCGGTTATTTTGGTTTGCTTACGGAGCATCTTTTTCCCCAGTGTTCTTAAATTGTTATTGGTTCTGCATTCGTTATGATGGTATGCCGATCGCGCTGCTTCAATATGTTTTGGCTATTTCAATATCCCTTGGCTATAGTCAGCCGTTAGATTCAGTACATTGCGTCAGCAGCAACTGCTTATGGCATCAACATCACCGAAACATCATCGACATAATAGTTGGCGGTTAAATCATTTGGGACAGTAATACGAAGAAAATCGACATCCGTTGACGTCACTGTATAAGTGCCTGAAAGTAGCGTCCAGTCGTCACCCGATACTTCAACGGTCTCAATGTTAGGAAAGCTTGAAACCCCTAGCAGCTTAAGTGATAGCACCGCATTTGTAGTTGAGCCTGCACTTTCTAATTTAACCCAGGCAGAGATGGCGTAGGTGCTGCCAGCAGTTAATTTGCCTTGGAGCGCCTGTTTGATGCCGCTGTAAGGAAAGTTTCGCGCCGTTATTTTTGCGCTGTACGCACCGGTATTAGATTCACCAGGTTCGATTGCAACCGTGGCGCCGCCTACCGAGGCCCAACCGCTGGTTGAGCCGCCTTCAAAGCCGGGGTTGCTGATGACCTCTGCCACGCCACCGCCATCTTCAACAACGTTAACTGTTCTTATGGCCGTTGCTTCATTGCCCGCGGCATCAACCGCGGTGTAGCTAATGAGGTACTCTCCTAGCTCGGCGGTGTTAACTGAACCGGCCGTAGCAACCGTCACTATTCCGTCGGTGGCATCTATAGCGGTTGCTCCTTCATCGTTGTACGATTCATTAAGAATCACCGAAACAATACCGGAACCGGTAATGGTAATAACAGGAGGCGTAGTGTCGGGTCGTGCGCTCAGTGGGTCGATAAGGACAAAGTCATCGATGTAGTAATCCATGCTGAGATCTGCAGGGCCCTTCACGTTGAAATATAATTCCTGCTCAGTGCCAATAATGTTGTGAGTGTAGGTTCCGCTTAACTGAGTCCATTCGGTATCGGATGCTTCGATATCCGGCGCAACTGTGCCGTAGGTTTGGCCTTGACCGTTGGCTCCAGGATCGTCATCAATTTTTCTTGATTTAATCCCAATAGGACCACTGCCACCTGCGGCAAACTTGACCCATACGGATAGCTCGTAGGTTGTGCCTTGCGTTAGTTGCCCCGTGGTAAACAAACGGGGGCTTACGTAAGGTGCGGTGCGCCCCGTCATTTTTAAGCTGCCGTTGCCAGTATGGGCTGTTGTGGTGTCTAGGGTTACGGTACCTGGCCCCCATGAACTCCAACCGCCTAAGTCGGTTTCGAAATCATCAAAAATTATTTGTTGATTACCTGACAGTTGCCAGCCAAGCACTTCGTCGCGGTTGACTAGCCAAGTGTCAACAGCTGCATCCACCTCTGGTGTGCTGGCATAATTAAGATTAAAGCTCACTTCAGCAAAGCCGGCATTTGAATCGAGTCCGCTCACAACTAAGCTAGCAAAAGAGATGTCGACCCACTGAGGGTCCGCCGTTACTGACGCTGCGAACGCTTCTGAATTCTCGCCACCTGAAAGAAAATTACTTGCGATGTAGGCTGATAAGTCTTCCGGGATCGGTGCCCCTCCAGTGAAAGCAGCGGCTAATGAGCTAAAGACTTCGGCTATTGAGGCGGTATCGGTAACTGCCTCAATCAATGCATTAACATCGCTTACTGCAAGTGCAGCGGCTTCTCCGCTGGCAGTGATATCGTCAGTAATGGAGGATCCATCTAACATATAGGTTATTGTGGCAATTAAGGTACTTTCATTAATCGTAATACCGACTAACTCCAGTGCGGCATCGAGGCCTTGGTAGTCGACAGTAAATGGTGTCGCTAGCAAGTCAACCTCTGCATCAATCCCAAGGCCCGTTAAAATCGTTTGTATTTTCGCTTGAAGTTCTGTTTCTTGTGCGGCTAAATCTGCTGGTAGAAGGCCGGTGCTTGGGCCGTTGCTATAAAAATTACCTGCCAAAATATTCGCAGTATTCGCCACAATAAGGTCGGTGAAGGGTGTGACGTTGATGGTGGTAGAGGCGTCGGCCGCATAGGAGTGCAGGGTGTAAGCCTGTCCACCTACGGTGCCTGTGGCGCGCAAGCGATACGGTGCCGTTAATGCAGTGACATCGACTGAAAAGCTGCCATCGGCTTGGATCTGAGTTGATGCCACCGTATCTTGCGCGCCCTTGGCTTCAACTAAGCCCACCATGGCGGCTCCCGCGGCGGCGGTGCCATTTAGCACTATAGTTTCAGCTACAATGTTGACTGTCCTTGTCGCTGCAAGTGCTTCGTTGCCGGCGACATCGGTATAGGAGTAGGTGATTAGGTATACGGTGCCAATAGGGCTGTTGGTGTCTATCTCATCCCGATCCGTGCCGTTGAGAGTGATTTGGCCGATTAGGCTTATCTCGCCATCGACATTGTCAGATGCCAGCGCGGCAGCATCGGTATAGCTTTGTCCTTGTACGACATTGACCACCTCATCTCCGTTCAGAGTAATTGTGGGTGTTTCAGTGTCATCGGTTATCGTGACGGTTCGGGTTACCGTTGTTGTATTACCATCTGAATCGCGTGCGGTGTACGTGATGATGTACACGCTTCCTACGGCACTGGTGTCTACTGCTTCAGCTCCCGTGATGGTGACTGACACATTGCGATCAATGTTGTCGTCGGCGATTGCGCCAAGCTCTACATAGGGGTAATTTTTGCTAATCGTTATCTCTGCTTCACCATTGAGTAGAAGCTTGGGGGGAACATCGTCAATCGTATCGTCGTCCAATTTACAGCCAGCAACCGCCATGCCTAAACTTATCACTAGGACACTGCGGCTGATCATTTTTTTTAGATTTGGCTTTTTCATTTGCTCCCCTTCAACAAAATACAATTACCTTAGGCAACCTTTATTCTTAGAGTACTCATAACGTGCTCAATGTGAAACACATCTTCTAACCGGAAATTCTACCGTGGCTAGTTGGCCGTTGGGATTTTTACGCGTAACTGCCCGTATCACTTGGATATTTTGATACATGTTGATACAAAGAGCCTCGGAAGCTGGCAAATGACTGTTTTGGGAATGATTTAGCGGCGTGAATTTAGGTGGCCGCCGGCCCAAGGGCATGCAGCAGTGCTGCGTAGGCTGGCTCTGGCGAAAAGTTGCAGGCTGATAACAGTTTTGGCGTCCTTGAGCGGCAATAAAAGCATCAGCCGTAGAGATAAGTTGCAATTCCGAGTTTCGCGTAGATGAGGCCCAATGCCTACAATCTCCAAGTATATTGGCTGTTGACGGCTCTGGTCTAAATCAGGTTTACTTCAAAGCCTTAATTTGAAAAGGCACTAGCCGCAATTTTTTGTTAATGGTTGTGTGCGGCATTTTTATATTTTTAGTAAAAGGTTAATCAGCATGACTTTTACCGCTCGCCTTGTGAGCATCGCATCAAAAATCCTCGTAGTTGCAGCTATCTGCGTATTTGTCTTGGCTTTATTTACCATCGGTTTGGTTATGTACAACGAGACCGCAACAGGCCGCTATGAGAATGTAATCAAAACTAAAATGGATATTCAGAGCGTCGTTTCTGTTTTGGAAGAATATAAAAGAGATACCGGCAGTTACCCTGAAAGCCTATCGCAATTAATTGGGAAGTATATTACCAAAGTGCCGCTGGATATCTGGTATCGACCTTATCGATATGAGTACAGACCAGAGAATGATACTTATAGGGTTTACACTTTAGGGTATGGCGATGAAGTTGGCGGCAATTTAAATCAACGAGATTATGATAATCACACTCAGTGGGACCTAGTTTACTGAGGCGCGCGAAAGCGGCAAAATTATAATAGCGTCAAGCCCCTTACCTTCAATATTTTTGAGCTCAATTTCACCGCCATGGGAGCGTACTACCGACCGTGCTATTGCCATGCCGAGTCCCAGTCCTCCTGAGTCTCTGTTTCTTGAATCCTCTAATCGTTCAAACGGCGAAAATAAGGTTTCCATTTTTTCTAAGGGTATGCCTTCCCCGTTGTCGACAATATGAATTTCAACGGTTTTATCTGTTCGCACAATAGAGACATCAACGCTCTTTCCATATTCAGCGCCATTTTTAATTAAATTAACGATGGCCCTCTTCAGGGCAACGGTCCGGCCAGAAATGGCAAGCTTCTCAGAGGGCTCAAACCCCACCGCTAGACCCTGCTCAAGTAAATCCGAGCATATTGAATCGACTAGTGAGATTATATCAAAGGCTCTGGTTTTTTCGGCCCATGAATCCTGCAGCGCAAAGGTCACAGTGGCTTTACAAATTTGTTCCATCTCATCGATTTTTTTGAAAATATTCTCTTGAACATCCTTTTCCTCAATAAACTCAGCTTGCAGACGCATAGAGGTCAGTGGAGTTCGCAGGTCATGGGAAATCGCTGCGAGTGCCCTGGCACGATGGTCGTTCACATTGGTAATACGCTTAAGCATGGTGTTAAAAGCAGATATTACATTTTGAATATCGATAGGGCCTCGCAGCCTTAATTCATCTACCTTTTCCCCAATGCCCAGTTTATTTGCCATCTTCGCCATTTCGCCCAACGGGCTGGTGATGCTAAGAACAATAATGATTGAGAATAGAATGAAGATTGCCGTGAATATCGATAGTGGTTTCAAGGCCTCGGCAATCCATGTTGGGTAGGGGTAAATATCTAAAACCAGCATGATGACCCAGCGCCCGTTACTCAACTGAACTTGTGATTGCAAAACAACCACATCGGAGTAGGCTGCTTCTTCGCTATGTGTTTTGCGCTCGATATAATCGAAGAAGTTTCCAACCGCGATGTTAATCCGCGATTGCGGCTCGTAAATTAACTGCATTGCTGCCTCGGGATATTCGGCGCCGAATTTTTCTCGTAAACGTTGTGTCAGTATTTGGTCGCCCTCGGTAAGTTGCTGTGTATCGAATATAGGGGAGTCCACTACAAAGAACTTTATTCGATAGGAGTTGAGGGCGAAGCTATCGCGGAACTGGCTGTTTTCAATGACATCAACCGCTGATACCATCTGATTTATATAGCGCCCCTGGTCGATGCGCTCTTGTATAATTTCATGAAAGTCTGTTTCGATTAGGAATATATAAAATATTAATATTTGCGTGCTAAGCAGCATGAACAGAATAAGCGATATTATTTGGCTGGCTAATTTATTAGGCATTTTTGAAGGTTTTAGTAACCGGCATTGCTAGTGTGTAGCCGCCACCTCTAACGGTTTTTATAATTTTTGGGTTCGCAGTGTCAATCTCGACTTTGCGGCGCAATCTACTGATCAAATTGTCAATGCTACGGTCGAATGCTTTGGCTTCGCGCCCATGAGTCAGGTCAAGCAGTTGTTCGCGCGATAGAATCCGCTGAGGTCTTTGTAAAAAAACTTGCAGCAACCGATACTCTGCTGAACTGAGTGCCACTGAAACATTGTCTTTGTCTAAAATTTCTCGCTGATAGACGTCTAAGGTCCAGTTGCCAAATCCAATAGCAATCACTTCGTCCTCTTCCATTGACTCCGAGGCATCGCTATCGCAGCGTCGCAAGACCGCTTTCAGTCGTGCAAGAAGAACCCGCGCGTTGAAGGGCTTAGTGATGTAGTCATCAGCGCCCATCTCAAGCCCGACCACTTTGTCGTCATCGTCCGATAGGGCTGTCAGCAAGATGACGGGAATTTTATATTTTTCCTGAACATATCTACACAGCATCAAGCCATCTTCACCAGGCATCATCACGTCGAGCAAGATAATATCAATCGCGCTGTTCTCTATGACCTGCCGCATATTCCTGCCGTTCTCTGCGGTGCTTACACGCAAGCCATGATCGCTAAGAAACCGTTTTAGTGGTTGGATGATGTCAGGGTCATCATCGACAATTAACACGTGGCTCATTGGGGTCCTCTTGCATTACTCTATGTTTAAGTCAATTTTTAACGATCGGTCTACCGAAAGAACTTCTCTAATTTCAGCGCTGGACTTAACTTAAGTGCGCATAATGCGTCAACTAGCGCTTGCTGTCTATTTTTATGCAGTTTGATCCTAAATGTAAGTTATTTAACCGTTTTTTTGGTCGTCCCCGTATTTCTTTCGGCGTTCAATCCTAGCCTTAAAGCGTCGTTCTTTGTTTTAGGGCCTTCAAATTGTTTGTATCAGTTTGTATCGCTCGTGGCAGATTGATACAGACCCTAACGAAACAAATCTTTTCTTAACAACCCGCAGCATTTCAAATATAGTTAAGCTAACCAAGTTGGTGTGCTACTGGTGGAATAGCAATTTGCGCAGGGCGTTACTATTGCCAGAATGCACTTCTTGTTGGCTGCCTAGTCGGTGAACTGGTTTTAAATTGATTTAGAGAGAGATAATTTATGAAAACTTTGGTTATGAAGACGGTCGCTGTAATGGCGTTGTTAACGTTCAGCTTCACAGTGGCTGCACAAAAAAATCCAGCGCGATACTTTAAGAAGTTGGATGCTAACGAGGATGGCCTGTTAAATTCAGAGGAGTTCAAAACGCATTCGGATTTTTGGATGGATAAACGAGGATGGGACGACGAGGAAAAGCGTGAGCGGGTGCATCAGAATACTTTTAGCAAGCGCGATTTAGATGATGACGGGCAAGTGTCGCTGAAGGAGTTTATTGATACAAGTAACTAGATTTTTTCCCGCTAGTCGAGAAAGTCTTCCTCTAAACTAGGCCTTGGTCAGAGATGGTTATCCTTTTCGCCAAGGTCTTTTTTGTGCCTAGTTTTAAAGCTGCCTCTGCAAACTATTCATAGGCATCTATGGTTTGTATATCTCCATTCTCGTCGTGAACTAGCTCGGTCATTTTTACGCAACGTAAATGAGTTTGCCCTTGAGAAAGGCTGCTATCGTGATAAAACAAAAACCACTTATCGTTATACTGAGCGATTGAGTGATGATTGGTCCAGCCAAGCACAGGTTGCAAAATGATACCTTGATAAGTAAACGGGCCGTAGGGATTGTCACCGGTCGCGTAAACGATTTTATGTGTGTCGCCAGTAGAGTATGAGAAGTAATACACACCTTCGTGTTTGTGTAACCATGCAGCTTCGAAGAAGCGCCTTTCGCTGTCTCCAGCGCAAATTAGGCTGCCGTCGGTATCGTAAATGAGAACATCTTTTGGTGGCTCAGCTAGCTCAAGCATATCGCTTGATAGTTTGGCTATAAGAGGCGCATAGGCTGGCTCAGTATCCGCCGGATAAACATCTTCCGTGTTATAGGCGCCACTATGCCATCGTTGTAATTGTCCTCCCCAAATGCCTCCCCAGTACATGTAATGTGTTCCATCGCTGTCCTCAAATACCGCTGGATCAATACTGTAGGTACCTTTTATGTAATGTTCTTGCGCTTTGAAAGGGCCAGTTGGAGAGGTGCTTGTGGCGACACCAATGCGAAAGATTCCCTCATAGTCGCGCGCGGGAAAATAGAAGTAATAGGTTCCATTTTTGTAAGCCGCATCAGGGGCCCACAATTGTTTTTCAGCCCACGGTATATCGTCGACGGAGAGCGCAATACCATGGTCCGTAGCTATTGCGGTCTCTTTGTTCAACGATAAGACATGGTAGTCGCGCATAGCAAACTGATCACCATCATCGTTGGTGCTAGCTTCGGATTCGATATCGTGCGATGGGTAAATATATATTTTCCCATCGAACACATGTGCGGAGGGGTCGGCAGTGTAAATGTTTCTCACAAGCGGGGGGTCTTTTTCTTGTAGTGAGTTAGCACGCAGCAGATCTTGCTGTTGTTTACGCTCAGCATCGCTCAGTGTACTGTTGCCAGCTTCGGGAGCATTGCTACTTGCCGCCTGTTGAGGTTCTTCTGTCACGGATAGTTCTCCCTAAGCTCTACTTATTTTTAGATCGGTTTCTATTTGAACTTCCATCGCTTTATTTATTTCGTAAAAGAACAAAGCAGCGCAGCCGATTAAAAATGGAATGGCAGCGTAAATACTAACGGCCAATTTTATGCCTTCGATCGTATCAGGCCCTTGCGTAAGCAGGTTTGCATCATAATGGTAGCTCGCCAAAATACCAGCCACTAAAGAACCGCCAATTGCCAGGCCAGATTTCAAACCAAACAACATGGCAGAGAAGACAATTGCTGTGGCGCGTCGATTGTTTTTCCACTCCGAATAATCGGCGACGTCGGCTATCATTGCCCAAAGAATGGGAATAGTAATTCCGTAGAAAAACCCATGAGCGATTTGCGAACTGAACATCAATCCAATGGACTCGGGTGGATAAAAGTAGAATGCAAGAATAAATAGCGTAGAAACAAAGAGAGCAGAAGAAAAGACGTCTCGCTTGCCAAATTTGTCGGCTAAGGGCTTAGATAGGCCGATTCCAATAATCATAAAAATGATACCGCAGGCATTAAAAATACTATTACCGGAGATGGCTATGTCTTCGGGCCATTGAAACTTCGTCAAGCCTGCGTCAGTGAGTAGGTTGTTCAGGCCAGCTATTGAGCGATTAAACCCGATGTCATCTTGGAACTGCGCTAAATGAGCTTCGTTTACAAAGTTCTTGAAGTAGTAAATATACATGCCACCTTTTAAAGCTAAAGTGATAAAAATAAGGATCGTCACTGCTAGCATGATGATCCATGGCTTGTTTTTACAAAGATCAATTAGGTCCTGTGCTATAGAGGATTTTTGCTCAGGCTTGGTAATGACTCTCTCTTTAGTGGTCACAAAAGTAATGAGAAAAAATGCAATGCCGACCACGGAAAAAATCATCATGGTGCTCTCGAAGCCAACCGCTTTGTCACCGTCGCCTAGGATCAACACAAGCGGTAATAACAAGACTTGAATGATGAATTGAGCAACCATCACTGCTACAAATCGATATGATGAAACACTATTTCTTTCTGCCATATTGCCTGTGATAACCCCACTTAGTGCGGCATAAGGCAAATTATTAGCCGAATAAATAATTACTAGAGCGATGTATGTGATGAAGGCGTAGAGGACTTTTCCCTCTAGTCCAAAGTCCGGCGTGCTGAAGGCTAAAATAGTGAATAAACCAAAAGGAATAGATGTCCATAAAATCCAAGGCCTGTAGCGGCCCCAGCGTGTCGACGTTCGATCTGCAATTACACCCATTAACGGGCTAAAGAATGCGCCGACCATGCCGCCTGTGAATATTATTAGAGTGGCTTGTTCGGCGGGTATCTTATAAACATCGGTGTAAAAGAATGCAATAAAAGTGACGAATGTTTGAAAAATTAAGTTAGCAGCTAAGTCGCCAAGACTGTAGCCTATCTTCTCTACAACCGATAGTTTTTCGTTATCTAAAGATTCGCTATTTATCGCATGTTCATTCATGAGTTTTATCATTCTCGTAAAGTGTGAGTGAGTCAGTGTTAGAAACATGAGGCTCTGGATTTGGCCGAAGTATACATCTGTATTAAGTGGCGCTTTGGATATTTCAGATTATTTTTCGTATCAGTTGGTATGCTTATAATATTCGTCGGCCCATAGTTAGCCAAGAAAATTTATATAAGCGTGATAAGGCAGCGCTAAATTGACTGAACCCGATAGTGATTGCGTTGGGTGGTTATTTAGTTGGCGGTGCTTTGGCCTAGAGGTCATGAAGGCAAGTGCGCGGCCGCGCAATTGAGTCGAAGCGGAGCGGTAGGCGGCATTTTTCGCCTGATTTTTTGACTTGGGCGAAAATATTAGCGGGCTCATTTTTAAATGAGTAACAATTTGTATCAGAGTGTATCAATTCATTAGCTTGATACATCCGCTCACTATCTTTTGTGATTTAAGTTTTTATTTTCACTCACGCTGTGTTCCAATTGCTGTGATAGAGCCGGTGTCCACGGCGTTGGTACTGCTGAGGGTAATTAGTGCATCTGTTTTTGCAGGTCGTTGAGAAAAAGTAAAAAAGGAAAAGTTATGTATTTTAAGGCCGGGATATTGTCGTTACTGGTTGTCACTTCACTGGCTTTTGGCGAGGGTGTTGAGGGCAGCAAGCCGCCCAATGTATTGTTTGTGATGGTCGATGACCTTCGAGTTGAGTTAGGTGCTTATGGCGGGGAACATGTGCTCTCGCCTAATATTGATGAATTGGCCGGCCAAGGCACGCGGTTTGCAAATGCCTACGTCAGCGTGCCTGTCTGCGGTGCATCTCGGGCAAGTTTGTTTACAGGCATGCGAGCTACGCCAGATCGTTTTACCAACTACTACACTTGGGTCGAAAAGGATGCCCCTGATGCGACTACTATTTTTGAGGAGTTTAAAAACAACGGTTATCATACCGTTGGATACGGTAAAATTTTTCACCAAACACAAGATACGGCCAGCAGGAGTTGGAGTAAAAACAATGCCTGGACAGCTGATCATGACCAGAAGCCAGCCTTAAAGACTGGATGGCGAGATTATCAGCGACCTGAAAATATCGCTGAATTTAAAGAAACTAAAAGAGGTCCTTCAACCGAGATGTTTGACGGGCCTGATCATGTTTACTTCGACGGAAAGGTTGCTAATAAAGCAATCGATACCTTGGCTAAGTTGGCTAAAAAAGAGCAGCCATTTTTGTTGGCGGTGGGGTTTGTGAAACCGCACCTTCCTTTCAATGCGCCGAAAAAGTACTGGGACCTATACGATGCTCAGCAGTTTGATTTACCAGAGGCAGTCTTACCCAAGGGCGCACCGAAGCAGGCTTACCACCATTTTGGTGAATTGCGTGCTTACAGCGATACTCCTAAGAGGCCTGAGCCCGTAGGGGAAGAGCAGGCTCGGCGTCTAGTGCACGGCTATCATGCTGCGGTTAGTTACGCTGATGCGCAGGTGGGCAAGGTGTTAGGCCAGCTCGATGCATTAGGCTTGAGCGACAATACTATTGTCATTTTGATGGGCGACCACGGTTATAGTTTGGGTGAGCACGGTTTATGGTGTAAGCACTCAACTTTCGATGTGGCAACGAAAACACCGTTGATTATCCGAGCGCCTGGTATGCCCGCGAATCAGACTGTTGAGGGCTTAGTAGAGTTTATTGATGTTTTTCCAACACTAACTCAATTGGCTGGTATCGAAACACCCGCGCAAGCGGCGGGTATGAGTTTAGTTCCGTTGTTAAAAGATGCGAGCCTTCCTGCGAGGTCGGCAGTGTTTCCGCGCTACCATGCGGCCGAGGCGATTCACACTAACCAATATACGTTAACGCAGTGGTTTGGTGGCAATGGCAGAGCCTTCGCTGAAATGCTCTACGACAACAAAAACGACCCAGATGAGACGCGTAATCTAGCTAAGATGCCAGGGTATAAAAATGTGTTAAATGACCTGAAGAGCCAATTAGCTAGCCATATGAAAGCGCGTAAATAAAATGGCGCCGCAGCGAAGCCAATGAACGTTAGTTCCAGGCAAGGCAGTCCGTCAAAAAAGTCAACTTTAAATTGAGCGAGATCGCCAAGAGCGCGAGTCGTATGCACTTGCCGATAATGGCAGGAGAGAGAACTATGTATTATAAGATCGCAATATATTTTTTTATCGGATTGTTTTCAATCGGTGTTAAGGCTGCAGGAGGGGTTGCTGGTCAGGATAAGCAGCCGAATGTTTTATTTATTATGATCGACGATTTGAGAGTCGAGTTGGGTGCGTATGGTGGCGAGCACGTGCTGTCGCCCAATATTGATATGCTTGCTGCGCAAGGCACACGCTTTGCTAATGCCTACGTGAGCGTGCCAGTTTGTGGTGCGTCTCGAGCTAGTCTATTTACCGGTATGCGCGCCACCCCTGACCGCTTCAAGAATTATTATACTTCGGTAGAAAAAGATGCCCCCGAGGCAACAACTATTTTTGAGCAGTTTAAGGATAATGGTTATCACACCGCAGCATACGGTAAAATCTTTCATCAAGTGCAGGACACTGCCGGCAAAAGTTGGACGGCAAAAAAAGCGTGGAATTGGCGTCGGCATACGCAAAATCGTGATTATCAATTGCCAGAAAATATTGCCGAATACAAGAAAACTAAAAGTGGCCCCTCAACAGAGAGCTTTGACGGGCCTGATGATGTCTATTTTGGCGGTAAATTGGCGAGCAAGGCCATAACGGTGATGTCTGATTTGGCAGCTTCTGAGCAGCCGTTTTTTTTAGCGCTGGGTTTTACGAAGCCGCATCTACCTTTCAATGCACCTAAAAAATACTGGGACTTATATGACGCCCAGCAATTTGAATTAGCAGAAAATTCCTTGCCTGAGGGTGCGCCTAAGCAGGCTTATCATCAATTTGGTGAGTTGCGTTCTTACAGTGACACCCCTAAGGCGCCTCGGCCTGTAGGCGAGGATCAAGCTCGGCGCTTAATACATGGTTATCACGCTGCGGTAAGTTACACCGATGCTCAAGTAGGTAAGGTTTTGAAGCAACTTGATGCCTTGGGCTTAACTGAAAATACCATTGTTATTTTGATGGGCGATCATGGTTATGCCCTTGGTGAGCACGGCCTGTGGTGCAAGCACTCTACCTTCGATGTGGCCACTAAAACGCCGTTAATTATTCGAGCGCCAAATATGCCGGCGAATCAAACGGTTGAAGGATTGGTCGAATTTATTGATATTTTTCCAACGCTAACAGAGTTAGCCGGTCTTGATTCACCAGCCCAAGCGGTCGGCATAAGCCTAGCGCCGCAGCTGAGCGATTCTAGCTTGCCAGCTAGGGCGGCAGTGTTTCCTCGTTACCATAGTGCCGAGGCCATTCACACCGACCAGTACACACTGACCCAGTGGTTCGGGGCCAATGGTCGGGTTAGGGCGCAGATGCTCTACGATAACAAAAATGACCCTGATGAAACGCGCAATCTTGCGGACTTGCCTGAATATCGAGAGGTATTGGCTGGCTTGAGCGCTCAGCTCGGTGTTTATCTAAAAGCGCGGAAGTAGGTGAGCAAGGCTTCAGTCGGCATCGTAGATTCAACTATACAGGTGGTATCGCAATAGTTGCCGCTTTGTAACAGTTTGTAACAGTTTGTAACAGGATGCGTGTTTGGTATGTTCAGTTACCATCTGCGCTCCTACCCTGTTGAATTTAATGCTACTTTTTATATGTACTTTTAAAAACGGCTCATCTCAACGGTGCCGTACTAGGTGTGCCGGTGCGTGCCAGAAGAGCTTTGGCCTGACGACTTAATGATTTTAATATGAATATAATGGATTCGAACTTTCGAGGAAATCTTTTGTTGCTATTTATTTCATCCGTTTTTCGGACGGTCGCTGTTATCGCGTTCACGCTTAGCCTGAGCGTTCAGGCTTTTGCTGCCGATTGGTATGTTCAGGCTACGGGGTCGAACGCGAATGCTGGTGATTCTTCTTCGGCACCATTCCAGACAATTGCTAAGGGGATTTCGCAGGCCAGTGCGGGCGACACCATATATGTTATGGATGGGACATACCGAAATGGAAACTTCAATACCAACAAGCAGCTTGGTGTAAATCCAACGAACTTGAATAACGGTGCTGCCGCTAATATTAATAAGTCTGGCACTGCCGGTAATCCAATAACCTTAAGAAACTTGCCCGGGCACTCGCCCAAAATCGAATTTGATGGTTCGGGCGGTATTACGCTTTCCAATAATGCGAGCCATATTATTATTGAGGGTTTTAATATTGAGGGGCCATCACAGTTTATTGATTATGATCAAGGCATGGCAAATAGGGCTTATAAGGTTTTGGTTGCAGAAGATGAAGATCCCGCGACTAACTTTAATCGCAATTATTTTTCTGGAAAAGGTATATGGGGTTACGGTATTCACAACAATGTGATTGTTAGAAATAACGTAGTTTATAATACGCCTGGGTCTGCTATTCGCTTTAATGACGCTGATTATATGACTATCGAAAGTAACGAGGTGTATAACGCCACTTGGTGGACAACTTCGGCATCAAGCGCCATTGTTTATGCAGAGACTATATCGGCTGCTGGTGATAACGGCACTGATGTGAAAATGATAATGCGGGGTAATGTTGTTTATAACTGCTGGAACCGTATCCCGTTCTATGTAACCCAGCTGCCGGATAACTCAGGCAATACTAATCCAAATTATGGCACCGCAACTTATTCTTCAATTCTTGATGGACAAGGTCTTTACGTAACGCGTAGTGACCCTTCCTATGCAGGCACTTTTTTGTTCGAAAATAATTTGCTTATCAATAATGGTAAAAACGGCATCAACTTTGATAACTCGCTGGGCGCTAAAGCGATATACAGAAATAACACGCTGTATTACAACGGTGTGCATGAAATCATTCAGGATTTATCAGTTGCGCAGGGTAATGCACCACACCGTGGCCAGAAAGTTGCTGGAATTAAGGCGAATAAAGTTTTAGCTGTGGAGGTAGCAAACAATATTATTGTGACTCGAGACAATCAATTCTCGGCGCTGTCTCTGCTGAACGTCAATGGGGTGTATAGCAACAGCGCATCGATTACTACTGCTAACAACATCTTCTTAAATGGGTCAGTCAGCGATTCAAACAATACCGACCAAATAAATGTGTCACCGTTATTTGTGAGTGCCCCGTCCACTGTGGATGGGCCCATTAATAGGGTCGGTACCGACTTTTCAGTTTTCGTCTCTTCTCCAGCTATCGATGCAGGTGATCCTGATTACTCACCGATAGATGATATTAACGGCGTGCTCCGTCCAATCGTGCCTACTACTTTCGTCGCATTTGTGCGGCTCCCAGACCCAGTATCGATAACCCTAAAGCGAACAATCCTATGCCACTCATCACTGGAACGTTGACCCCTTCGCAATTGCCTACACCGTTATTATCGCTATTGGTTTGATCAGTATTTGCCAGCTCAGGGCAATTATCCACTGAATTATCGACTCCATCACCATCGCTATCGCCTGTTTCGTAGTAGCAGCCGAAGGTAGCTGGGGTTATAAAGCCGCAAACAAAGTCACCGGTAGCCGTCGTTCTCGAATCATCAAAAGGATAATCATCGCAGGCATCACCAGCTCCATCACTATCAGTATCGATTTGATCACTATTAGGAATTAACGCGCAGTTATCGATAAGGTCATCAACCGTATCACTATCGCTGTCGATAGTAATACTGGCATCTAAGTCATTAGCATCAGATGCACTAGGTCCGCCGGCGCCGTCGCCATTCGCGCCATCACCATCGGCATCGATATCACATGCATCACCCGTCAAGTCGGCATCTAAATCAGCCTGACTCGGATTAGAGTCATTGGGACAATTATCGACATCGTCGTTGTACCCGTCATTGTCAATGTCAATGTCAAGAGACTGATATTCGTAGGCACCTATATCAACGATATTGGCTGGATTGCTGTTGACCAGCGCATCAAAATCTATCGGTGTAGTGCCCTGAGTCAGGATTGAAAAATCGTCGATGTAATATTCTTTCCCATTGCTCGGGCTGGTCGGCCCTTTTACATAAACAATAATGTCGTCGCCACCGGTATCATCTACCGCAACATGCGTGTAATTGCCCGTGACTTGGGTCCAACTTCCGTCTGAGGCAGTCACCGCCGCCGGAAAATTATTGTAACTAGCCGAGCCACCAATGAATTTTTTAATGGCGATCTGCGCAGTACCAGAAACACCGGACACCAATTTT
>JACLAC010001195.1_pt1 | contig 30142 bp, 27 predicted proteins | sample 8027881 | NCBI WGS metagenome assembly JACLAC01 (sample SAMN15725517, study PRJNA655200) | protist metagenome | isolation source: fluorescence activated cell sorting (FACS) single amplified genomes of... | place: Spain: Blaines Bay Microbial Observatory, Mediterranean Sea | collected 2016-01-19 | reverse complement strand
GAGTCCCTGTCAGCCCACCAGTAATATCAGTGACTTAAGGGACAATCGGTACCGCCTTCAGCAAGCTTTTGTCCAAATTGTGCCATCAACTGCTTCAATGCACTTGAATCCACTTAACTAGCCATTGACTAAATAAACTGATTTCGTTAAGTTTCTTTCAGTTACTTCAAGTGCATTTAAGTAGAGATAAAACTTTTAATTCTTCAGCTGAATCAGTAAGATATGAATATAAATGATTCTTTAGGAGGCAGCGTCCCACTCAAAACGGAGGAATTTGCGAACCGTGCTTTTCAATATACCCTTAATCCGCTTCGCAACCCTGTAAAAGAAATAATGGACAAGTTCTCTTCTATAGAAAATACCCCACCATTTTTAGGAATTTTTAATGACATCCCATGGAATAAATTCCGTGAAAATGAAGCACATGCCTGGGCTAAAGCAGGCTTCAGATGGATCGTCAATGATGCAGAACATACTCAATGGGAGGGTTTTTATGGTCGAGACCAAAATGCAATCGAGGGACGCCTTGGGCTTTTAGCAGTACAGCGCCTTCATAGAGAAGCTATCAGTTCGTATGGTGATGCCTACCAACTGGGTGCAAGAGCAACCATGCGGCCTTATGGATGTACATTTGAAGATGCCAAGATATTTTTCAAATCGGTTAATTTTCCTGAACCCGGAAGTCCGACTCCTCATGATCGCGGAGGTTACCCAGTTCGCAATGGTGATCGCAGCATGAATTATACTCCAGTTGAATTAAGGACCTCTGAAACAGAAACACAGGGTTGGATCCAATTCGAAACATCAGAATACTTAATTGATAGAAAACTCAGAGATAAAATTCTTAAACTGATGGTTGCTCAGGGTCGAAACAAAGCCTGTGGTTTTGTAGGGCCTTTGGACGTTATCCTCAGGCAGGGTGAAATTCCTGAAGTAAACGAAGCCATCAATGGCTTTTTTCGTGAAGCAACCAAACTAGGCATTCATACGGGACGTGTTGTTGGATCTGGGTCCATGGAGGATCCCAAAGATATCGAGGAAGGGATGGTTGAAGCAATTAAAAACGGCGCTCGTTTGCTTTCTGTTCATCCTCTTACTAGCGACATGACATTACGCGGGGCCTTTGAAATGGCAGCCCCTTTCTTTAGAGCTTCTAAACGTTGTGGTTTTTAACAGTAGTCTTTGTGGGATTACCTACTAGGGTAGGTTTATAAATTTTCTTCTCTAACGTGAGACCCAAACACTGATACTAGAGATAAGAAGGAGAGAATTGGATGTAAATCTGTTTCCTAATCTTCTCGTTAGATCAAGTAAATCAATATTTGTAACTTTTTGTATTTATTTAATTTTTTTTCAATGTTTTACTCTGGTTGGCGTTTTGGCTGTCTCACAGTGGATTTGGCCCCAATCATGTCAGGTGGAAAGCTGTGTAGGAAGGCCGAGCCTCACCCAAATTTCAAAACGGTGCATCGGCACCTGGGGGCAGGGGTGGAAGGCACTTATGGGTATTGGAGCAACTTGTAGTGATCTTACCTGGCGATTCCAGAGAGCAAATATCGAACTTGGCTTATTCAATCGTTTTAAATAGTTTTTAAAATTAATTAAACATTCGTATTATCCAAAAAACAATGGAAAAAATTTTAAAGAATTTTGAGGCGGAAAACATACCTCATATGAATATTATAAATAAAGATTTTAAATCTTTTTCGCGTTCAGAACAAATAAGACACTTGGAGGTAGAAGGTTATTTAGTTATTCCAAACGCATTAAATGAACAGCAAATAAATGATGTAAAAATAGGAATGTCAGATGCTGAAATGCTTCACACAGATTACAGTACACAACAAACTCGTTCAGTTAAACAACCACAATGGCATAGCAGGGCTGTCGCAGAATTAATTGGTAATCCAGTTGTTATAGATTTCTTGAATGATCTAATGGGGTCAGAAATAGTATTTACTAGAGGATTTTACCAAAAATCTTTGTCAGGATGTCCAGGTATATCTCTACATACTGATGGACAACCACATGGGTCTAATTTATTTGGCTACGAGGGCAGTTGTCCCAGATTATTAAGAGTATTATATTATTTAGATGATTTAACGCCAGAAAGAGCTCCGTTTAGATTGATACCTAGATCACATATTTCTTTCCATGCGGATGCGTCACCTTATGCTAGATATAAATGGCATCCAGAAGAAATATCAATTGTTGTTCAAGCAGGTTCTGCTGTAATTGTTCCTTCAATGATGATACATGGAAGTCATCCGAATTTAGATGAGAATTCTAGAGAATTACTTCAATTTGGTTATCGACCTGCCTGGGCAGGACCTATTAAGAGTGTCGAAGAATGGGATGAAAATTTAGTGTCAAATGCCCCAGATTCTGCTAAACCATTTTTAAGAAGCCTTAATACAACAGGATTCAAGTGGGAACAAGAACACAAACCAAAAGGAATGAAGACAGAGGCTCCAGGAATAAATCCCTCTCGATGGGAGAATAATTAAAAATTTTAAATCTATCAATGAGATAGCAGGACCCTATTACTATCAACATTAAGCAGAACAAACTCGCTAATAAAATCCACTGAGAAACAATCGAATTCATATCATGAATTCTCGCACATCCTCCCCCCCTCAATTTCACTGCAACCTGAGCCCTCGCACATTCGAATTGATAAGCTTTATTTGGTGGTAACTACCATACCGGACTCTTGGCTTCATTCAAAGGTTCAAACGATGGTCGACAGCAAATAACCTTTCTGGATCATCCAAATCATTGGCATGGGCTATTTTACACCCTCTCGACCAAATTTGCGGCACCAGATTCATGGGCTTCCTTGAGGGGGTGACATATGATCGATGTCCAACTTCGTCGATTCAGTGATGATTTTGCCAGAGTAAGGATCGTCCCAGTTTCCTGTGACCACCCTACAACCATTTAAAGACTTGAACCCAACCGTCAAGAAGGACTCCTCAATCAGCAGCTCATGTCGAGAGTTCTGGCAATCATGGTCCTCATCAATCTAATGATGAAATACCCCCCTCAGCACCTTCATAGACTTCACAATGGTGATATACGATTTTCCAAGTTTTCTAGGTTGTTTTTCCTTGCATCCAAACAAACCAACATTCAACATGTTCAAGACTCTCAGTTATGGTATATTAGATTAATTAAAGTGGACCTTCTTTGTGAAATTTCTTTTCCATATAATATCTGTCAAACTTAAAAAATTCTCGAAATTTCTGAGCAAGATTCTCATTTGGCGCAATGTAAGAAATTGAGATTACTTTTTTCTTAGCTAATACATCAGCTATTTTTCTCTCTCAAATCTTAGAAATAAATTTTTAGCACTGTTGAAGAAAACTTCAGCGCATTATTATGTCGAACAAAAAATGCGGTGCAACTAAGCTGGCAGTTAAGTCGCGAACAAAGCTTAGATAACGATAGCTATATAACTAGTTCTGAGGTAAAAATACTAGACCAATAGATTACAGATCAGTCGGTACAGTACTCACAATAACACTAATTACTTGATGATTAGATTAAAAAAACAGTTAATACCTTTTATTTCCTAGATTGAAATAGTTTCATAAATTGTTTCTTCTTCCTAAGATGAAACTTGAACTATAATCCTTTTTAAAGATATGAAACTTAAGAAGTAAGAAACCATTAATGAAAATGCCATCAATTTCGATTAAAAAAAGTTACATTTTTGGACAAATCAATAAAACTTATTATCATAATTATAATCTTGACAAGGCAGGATTTTTAAGATTATTTATAATTTTTTTAACTTAAACTAAAGAGGTTTTATGAAAAAGCTTAAAAAGCTATTAACTATTTTAATAGCAATTACATGTTGCTATTGTAACAATGCATTAGCAGAAATCGAAATATCTTTCAGGTTCAATGACGCTGGCCAGAAAGAAATGAGAGCAGCTGTAGATGAATTTGAAAGGATTAATCCTGGAATAAAAGTTGACTTACAACGCATAGCTTGGGGGAGCGCAAGAGAACAGTTCCTTCGTGAAGCAGCAGTAGGGGAAGGACCAGATGTTGTTCATATTGCACAGGTCTGGACAAGAAGCATGGGAGAATCAGGTGCTTTATACGATATGAATAATCTAATAGACAAGTACGGTGTTGGTATTGGGTGGAATGACTTTATTTCAGCAGATTTAGCAAGTCAAGATGATGGGACTATTCATGCTATACCTTGGACAGTTGATACTTTTGCAATGGTATATAGAAAAGATATCCTTGAAAAAGCTGGAATAAAAGAGTTTCCAACAACATGGAATGGTTTACTTGAGACAAGTACGAAGATAAAAGAGAAAACTGGGTCTGCAGGATGGGCTATCCCAGCAGGTAGTGGCCCTACAAATTCCATATGGTTTTTCTTAAATTTTTATTGGTGGTCTAATGGATGGTCTTTAATCGATCGAAAGCCTGATGGCTCTTACTACATAAACATTACTCAAGAACAAATTGCAGAAGGGATTGACTATTACAAATCATATCTTGATCGAGGAATAAATCCAAAATCTATGCTGAACGTTACAAATTGGGGAGCACAAGAATTAATAGAAGGGATGGTTAGAGGTGATTTTTCCATAATAAGTACACCTGAGAATGTAATGGTTCAAATAGATTCAGCTTGGAAAGCAAGGAATCCAGGGAAGCCTAATCCATTTGCATCAACTATACATCCGAAAAAATCTGTTACTTTTGTTGGTGGACGTCAACTTGGTATCAATGCAAATACAGAGCACCCCGAGGCATCTTTTAAATTAATAAAATATCTAACTGATGAACCAGTATATTCAAAATATTATGCTGGAATGTGGCCTGCACAAAAGAAATTAATTAAACAATTACCACAAGTAGCTTCACATGTGGGATATAAAAATCAACTAATATTGGCTAGAAGTTGGGGCCCATATTCAACAGGTCCAATTCCAATTCCAACAATGTGGAATTGGGTTGGTCGTGGAGCAGGTTCAGTTTTCATTGGAGAAAAGACATCTATGGAAGTAGCTAATGAAATTTACAGTAAAATTGAAAGTGAACTTAAATAATAGATAAACAATTCAACGAGGTCATACCATTTGACCTCGTTGAAAAACTGTTCAATGTATTCCTAAACTAGGAAATGAAGGATAATAAATTTGTATTTTATTTACTAATTCCAACTCTTTTCTTTATTACATTTTTTTACGTATATCCAACAGTATATAATATATTTAACAGCTTTACAGATCTAAATCTGTTTAAATTGAGAAAGGGTGGCAATTGGGTTGGATTAGATAACTACATTGATCTTATATCAGACCCTGAATTTGCAAGAGTTTTTTTTAATACTACTTTCTGGCTAACAGTAGTTGGGGTTTTCGTTAGAATAACTCTTGGTTTACTTTTGGCGTTTTTACTCAACTCTGATACGTTAAAAAAATACCGCTTAACGAATATATTTCAATTATTACTTTTAATTCCATGGGCAACCCCGTCTATTGTAGCTGTAGTAGTTTGGAGAATGATATTAGATCCACAAGTCGGCATCATCAATCAAATAATTATTAAATATGGAATCGGAAAAGAACCCATAGCTTTTCTGGCTGATACAAGTTTCGTTTGGCCCTCAATTATTACAATAATCACATGGAATACACTTCCCTTGGTAACATTGACATTTCTAGCAAGTTTAAAATCAGTACCATCAGAGATTATAGATGCAGCAAGAGTAGATGGCGCGAACAAACTTCAACAAGCTATATATGTTAAATTACCACACATGGTGCCCTCTATAATAATTATGATTTTGATGTCAACGTTTTGGACATTCAACAACTTTGTCTTTGTATGGCTCTCAACTGGAGCTGGGCCAGGGACTTTCACTAATGTAATGGCTACCGAAGTCTACTTGAAGGCTTTTGTAGATGGAAGAATGGGTTACAGCTCAGCTTTAGGTATTGTGATGGCCACAATCATGACAGTATTTGGAATTATCTATTTAAGATTAATTATTAAAAGAAATTTGAAAGAGTTATTTTAATATAATGCATTCAAATTTACACTTAAAATTTTTTCTTATTTTAATAAAATAGTGTACTAGTTTAATCCTTATTATGGTTTATGAAATTGCTATACTTCTGTTGGCTTTTGTTGTCTTTCTTATAATAATTTATCCAACATTGTGGATATTCATTGCATCATTTAAAACTGAAGAGACACTTTTTTCAAATGATCATTCCATTTACACCTTAGATAATTATTTTGAATTATTTGAATCTGGATTTGGTCTGTTTATATTTAACAGTTTCTATATTTGCCTGGTTTCTGTATTGATAACTATTTTTTCATCAGTAATAGCGGCCTATGCGTTTTCAAGAAGAAGATTCAGATTTAAAATCTTTTCTTTTGGTTCAATAATGCTTGGTCAAACTTTTCCGTGGATTATACTTGTCACCCCTATGTTTATTCTTTTTGCTAAACTTGGATTTTTAAATAACCACATTAGTATGATTTTTTGTTACGTGGCTGTAAGTCTACCATTTTCAATATATTTGCTGGTAGGTTACTTAGAGAGCATACCCAGGGAATTAGATGAGGCTGCAACTATGGATGGATGCCCACAATTTCAAATTATATGGAAAATAATTGCACCGATCATGTTGCCGGGTATCATTGTTACGGCAGCGTATGCATTTTTGCTTATGTGGTCGGAATACCTTTTTGCTTTGGCTTTTCTAACAAAAACTAATTTAAAGACAATGCCGTTAGAGTTGTACGCTTTTTTTGGCGAACACACCACTCAATGGGGTCAAGTGATGGCAGCGTCTGCATTAACAACAATACCTACTCTTGTACTTTTTCTTCCATTACAGAAATTTATCTCTGAAGGCTTAACGACTGGGTCTGTGAAAAACTAATCAAAAAAACGCAGATAAAATCCGTTATGAATTTTACCTCCATTAGTATTCTTAACAGAAAACTATGATTGATCTAATTCTTCTCGCGGATTTTGTTATCAATTTTTATGAGTTTTAGCTTCTTATGGATACCTTACCCGTACGAAAAGTTGGTCAGAGTCTTTTAGAACTTCCGATTCTGGGTTTTGGTGGCGCGCCCTTAGGTGAATTGTTTGAACTAATCCCCGAAGACCAATCACGGCAAACCCTCAAATCAGCATGGTCTGCAGGTATTCGCTTCTACGATACGGCTCCTTGGTACGGTCATGGCCTCAGTGAGCACAGGATTGGTGGCCTGCTCCGACAACAGAATCCAGAAGAATTTATTTGTTCCACCAAGGTTGGAAGAGTCTATTCACGTTTTAGGGGTAAAGCCAAAGATTTTTATGGTCCACCATGGGCAGGGGGGCTGCCTTTTACTTTGAGGTTCGACTACACTTATGATGGGATTTTACGCTCTTATGAGGACAGTCTGTTGCGTTTGGGGCTTAATCGAGTGGATGTCCTCATAATTCATGATATTGATCTCAACTACCATCGAACAGAAAGTCACATAAACCAGAGATTTCGTGAGTTGGAATCTGGCTGGAGAGCGCTTGATGAATTGAAACGTACTGGTGAAATTCAGGCTTTTGGAGCTGGAATCAATAAAGAGGCTCTCATACCTCGATTTTTGGAAGAATGTCCGCTAGATTTCTTTCTTGTGGCCCATCCCTATACTCTGCTTGATCAAGGAGTCTTGGACACAATTTTTCCTAAGTGCGAGCGCCTTGGTGTGGGAGTTGTGGTAGGAGCCCCCTATGCATCAGGCATTTTGGCTACTGGAGCAGTTCCAGGAGCTAAATATAGATATTCAGAGGCCACTCCCGATGTGATGGCAAAAGTTCAGTTGATTGAAAGATTATGCAAGGATCATCAGATCCCCCTAAAAGCTGCTGCTTTACAATTTCCTCTAGGCCATCCTCTGGTTGCCTCTATCATTCCCGGAGCTTTCCGTCCAGAACAGGTAACGGAAAACCGAAAGCTATTCGAGCATCCTATTGAATCTTCCTTTTGGGATGCTTGTAAGACTGCGAATCTGATACGAATGGACGCCCCAGTTCCTTCACATGATTTCTAATAATGATAGGATATCAACTCACCCACAGCACTAATGAAGTATTTTGAAATCTTTCGGACACTGTAATCTCCCTATTTCATGTACCGAGCACGGACATCCTGAACTTTTTAATCAAGGCCCCTGACCTCCTCTTCTTCCAGCCAACTATCTCACACCCCAGAAATTTTTGTATTTTCCAACATCTTTGATTGATCAGAGTCACTACCAATTAATGAATCTGAGCCTTGGCTGCCTGAAGGGTTTCAAAACTCTTAGAAAAAAGGTGGTTACAGACTAAATTGGGTTGGTGAATCCGCTAGTTGTCTTTGCAAAAGAGAAAATTGAATTGAGATGGTTCAATTGATATTGTAATTATGCCTTACGACGAATTTGGACTAAAAAATTTGAAAATCAAATATTTAGGCCAAGTCTCGTATATTGTTCTTCAGGGGCATCTGTTGCTTTCATCATTGAGATCAACTTTTCAATAAGATGATTTTCTATTGTTTGGTCTTTTATCTGATTTTTTTGCCCCGGATCTGTTTCTAAGTCAAAAAGCTTAGTTTCAAGGTCTTCAAAATTCCTTAAACCCTTTCCACCCTTTGAGGGAATTTTCATAACGGGGCAACCTTTTGTGAAATTAAATCCCTGATGCCACTGCATCTTTCTCAATTCATCAGTACTGAAGAGGCTATTCATATGTGTTGGCATATGAGTGTAGTGGAATAGCGGTTCATTTTCTTTATTTGGGGCTCTCATGTAAACATATCTGCCATCTGTAAGATTCACATGTCCGCCGAAGATTCCGTACAAAGCTACTTCTCTTACTGGTTCATCAGCTTCAATAACGGATCTTAGCGAATGACCCTGCATGTCATCTGGTTTTTTAATATTGAAAAAGTCTAACAAGGTTGGCCCAACATCGATTGTTTGGGCTAAACTTGATCGTCTTTCCCCTGCTTTTTTGCTTCTTGGATCCCAGATGAAAAGTGGGATATTTGCAATTTCATTATAAAATGGCATTCTACATTTTGCCCACCAGTCATGCTCTCCAAGTAAGAAACCATGATCAGTATTTACGATAAGCATGGTGTCTTCCCACAAGCTATACTCATCCATTAAATCCATTACTAAACCAAGATAATGATCACACTTTGTCAGTAGTGATGCATATTCGTATTTTAAATGACGGACTGCTTCCTGACTTTCTTCGACTCTCTGATTTTTAGGCCAGTCAAAATGAGGGCCATCCCATTTGTGGGGATAGTGTCCTTTCCATTTGTTTAAGGTGAAGTAGGGTTCGTGTGGATCAAAAGTTTCAATTTGCAATGACCAATTATTGGCTCTCCTGTTCTTTTTGATAAATTCAATTCCTCTTGCAAAGGTCTGTGCTTGGGGAGTTGACTCCTCATTTTGCAAATATTTTCTATTGATCCAGTCTTGTCTTTCAACACGTCCCAGATGTTCTGGAAGAATAGGATCAGTAACTTCCCCCTTCCATTTATCCCCCTCTTGTCCCCTAACATTCTCCCAAGATGAATAGCGGTGATGATATGTTGCACCACCATCTTCCCAATAATGATAGTGGTCACTCACTAGATGGGTGTATATCCCAGAATTCTGAAGTATCTCAGGTGTTGAATCATCAAAAGGTTCGAATGGGCCCCAAGATCTATGCAGAAAATTATAGCGTCCAGTGTGTAGTTCTCTTCTTGCTGGCATACAAGGCATACTTCCGACATACATATTTTCAAAAGTTATGCTTTTCTTACTTAATCTCTGAAAGTTAGGGGTTTTCGTCCAATCGCATCCATAAGCTGAGAGCATGTGTTTATTCAGAGAGTCATACATGATCATTATAGATTTCATCAGAACCTTTAGTTTGTGACTCTAATGCCTAGAGTAAAGTGTATAATCCCTGATTTCTAAATTCTTTTTCGTAGACGTTTTTTTACACCCATCTTACGGTACATTTCAACTTTTTTTGTACTAGGGACTAGTTGGGAACGGATAGTTTTTTTGAGCAAATTTGGTGAAGATAGAACGAGTGTAGATAGCTTTAGACATAGAAAAATCATTTGGAGGAGAAAAGAATAAGGTCGTTGAGATTCATACTACTTCGGTAGTTTTAAAATACTGTCAGGTCTTATTGTCATTCTTAACATCTAGCTAAAATGCCCTAAAATCATTAGGTTTGTCAAACAGAGTTGCGCGCTTTTCTATTGCCGACAGTTGGATATGGAAGTGGGGCAGAGGAAAACACTGACAATGCAGCTTTTTGAAAGTTTTGTTTTTGTAACCTACAGATACCTAAAGTAGCAGCTGGGTAAGTAAAGTGACCTAACAAAGGAATCCAGTCTTTTAGGTTATTTTAGCCGGCTATTCTTTTTCGAAAATGGAGGTTTCAAATGACGCGAAAAGACTTTTCCTTCTGGACATCTCACCTACGCTAAATTCATAACAAAACAACCTGCTTGTCATTATCCATTCTCCAAAACTGTCCAAGTTCGCCTCAAGATTCGAAGTTAATTTAAAAATAAATAATCAATTGTTGGGCAAGAAAGGGTCAGATTGAGAAAGAAAATCCAGCAAAATAGTTGGGTATATGGTTGGGTAAACTAGAATCTGGGTGAGAACCAGAAAAGTAGTGTACTATTTTAAATACTGATTTTAATGAGGAAAGTATGGTAGCGAGGGCAGGATTTGAACCTTCGACCTTCAGGTTATGAGCACGATGAAGAAGATGACGATGAGCAACTAATGCCGGATTGGTACAGTGTTGTGGGCTTTCCTGAGACTCTGGAAGAAAACCAATAGGAGTTCAACGAAGCAAAGATATTTGTTCCCAGGGGCTACGGACGAAATGGAAAAGAAATGCAGGAGCAGATAATTGAGTATGACCGACGTATCGATCGCTTGGAATAAATACTCAAGAACTTTTAGAATCCCGTTAGTACTGCCATAGAAGTGAAATATTTTTAAACCAAAGCTAGTTAAAAAAAAGTTCAAGACAACACTAAGTTTTATTAAAAAATCACCTCCCCCAGTAATGCTTATTAAGCCATTGGAGTGAAATAGATCCTTCAATCAACAGTATCTATCAAGGTTTATTGATGTAACTGAATAACACTAGCTTCCTGAAAAATTGCTATAAATTCTTTTAGTGAGACCACCAGAAGGAACAGTCTGACTCAATGAATCAGTTGGCAGAGAAAAAATTTATCAACGCAGTTCCAGTCGCTCTTCCGCCTGCTTGGCCTTATCTTCTTCTTTAAACTGACGCTTCCGTTTTTCAACAATACTTTTAAATGCCGGTAGGTGTTGATCCTGAATATTGGCCTCATAATGAGTAATGTTGCCGATAAGTTTCTCAGAGAGCAAGTTCGGATGGAAACGACTGGCGATCCACTTGACGGCATCGATAGCAGACTGGGTCACGTCAGATCGTATTTCTCCATTCTCTACCTTAAGAGCACCTACCGCTCGATCATATTGGTGTGATGGAATCCTCGCTCTTGTAAAGCTGCCAGATAAGCCTGCCGATGTTATTCATTCTTGTACAGGAACTTCCGAATCACATTGTGACTGCGATCACACTTGGCTCCAATCTGGGCCAAGCTACAACCATCAGCAACGATTCCGCAGACCTCATCCAGATCCAGTTTGGTGATCTGTTGGATTTTGCCGTTTAAAATGCGTAATACTACAAATCACTCAATAATTGGCACCCAATTCACCAAGCAATTTGGAACATTTAGTGCTTATTGATGCTTCCCTTTGTGCCATGGAAGGTTGCATTCATTTTGATACATTATGGATTTAATATAACCTTTGGTACACAAGAGCGTAATGGAAAAAACAAAAGATTTCTGCAAACTATTTACAATTACTGCTCTATTATATTTTATTTTATCCGGTCATTCTTTTGCAATAGGTATTGGCTCAACTAAAAATTTTTTGGCTGTAGGAGTACATCAACTAGCCGCCCAAAAAGTAGCTCGATTCAATACTTTGGACAATGGTAATAACTATGAAAATATGAAACCTGGTTTAACCCAAATATACACACAATTTAATAAAACATTGGGAAACACTATTACTGACACACTGTACCTTCACTTAGGATATACAAGTTTTGACGTCTTTAAAAAAAGTGGTAGTACTACGTTCGACTTAGATGGTCTCGGTGCTTTCGGGGGGTTACATTATGGGAAACCATTAGTGCTTGCATTGGGTTATGAAGCAGGAACGATGAAGGGCGCTTTGACATCGGGACAATCGGATACTTCAAATCAATTTTTTGAAAGGTTCGATGGAACTTATAACAGTTATTATTATCAGATAGGTTTCGAAATTGGTGGTGATCTTACCAAAACTTATATTTACTTCTTACAGAAATTAATTACTTTCAACACTTCTGATGTAGATCTCGATTCGATCAATTCCACCTATGATGGTGGTGGATTTTCGTTTATGACGAGCTTTTAAATCGAAAGCATAATTAGGAACTAACAAAGAAAATTAATAGATAATTTAAATATCAGATCTGCTAAAAAATAATTTAGGATGCAATTAGGGGCTCACTAGAGCCAATTCTAGGTGTGACAAGGGAGCTTACTCCTCAGTAATTGATTCAATTAGACGATAAATCCCAACTGTGGAAGAAACTTAATCACTGGATTCATCAGAGGTGAGATAATCTGAGAATTTTGGTAGTAGGTTCGGTTGAGGATTTGTGGTTCCAATAGTCCAAATTTTACTCAAAAAAACATTTGCATCTAGAACAAATATTATTGAAGTATTTTTCAAATGATTTTGCTGTAAACCCTTTTATCAAACGCAAGACACATTGTGAAAGTTTTGTTATCGGCAAATGAGAAGACTTGTGTAGCGCAAACACCTGTCTCAAAATTCAAATGGCGTAGTAAAGGTGTGGTTTTCGCTGAAGTACTTCCTACCAATCTTCTCCTTATCCCAATGATTCAATCTTAGATAAGTCCCAAATTAGACACAGTTGTTTTGGCAATGCTACTGGGAACAATTCGGGCGATGATTTGAACAAAAACAAGTCCCTTCAAGATCTTTCTTTCAATACACCTATTTTATGGGAGACAACCAAGATCCGTAATCCACATAGTTTTCTGTTAAATTATTTTCACTGGCTCCTGAGTGGTTCTTGCACTTCTCATAATTCAAGGAATCCTAAACACTTCCCAGTAAATAAGTGGAATTATTGAAATAGAATGGCGGATTGCTTGTCCGTTTATCAGAATTTGTGAGTTTGAAGATCACTCAATGCATGAATACAGTTACCTTTTAATTGATATTAAAGTTTACACTACCTACAAAAGAACAATTCTTCGTTCTTAACTTTATAATCAAATCTAATCAATCAAAGTGTTCAAATGAAAAAGTTTCATCTATCTACCCTAACTATACTTTGCTTCAGCTTTATTTTTCTATTAAACGGGTGTGCAGCTCTAGGTGGAGGTAACTCATCTAGTCCAGATTATGAAAGAACTTGAGTAGCCCAATGTAAAGAAAGCGGAGATATCTCAGGATTGTACATAAGGAATATTTTTTCTTAAAGCGTTACGAAATTCAATGATGAAACACTTACATATTCTGATGCTGAGTGTACTCAAATATCTAGCGGACTCGACTTTCGAGCCAACGGTACATTTACAATTGAAACATGAGGTGTTGTTGGCGGTAAGCAATTTATAAAATAAAATACGTTGCAATAAACACATACATAGAACCGCCATTATCTGCTCTTTATCCAGTTGGCTCCACTCACATCTTATTTTATGAAATCACATAGATGGGAATAAATTCTATTCCACTAATGGTGAAATCAATCCATTAGATGGGAAGTATGTAGATGCTACCCAAATAAAGTATGAAAAGTATTGGGTGAAGCAGTAGTGTTAAGGAGGTTCAGAATAATCTAAACTAACCTAATTACGAACCCGGTGATCTGCATTTTTCCCTTTCATGCTATTTGCCATTCCTAAATCCCAACGTAATCTCGTCCATCTGATTCTGGCATGTGAACCCCCTGAAAGAGGAAGCTGATTCACCACCACAAATTCCCACATGCGAGAAGGTATTAAAATGGTACAAAATACATAGGATAATTCAAGAATGGCAAAAGGCATGATAATGGGACTAGGACTTATTCATCCGGTATGAAATACTTAGGAGATTGGAAGGATGTTTGTGAGCACGGACATGGGACTGTGACTTATTCAGATGGAAACGAGATTAAAGGATGTTTGGAAGATGGAGAATTGGTAGGTCAGCAGTTTGAATTAAATGAGGGTAGTCATCCATAAAAGGTGTTAAATTAACGAAATTATTTGCCTAAGGAAGGTAAAATTATAAAAATTTATTTGCGATTGTATACATTAAATTATTAAATTACCATAAATTATTAAATTACCATTCTTAATTTCCCTTTGAATAAATATCTATGCAGTTTTGGTTCAGACTGGCTTGGCGAGAAATTCAAAATAATAGAAAGTTCAGTATCTTTTTTGTGCTGAACTTAGCGATTGGATTGATCGGATTTTTAGCTCTCAATTCCTTTAACGCTTCAGTTCAGAATCAATTGGGAAGAGACGCTAAAGGTATCTTGACAGCTGATATTGCTGTTAATTCAACACGTCCTTTTAAAGAAAAAGAACTAAGACAGATTTTTGACAGCCTCCAACCCAAAGAACAAACTCAGCAGATTTCTTTTGTGTCGATGTCAGCTAATGATTTTAACTCCCGTTTGTCTCAAATCATTGCAGTGGACTCTGGCTTTCCACTTTATGGGAAATTGGAATTACAGGAAAGAGGTATTATTGGACCCCTTGAGGTTGCTCAAGTCCTAAAAAAGCCTGTTATCTGGGTTTATCCTGATCTTTTGACTGCACTCAATCTGGAACTTGGAGATTCACTGCAGATTGGTACCAAGACTTTCCAAATTGACGATGTTGTACTCCAGGATCCTGGCACAACTTTCTCGACATTTGGAGTAACTTCAAGAATTTACATGGGTTATGAGCATGTACAAAAAACAGGGCTAACAGAATTAGGCAGAAGCCGGGTTGTCTATCGTCAATATTATAAATTAAATCCAGAGACCGATGAGGAGTTTGCTGCTGAGAAGCTAGAGAATGATCTTGATCAGTTGGGTGAAGAATCTTACGCACTCCGTGTACAAACACCAATAAGTGCTAGCCAACAAGTAGGTCGAGCGTTGGGGTACCTCAATGATTATCTTGGTATAGTTTCATTAGTGGCACTTTTTCTAGCGGGACTTGGAGCAGCTTATCTTTTCCGTGAATACCTGCATAGTCACCTGCATGAAGTTGCCATCCTGATGAGTTTGGGTGCTTTTCGGAAGTCAACCTATCTCCTATTGTTAATTCAAATTTTAATTTTAGGTGCAATAGCTGTAATTGTTGCTACTTTGGCTTCACTAGCCTTGCTGCAAGTACTTCCCTTCTTAGTCGTTGATTTTCTTCCCATTGGTTTCCAAAAAGAAATTCCATGGGCTAGTCTGGGAGTCGCTGTAGTTTTGGGGACTATTGGAAGTTTGATTTTCTGTTTACCAGTGTTGGTATCGATTCGTCATATTCAGCCGATTGTTCTACTCCGGGACAAAAGCCGGAGCTTTAGCAAAGGAAGGAATAGTTGGAAGTTAAGTTTATTGAGCTACCTGCCTGGGCTTTTAATATATGGGGGACTTGCCATTTGGGTTGCAGGCTTGATCAGAGGAATGCTTTTCCTGATTTTATTCACAGTTGCTATGATTTTGCTGGCTATATGGTCCGGGTTCTTATTCAAATTTTGTGGCTACATTTCTAACCGACAGAGACCTGTTTTGAAGATAGCACTTAGAAGCTTAAATCGTAACAGGATAGCTGCAATTTCATGTTTTTTGTCGATGTCTCTTGGAACCTTGCTTATCAATCTTATACCCCAACTTCAAAGAGGTATTACAGAAGAAATCGAGAGACCTGACAATAGCCGCGTACCCACCTTTTTTGTTTTTGACATCCAAGAGGACCAGGTACAGGGTTTGGAAGATCTCCTTATTCAGCAGGGTTTCAAGCTGGAAAATCTTTCGCCAATGGTCCGTGCCAGGTTATCAACAATCAATGGACAAGTTTATAAGGGACAATATCGATTTGATGCAATACGAGACAAGGACATGGAACGGATGCTGAGGGCTAGAATTCACAACTTATCCTATCTATCGATTGATCAGTTGGGAGATAATATAGTTGAGGGATCCCCTTTGTTAGGTAGCTATGATCAATCACAAGACAAGCTAGTACAAATTTCTTTGGAAAAAAGATGGGCTGATTGGAGAGAAATAGAAGTTGGTGATCGAATTGTTTTTGATGTTGCAGGTATTCCAATTGAGACTGAGGTCAGAAATTTACGAAAGGTAGTTTGGACGTCTTTTCAGCCAGCTTTTTTTATTTTGATGCAAAAAGGAATTTTGGAAGATGCTCCCAAGGTATTTTTAGGAAGTATAAAAAATATTCCGATTGAGAACAGATTAAGTCTTCAAAACAAAATTGTCCAAATTTATCCAAATATATCAGTGATAGATGTCTCAAGATTGATAGAAAGAATATTTGGTGTAATTGATAAAATTACAATAGCTGTCAATCTTATGGCTTATCTTGCAATTCTAGCTGGGCTCGTAGTTCTCTATTCAATAGCCCGCCAGGAGGCTCAAAGCCGTGTTTGGGAAACAAATTTGCTTAAAACCCTAGGAGCACGATTTTCAATGGTTATGCAAATTGTGCAGGTAGAGTTTGGTGTACTGGCTCTATCCGCAGCAGTTTCAGGATTAACGATTAGTTTGTTTTTTTCATGGGTTATTTCTTGGGTGATGTTTGATAACCTTTGGACAATTAACTGGTCAAGCAACATTGCCACACTGTCGGGTGTAGTAGCACTAAGTCTAATGACAGCAAGTATAGCTACCCACGGCACTTTAAAGCGAAAACCACTTGCGCTATTACAAACTCATTAAATTAATTTTTTTTTGCGCCTACAAATTATCTTTGGAGGAAAGTACATTCTGGAATTTTAAGATAGATAGGTAGGACGCTATTTCTCTCACTATGAGTATGGTAAAGGAGAGAATAATTTCAGGGTGATTCGTTGTATCCTAATACTTTAGCGCTCCATCGCTGCGCTCGTCATAATCTTGACTTCTTCTTTGGCTAAATGGGAGAAGTGCATCGATATCTGCAGGGTGACGTGACCTAGTAAATCGGCTATCAGTCTTAAGTCTAGTCCTTGCTGGACCGATCCTGTAGCGGGCACAGGAGCGCCGCAAGTCGTGCCAACGGAAATCTTCAATTCCTACTCACTTTAATGCTGCTTCCTACAGTTTTCAGAGATTCAGTTACTGACTCATGATGTGACCTGGAAACAATTCTTTCCGACCAACAATGCGGTGATCGATGTCCCTCCAGCTTAGTTCCCAGATCGCGTCATGACTTGCGCCAGTAGCCAGTGACAACACAACTGCCAGATGGAGTTGGAGTGTTGGTAGCCTTGTTATTTTCAATAAACGATCATGTTCTAAGTTGGTGAGTAAATGCACCTTCCCACGCGGTTCACTAGACGGTTGAATCCTGCAGGGGAATTTCTTAACAACATTTTGTTCTCATCTTCATAGCTCCAGCAATTACGAATAGCTGCTATAGATTAGTTTACGATTGACTGGCTTCTATCTTTATCTTTAAAACAAAGACTGTACGTTTCCTTAAGAAGTTTTTCATGAACCCTAACGAAATTAGGTCGTGCCAACTGTTGCAGAGTCAAATGTTTAAAAACTTTGCTCTAAAATTTCAGTTGCATTCCGTAATCATCCTGGCTGGGAGGAATCATTCGACTGTCTCTTTTATTTAGGAATTGATGATTTAATCCCCCTCAGATTTACGATCAACCTTCATGGTAACGACTCCACTCTTATAAATGATTAATTGCTGGTCATTGATCAAATGTTGCACGTCTGTCTTGCGTTTAAAGATTCTACGAAGTGACCTGTCTCCCATAGTTCAAACTTCTGTTCGGTAACTGGTTCATTTCTTACGGGGAATTTCCAGAACGATTTCCATGATGATCCCTGTTTTATTTTGGTAAAAGAAACAATTGATGACTAAATGCCACGAGACGATCTCTACAATTAAAACAAAAAAGATCATCGGATATCCAATTAGATGGATCGATCAGGTTTAAGGTAGACAATTACTGGGATTTTGGTCAGTCAGGACCAGCACTGGGCATTGATGAAACGAGATTGAGCGTCAGGTGGGTGGATTATCGTTTGTGTGCTTGTAGTGGAAAAATGAAGAAGAAGTCGCACTCGCTTGCGTATTCTCCAACCAGGCAACGAGACCAGCTGATCCATGAACTGCGCACTCAGGGGCATACCCATCGTGGCATTGCGCGAATTCTGGCCATTTCGAAAACGAAGGTAGCTGCCATGTTGCGGAGAGAGCGGGTATACATTCAGATCTCACCTTGGCTGGTGATGGAGCTGACCAGAAGCCCAAAGCTGGCAGTGAAAAGAGTAACGATGTTGTTTGGGGAGGAAGTTCCTGAAGCTGCTAACCCTGGCCTATTGGTAGAAGTACCGTCTACTCCCGGCGATGCCAGCACCGTTGAACCAGGTGATGGAGCAGCTACTGGCTCGGTTCAATGCCCTTGAGTTGTACTCGATTGCCATGATTATCAGCGCAGACACCCAGTATCAACAGCGAAGTTTCCATAGCTAGATCTTGGTTTCTGCTAACTGTGCTGTTCAACGTTGGGTGGGGCGCAGCTCGCTGGTTGGGCTATGAGTGGATCGGGGCTACAGCGGACGAGGATGGGTTGTTGGTTGAGATGATTGCTCTGATACCACGGGCTTGGCTCTTCCTGCTATTAGGAATAGTTGCCGGTAGCTACTATCCTTGGGCCATATTGGCCCATTGAGGTATGGTGTCAGCTACTGTGAAAAACAGGATCTGCTGATTCAAAACTCTTTCAAATTTTCAATCATCCACCTTGTCATATAGCGCCTTTTGAGTCACATGGTGCCAAGAGTTTTTTGCTTCATGTGGTTGTTCAAATTCTTCTGTTTCCTTCAATAACAAATGGGGGCTGACCCCCATTACCAACGGGGAAATTCTCCTTCTCGTCATTCTTTTTTTAATGCGGTCAGGGATAATGCTGTTGGTGGCCATAAAGCTGTTCATGTTAACTCCTTGCAGATCGTTCAAAATTTTTTTTGTAAAATAAGTATTCTTCTCAGAATTGATAGGTACCTTCAAAATGTCAAAATAGAATCGAAGAATAACCAGAAAACAGCTGGGCATTTCCGAACTACAAGGTAGATACCGACAATGATTGAGCTACCAGGAGAGGAAAAGGTTCAGTGCCTGTCCAAGGAATCGAAATGTCAGTATTTAAGCAGGATAGAAATCAAAAATGGCAGACTAGCCAGCAAATGAGCCAACAGTTTTAATATTCTGACCAAGGTGTAATACATATGATCTATCTACATAAACTACTGCCTCTCGTAGTTTCTCCACTGGGGTTCATATGCCTTTTGCTTTTGATCAACATAAAGTGGCGGCAAGCTCGGCTTACAATTGCTGCTCTTACCTTCCTACTAATTTTTTCTTTCCCAGTTACTGCTTCACTCATTTGGGGTGGCCTTGAAACAAATTATCCTTACAGGCCAGTTCAAGAATTAAGGAATCATAAAGCTGTAGTGGTCTTAGGGGGTATGCTGGGGGGGATTGAAACAGCTGATGGGATCGTTACTCAATGGGGAAATCTGGATCGTTTTTTCACAGGTTTGAAAATTTTAGATGCAGGAAAAGCGGAGTATATTATTCTTGTCGGCACAAAATTACCTTGGAGTAATCTCCCACCTGAAAGTGAAGTGTTAAAATCTTTGGCTATCAGGATGGGGATTGATTCTAAACAAATTTTACTCAGTGGAATTGTTGAAAATACTGCTGATGAAGCTCGTGCGGTTCGTCGAATGATGGAATCAATCGGAATACCTAGCATCATTCTGGTAACTTCGAGCTTTCATATGCCAAGAGCTAAGCGACTTTTTGACCAAGCAGATATCGTTAGTGAGCCATACGCAACAGATTTTAAAGAACTTTATAGAACGTTTAATTGGCAGTCCTTCCTTCCTAGTGCCAGCGCCTTCCAAAGGACCTCATCGGGAATAAGGGAATACATTGGTCGCGCATACTACTGGATCAGAACTTAGTCTAACTAGGATATACTACCCGTCATTGAATCTGAATCTAAAGGTCATCGGCCAATAAAAACAAGAATCCCCTTTGCTCTTTCCACTGCTCCAATTAATTTTGTTCATTGCTCGTTAACGATACGCCGTTCTTTTCCATCCAGCGGTGGTTGCCGACAGAAACCAGCTGATTTTCTCATGCTGCTCTTAGTACTGAATCTGCCATTTCCATCCAATTGTTGAGCGGAATATGTTGCAAACTTTTGGATGCCAAATGCTGTTGGATGATCTTGGAAATTTGTCGATTGGAATGTGAAGTAAGTGTAAGGGCCAACTCTGGATAGGCTGTACGTCACCGATGTAGCTTATCACTGTAGAATGTCCAGAGGAGATGGTGCCGGTTTTATCGAGAACTACATCGGTGGTATTCTCTAGGGTTTCGAAATGTGTGCTATTTCAGAAAAGGATATGTTGCTTGGTAGCTATAGCCAAGTCGTCAAAATGGCGATAGAGGCCACCAATGAAAGTGCATAGGAACAGGCGATACTTAATGCTGCCATTGCTAGGGATTGTTGAAAATCAGCTCTTAGCCACCAGACCCATAAAAACGTTGCTGTTGCCACCAGTGCCATCTTCATCACAAAATATTTTAAAATTCGGTCAGCAAAGACTCTTACCTTGGGATTGCTGCTGGCAGTAGCGGAGGGTTTTTACCTCTTTTCACATGAGAGGTAAAAAATTTTATGAATGTGAGAAATTATGACTGAACCCTGGCCACCTAAAGCAGCTATGAAACTAATTTTTGCTACTTATTTGCGGAAATACTATTTTCATGTTGAATTTAATGACTAATTCTTGAGAAGAAGCAGCAGTTTTCTGGGGAGGAATGTTCTGATCATTTAGAATAAATTAAGAATTTTGATCAGGATGTTGAGATAAGTCAGACAGCTACTGAAAATGAGTTAATACACATCTGTGGGGATTTTGAATTTGTCGTACAATCTAGTAAGGGAGCCAAGGAAGGAAATGTAAATATTGAGTCTTATTTGGGTGACTCAGGTAGAAGTCTTATTCAGTATCGGCAGAGTAAGGTTTTGTGTGAAACGAAGTAAAAGCCCATGTATCGATGTATGTGAATTTTCTCATCAATATCATTGGTGTCTGGGTTGCGGTCGTACTCGAAAGGAATGTCAACAATGGATAACAATGCAGACCTTCAAGAGTAATATTTTTCTGAAAGAATTGCACAAAAGGATGGTTCAGATAGAAAAGTAACCTATAGAATAATTTAAGTTGGCCTGTGAAGATCAGAACAAAGTCAAGAGACAACTTTAGATACGTCTCATTTAAAACATCATCAAAAAAAAATGTCCTAATCCAATTCGATTGGGAGTTGAAAGTTATACCAGAATTTGTTTCTTTGTCATTCTACGCTAAATTTTCTGTAGGGAATAAATTCTTATTCTGAGATTTATTTTTGAGTAATATCTATGTTTAGGATTCGAGAGAACGAAATTGCTGACGCTCTGACAACAGCAGACCTATGGCAAATAATGCTCAAGGAGGTGCCTCCAATTGCTGCTGAATATTTTATTGGGGGTGCTGGTAGCTTGAACACACTGAAGTCAAATGTGTTGGCTTTTCAACAGGTGACGCTTGCGCCATCTGGTGCTATTAAACACAAAAAAATTGAGACCAAGACCGAAATATTTGGCCAGGAGCTTTCTGTGCCTTTTTTTACAGCTCCCGTTGGAAGCCTCCGTACATTGTGGCCGATGGGTGACGCAGTCGTTTCTCAAGTTGCTGGAGAATTTGGGACAGCCACTACGCTTTCAACTCTTTCAATGACTCCCATGGAAAAAGTGGCGGAAGCTTCAAGTGGTCCAAAGTGGCTCCAACTTTATCTATGTGGGGGAGTCGAAACAGCCAAAAGGGGTATTAAACGGGCAAAAGATGCAGGATTTTCTGCACTGGTGCTGACAATTGATACTGCTGTATCAGGGGATAGAATTGCGCATGCGCGGATGAAACCCATGGACGCAGTTAGCTCTATTTTTTCCGGACCAAGAAAGATAGCACGCGCAATTCACAAGGTGAAGCTTGCTCCGCAAATGATTCCTCGAACTGGGTGGTTATGGAGACATTTCAATGATGGTGGGATGCTACCATTTGTCAATGTTACAAACGAGCGAGGAGAACCGATGCCGTATGCAGGTATAGGTGAGCAACTTGCTGCTTCAGCTGTAACTTGGAGTGATCTCCCTTGGGTCAAAGAAGCATGGGGAGACCAGCCACTAATTGTTAAAGGTGTTCACTGTGCTGAAGACGCTTTGAAAGCAGAAGAATTAGGAGCAACTGGGGTAATTTTCTCCAACCACGGTGGTCGCCAATTGGGTCAGGCAATTCCCTCTTTGCAAATTGTAGCGGAGGCAATGCCTAAATTGCATGCAGCAGGATCTAAGCTGGATTGTGCAATGGATGGAGGAGTCAGAAGCGGTCTAGATGTTCTTGTTGGTTTGAGCTATGGGCTCAAGGCTGTGGGCTTAGGCAGAGTGGTCGCTGGTGGTCTTGGAGCTGGTGGTCACATGGGTACCAGTCGAGCCTTTGAATTGGTAAAGGAAGATTTGATTCGTTCCATGGAACTGCTAGGGGTTCAAAACATTAGCCAGATCCATAATCAGGGAGAGAAACTCCGCCGAGAGAGTATGGTTCTTGGCACGGCTCATCTGCCAGAGTTCTATTTCTAGATGGAATATCTTACTGTTAATGTGTTGATGCTTGTTAACTGAAATTGATGGCCTTAGTCCTACTCACGGGTAATTTTCACACATAAATTAACTGTCCAGAATTGTGGAGCTACTCTATAAAGCACAACATCAAATACCTGCAGAGACAGGTGAGAATTTTCCTTCGGTTAGCCACCATTTTTTAATCATTGACAGTCAGCCTTCCTGGCTGATCTCCTCTGCGAAACTTAACTAAAATGTTTTTTAATGAAGCTTTTTCCTCAGAAAAAAACAAACATTATTTTCCTAAAAAATTAGCCATAAATTTCAAGGCGGGATTAGAGAAATAATGAGATTCCACTGCTTGTGACCAACCTTTTATCGGAACAATTGTTCTGATGAGATATGACCAAAGGCATCCTATTATCCAGCCACTGATGATCGAGATCGCACATTGGCTTTATATGATAATGGACTTTCCCACTGGGTGGTTAACGGGGAATAAAAAACGTTGGGTTAAACAGGCTTCAATGAAATGCCCATTTAGATCTACCAGCACAAGTATCACTCGGATTTCTAAGTTATTATGAACTAAGAAACCTGCTGCTGATATACACTTTTTCTATCAAGGATTTAAAAAAAGTGTGAAATTTGGTTCAACTAGTTCGTTATGAGCCTTGATTGGAGGGACACGGCCCAGAATACCTTTACGAAGAGGTTTCGGCCTATCCGATCGCCGGATCAATCCATCTGATGAATTTGCATACTGGGCTGCAAGATGGAGGATGTCATTAGCGTGAGCTGATGCAACAAGATCACCGAACAGTAGAGTATATTTGGATAGCCCCGATAACGCTATGACGCAGGGCCTCTTACACTGGCTCATACAGCGTATCCCACGCAGTGTAACGCCAAGCTTGGCAGCTTCACTGTCCAAAAATTTCGAGTGAATCAGTGTTGTCAGACGATAGCCAGCTCGATCAATGTCACTAGGACCATCATCTTTCTCCTTGCATCTGGTGCAGACTGATAGAGTCGGATGCACGTTAACTTGCATGCATTTGTTTCAACTTTTTCATGAGATTTTTTTGGATCTTGTCCTTAGTAGATTTTGAAATTTGACAACCCTAAGAAATCCTAAGAGTGAAGGTATTAAGGCGCTATCTCCGGGACAGACTCAAAAATTACATTGTGTCCAACACTGGTATCCAGATTGTCAGCTATTAAAAGAAAATATTGGGGCCCAGTTGGTTTTCTACTAAAAATTCAAAAGCTATCAAAAGACTCGTTGTCTTCTAGCGACCCAGAAGCCACACAAAGAAAATCCCACCAACTAGACCAGTAACTATTCCGATCGGTATGTCCTCAGGAGCCATTACCGTTCGTGCGGTAATATCAGCCCAAAGAAGGAAGATAGCGCCAATTATTGCCGATGCGGGCAAGACATTTACATAGCTGCCACCTACGATCATTCGCGAGATATGGGGGACCATCAGCCCCACAAAACCAATAATTCCAGAAAAGGCAACCATCACCCCGGTGATCAACGCCCCCACTGCAAAGATGCTTAGGCGAAATTGCATCACAGGAATTCCAAGCGTCGCTGCTGTCTCATCGCCTGCAGTCAAGGCGTTCAGAGCTGCACTCTGACTGATCAACCAAGCACCGCAACCTAGCAGAATCGCGAGGGGATAGATAAGTTGGTCCCATTGCGCGAGACCGAGGCCACCAAGCATCCAGAAAACCACTGTGTGGGAGGCACGAGGGTCACCAAGGAAAATAAGCCCGTTTGCTCCTGCCATAATGGTAAAAGAAACTGCGACACCAGCCAGCACCAACCTGTCCGCACTGGTTGCATCAGCAAAATAAGTGACGCCTAAGACGATAATTGTCGCACCAAGTGCCCCAGCAAATGCCAGCACTGGTACGGTCAGTACACCGAGGAAAAGTCCTGAATGCAGAAGGGCATAGATTGCACCAAAGGCACCTCCGGAAGAAATGCCCAGCAGGTGTGGATCAGCGAGTTGGTTTCGCGTCACCGCTTGAAGACTCGCACCCACTAGGGCGAGTCCTGCACCCACCATAATTGCAAGTAGAGCCCTTGGAAATCGGATGTCCCAAACAATCGCTTCTCTACCCTGGCTCCAAGTTTGTTCAATCAGCCCTGGTGAGACCTTATTCAGCAGAACACTCCAAACTGTGCCAGTGGGCACAGCAACAGCACCAACTGATACGGCAATCGAAAGTGATATAATGAGAACAACCAAACTGCCGATGGTGACTATCCACTGTCTACTAAAAATGTAACTTTGTGCAGGTGCTATATTTTCACTCAAGAACTAGTTCCCCCAAAATGCTCCAGCCAATGTTTTGATTGCTGAGATATTGCGAGGACCTGGAGTGGCTTCGACATATTCAAGGGTGACAAACCGATCGTTCTTAACAGCATCAATATTTGCGAAAGCGGGATTTGAGATCATGAACTCTCGTTTTTGCTCCGCAGTAACATCGCCATAGTTGACAATGACCACTACTTCTGGATTGCGCTCCACAACTTCTTCCCAGGTTACAGTCGCCCAGCTTTTTTCAAACTCATCCATAATGTTTTGGCCACCAGCAGCTTCGATCAAGGCTGTCGGCATTGCATAACGCCCAGCAGTAAATGGCGCGTCCTCACCACTGTCATAGACAAAAACTCGTAGTGGTTTGCCGGTTTCAAAGCTCTTTGAAAATTCAGTTAGATCCTCTTTGTAGCTCTTTACCAATGGAGTTGCTCGATCCTGAACACTAAAAATCGCACCAAGATTTAACAGGTCGGCATACATATCTTCGATACTGGCTTTACCCTTCTGCATGATATGTGTAAAGCTCTCAGTCAGCTCATAGACTTTAATCCCAAACGGAGCGAGAGTTTCTGGTGTTACCTCGCCGCCTACTTTCATTCCATAGTTCCAGCCAGCGAAAAAGAAGTCTGCATCGGCACCAACTAGAACTTCTTTTGAAGGGTATTTAGCAGAGAGCTAAGGGAGTTTTTTAATACCTTCACGCATTTTAGCATCTAGCGTTTTCCAACCTGAAATGCCCGTGTAACCTACCATTCGATCCGGAAGGCCCAACACAAGCATCATCTCCGTTAGATTCACATCATTGGAGATCGCACGTTGAGGCGGAGTTTCAAAAGTTACACTGCGGTTGCAACTTTTTACGGTAGTTTGTGCAAAGACAAAGCTGATACTGAAACTGACTAAAAGTGCTGTGATAATCAGGTGTTTCATCTATTTTCCCTTTCAATTAGAGATTAAATGTCATGTGTTTAGTGTCGCTAGGTAAGAGTTTTTCTCGCCTAGCTGTTACACAGAAAGCCTTAGATACAGCTAATTCTGTGAATACGGTTTCCGACGATCCGAAGCCGAGAGCGTGACCTGCTTGTAGCAGTAGAACTTCATCACAGAACTGGTCTGCAAAGTTCAGATCGTGGAGTGAGGTGACTACAGTCAGAGGCAAGTCCCTTAACAGGATGAGGACCTCCAACTGGTGTCGAATATCAAGGTGGTTCGTCGGTTCATCAAGGATCAAAAGCTTCGGTTCTTGGGCTAGGGCACGTGCAACCATAACTCTTTGACGTTCACCACCAGACAACGTTTTTAATTGACGGTTTGAGAAGTCATTCAGACCAAGATGATCCAGCACACCCTGCAAAATCTCTTCATCGCGCGTGTTGGTCGAACCACCAAATAACTTGCGATATGGGGTGCGTCCAAGTGCAACTATTTCGCGTACGGTTAGACCAAAGTCTGCGGGTTGTTCCTGTAAAACTGCAGCAACGACTCGCGCAACTTTCTGAGCCGATATAGACCAAATATCAGTATTATCGACTTTCACAGTGCCTGTGGTTGGAGCGTTGAAACGGTAAAGCAGCCTAAGGAGAGTTGATTTCCCGGATCCGTTGGGCCCTACAACGCCTAGAATCTTATGTGGTGCTAGATCAAAGCTGATTGGATGAAGGATTGTCTCTTTGTATCTGGGCTCTAACCAAGTTGCATTCTCGACCGTCAGACGCGCTGCTGTGTCTGCTTTTTTTTTCAATACTAAATTGTTCCGCTGAGTCCCAATATTTAGGAGCTTTCAGCTGTAATAGATTGGTTGATAAGTAACAGTTTAATCCTTGCAGGGAGCACCTACCTAGAAGCGTTACACGAAATTTTTGCTGGTGCTTTCAACTCTTAATTTTTAGAGTTGGGGGCTACATGTTCCCAAGCCCAATTCAGGGTGTGCCAAGACCCCAGAGAAAGCAACTACTTGTGATTTTCATTTTAAAACTATTGATATAATTTCTTAAAATTAAATTGTTATGTTATAAAATAACATATTTGATCTTTTGGAAACTGCAAGAACAAAGTAAATAAATTTTATGGATGTTTTTTTTGCGGATAATCTGGACTTGCTTTCAGATTTTGCAGACCAGTCACACCGATTGGTGATCTTCCAACGTGAGGAACCCGATGATGCTAATATGTTTTTTCAAAGCCTAATGAAAACAACATTCAGCGTTTTTGGGAAATTGAATAAGGCGACAGCGGTGGACAATATCAGATTTATTTTAGAAAAAGATATTCCATCAGAAGTGCAAAGGAATCCCTTTTACGAAGTTTGGCTGAATGATATGGCCGTTGTTAGTTCATTGTTTTGTAACGTTGAAAAGGATGATGCCATCAGCATCTGGATTGGCTCAAAGCGTGGATGCAAACGTTACCATGTTGATATTGTCCCCCAACGTTTGCTCGTTACTTATGCAGGTCTGGGGACAGAATGGCTACCTGATGAAGCTGCCGACTGGAAAGCGTACTCAACCGGTGAGCCTAATGAGAAAATCATTAGGGATCCTGCTGCAAGGCAATACATCGGCCAATGGGATGTAGCTATCTTTCGAGGTGGTCAACACGGTCTTTTGCATCGTACACCAGATGAAGCTTTGAATGGCCCTTCTGTTCTTATGCGGCTGGATAACAAGACGTTTTATTCATAAGCTTTTGTTTTAAAATCATTTACTGTGATTGTAAAAATCATGAAGGAAAAAGTTAAATCAAGCAAAAACCTTTCGAAAAACCAATTGCTTGTAATGGACTCACTGAAGCAAGCAAGGCAACCTCTTGGTGCTTACTCTCTTTTAGATAAACTTCGAGAAAAGGGACTTAAAGCACCCTTGCAAGTTTACCGAACTCTTGACCAGCTTGAAAAAATAGGCCTTATCCACCGTATTGAGACTTTGAATGCTTGGACTTTGTGTTGTGAGGAAAAACATGAATGTACACCTATATTTGCGATTTGCGACGACTGTGGAACCGTAACAGAACATCTAGATAAGACCCTCTTTGACAATATTGTGGCACTGCCAGTCAGTGGTGGATTTATTCCAAACCGTACTGTTGTAGAGATTCACGGTAAGTGTGAAAATTGTGGTACAATCTAGCATTTATCATCGTTTATCCATAGGATTATAGCCATTAAGAGATACTACCAAAAAAGCACTGGCTCGCTTACTATAACAGGTGGCAATTTCTTGGTACTGCTTCAGATTGGCGTTGAGTTGGGCATGCTCATTATCTGCCCCCATGAATTTTTCTGAGCTACATGCCGTGAGTTTAAATGAATACAAAATTATTAAACAGTGGTCTAGGGTTCGAGACCTTGTCAGCCCAAAATCAAATACTTCGAGCAAGTAAGATTTTAAGATTATTAAAATATCCTCCCTGATCGCAAATAACGCGCACTTCAATAGCCAAATCCTTACCAATCTCATCCCCTCTCATGACCACCTACAGTCACTCCAACTTGGAATTACACCTTGGTGTAGTGATGGAGCTTGTGCGCCAATAAGTTGATTCATTGATTTTGTTCGCATACTGTTGAAATTCTAATTAAATTATATTGGTAACAACACTTATCATGAAATCTGAATGAGCCAACAAGAACTCGTCTATTTAAATGGACAATTAGTTCCTTCCAATCAGGCGAGCATCGCAATTTATGATGCAGCGGTTGTACTGGGAGCTACCTTAACTGACATGGAACGCACATTTAACCATCAAATCTTTAAGCTAGAGCAACACATTGAAAGATTTTATCGATCCTGTAAATTTGCCAGGATTGAACCTGCTGAATCAAAAAAAGAAACCAAAAATATCATTGAGGAGTTGGTCAAACATAACTCCCAGTTGCTTAAACCCAATCAGGAACTTGGGTGTATTCAATTTATTTCCCCAGGTGAGTTTAAAGCATACGCCGGTGCTGCCGGTCAGAACAAGGAAATGATACCTACTTTCTGCATTCATACGTTCCCCCTACCTTTTTCTCTCTGGCGTCATTATTACACCGAAGGTGCCCATGTAGTGACTCCATCTATTCGGCATGTTCCCCCAGAATGTATTGATCCTAAAATCAAGTGCAGAAGTCGGATGCACTGGTGGTTAGCCGACCAAGACTCTCACTTGGTTGATCACAGGGCGATTTCTCTGTGCTTGGATCTACAAGGAAACGTTGCGGAAACCAGTGGCTCTAATTTCTTGATGTACAAAGCAGGAACAATCTGGAGCCCTACCTCAAGAAACATTCTGCCGGGAGTTAGCAGCCAATTCCTAAAGCAACTGGCGGCTGAACTTGGTATTAACTGGATAGAGAAAGATTTCCAGGTTTATGACGTGATCAACGCAGAGGAAGCCTTTTTGGCAAGTACCCCTTATTGCGTGGCTCCAGTCACAAAGATCAACGGTCTACCGATCAGTAATGGTGAGATCGGACCTGTTTTCAAATCATTAATCCGACTATGGGGGGAAAGAGTAGAGGTGAATCTTGAGGAACAAATCCTCCAAAGCAAGCTTTAGACGATGATTCATTTACGAGGTACTTTAATGGATTGAAAAATTTAAAATTTCAATCATTAGAATATAATTTTTTCATCAGATACTGGAAAAACAGGTAAAAATCTAAAATTTTGTGTTGGTATTTTAAATTCATGACACTTTTTTAGATGGTGCTCTCGATGGCAAGAAAAATATTAGATGGTGGAATCTCT
>JACLAC010010809.1_pt1 | contig 30167 bp, 22 predicted proteins | sample 8027881 | NCBI WGS metagenome assembly JACLAC01 (sample SAMN15725517, study PRJNA655200) | protist metagenome | isolation source: fluorescence activated cell sorting (FACS) single amplified genomes of... | place: Spain: Blaines Bay Microbial Observatory, Mediterranean Sea | collected 2016-01-19 | reverse complement strand
AGCCGCCATGCCAACGCTTTCGCCTTGGCTCAGTCGCACCTCCACTTCTCTCAGTTTTGCAATGATCTCTTCTGGCTTGGCTCGTTTAGCCATCGTCCTGCTCCTTCTCTAAGGAGCCAATCCTAACTCAAAAGGTGGACCACTTTTCGGGGACAGCCCATACCTATCTTCGGAGTTTTGGTCTGATGATCGTTTTTTGGCCTTGAGGCCATAGCGGCGTGAGCCGAGCCCTTTAGTAGCTCAGGCGAACACTGTGCTTCTGCTGCTGATAATGCTATGGAGGTGTTTTGCTTTACTGCTTTGTTTTAACCGATAAAGACTTATGTTGTGGTGGTGCATTTGACCTATTTTAATAGAAATATTCGCAACTATTCCTGCTCAATCGAGACTGGCAGTTCCATACCGTTTGCTTTGAGCATCGCTAGCCGTCGCGCAGCCTTCGTGTCTTCTGCAATCATCTCTGAGCAAAGTTCCCATGCTGTTTTGTTCGGCGTCCAGCCCAGCTTTAGTTTGGCGCTAGTGGCGTCGCCGAGCAGCGTCTCGACTTCTGTTGGCCGGAAGTAGATCGGGTCCACACGCAAGATGACATCCCCGACTTTCACCTCTGGTGCCTGATCCCCGGTAACGGCATCCACCACGCCAACCTCGTTAACCCCTTCGCCTTCGAACCGAAGCGCAATACCGAGCGCTTCAGTTGACCACTTCACAAACTCACGAACCGAATACTGCTCACCGGTCGCAATGACGAAGTCTTCGGGCTGGTCCTGCTGCAGCATTAACCATTGCATTTCGACGTAGTCTTCCGCGTGTCCCCAATCGCGCTTGGCGTCCATGTTTCCGAGGTACAAGCAGTCCTCCAGGCCCAGGGCAATGTTGGAGAGCGCGCGGGTGATCTTGCGGGTGACAAATGTCTCGCCGCGGCGCGGGCTTTCGTGGTTGAATAGAATGCCGTTGCAGGCATAGAGGCCGTAAGCTTCCCGGTAATTGACGGTGATCCAGTAAGCGAATTGCTTAGATACGGCATAGGGCGAGCAAGGGTAAAACGGGGTAGTTTCCCGCTGAGGTATTTCTTGGACCTTGCCAAACAGCTCCGAGCTTGAGGCTTGGTAAAAGCGTGTTTTTACACCCAAGCCCAGGTCCCGGATGGCGTCCAGCATGCGTAAGGTACCCAAGGCTACAACATCAGCCGTGTACTGGGGGTTATGGAAGCTGGCACCGACGTGGGATTGGGCGCCCAAATTGTAAACTTCATCAGGCTGAACCTTTAGCAGCACGCGCGTCAGGCTCGCACCATCGGTCAGGTCCCCAAAGTGCAGATGCAGGCGCCGGTTTTCAGCATGGTGATCCTCATAGAGGTGATCGATGCGCTGCGTATTGAATGATGAGGAGCGACGCTTGATCCCATGAACCTCGTAGCCTTTTTTCAGCAGAAACTCAGCCAGGTAGGATCCGTCTTGACCAGTGATGCCAGTGATGAGCGCGCGTTTCATGGAGTTGAGATGATTCCGTTCGTATGATTATTTTTTGGTATTGCGAAGGCAAGGGGCCTAGCAGTCGAATGTCGCCGATGGCAAGCCTGGAGCTCAGCTCCCACTCAAGCAAAGGCCCGATAATCTGCACTCTCGGCCCCACAGTGAGAGGGGGGGGATGGCATCTCACGATACCCCTTTGAGGCGCTTTGATTTCGCGCTGACCCACCGCCGCGCCAACCGATAGGCCGGCAGCGCGCTGTAATAGCTCACGCCATAACTTAGGGTGCACAGGCAAACGAGAACGAAGCACACCATCGGGCTCGAGTAGAAACTGATCCCCATCAAAGGCGGCACAAGGAACAAAGGCAGTAGGATCAACGTGGTCAGCGGGTTGCGCCAACGCTCGATCGATGGATAGCGTCGGACGAGAAGTTTCAGACCTCGGTTGACAATGGAATGCAGGTGCAGCCGGTCGGGTGCAAACATATCGCGACCACTTAACAGGCGTCTTAATACCGCGAACAACACATCCGCCAGAGGCCAGAAAAACAGCAGGATCAGGGCCCAGGGTGAAACGGCCCCTCCTGTGGTTTCAACCAGCGTGATGCCCAGCCAAGCGAGTACAAAACCGATCAGGTAGGCTCCCGTGTCTCCGAGAAAGATCCAGCCAAAGGGAAAGTTGAAGATCATGAAACCGATAATCCCCGCGCTGAGGATCAAGGAGATGATCCCGATAGCATCAGCGCCAATCCCGAAGCTGATGAAGCAGCAGCCCAGAGCACCAACCAAGCCCACACCCGATGCCAGTCCGTTGACGCCATCGATCAGGTTGAAGCCATGGGACAGTAAGGCGGTCACCAAAAGGGTTACAGGAATAGCAACCCATAGCGGGTCGAACAAATAATCCAGCGGTCCCATGCCAAGGTCGCGGAGCCAGATCTGTGTTACCAGACCGACATAAAGGCTGGCCAGCATGGTCGCGATCAGGCGGGTCCACGGCCGGATACGGAAGCCTAGGTCTTCGGCCAGCGCTACCACGACCAGCAGCACTGGGCCGGCGAGCAGTTTTCCACCATCTCCCAGCCCCGGGCGACCGAACAGCACGGAGACGAACAACATGCCCAAGCACAGCCCAGCCAGGATGCCCAGGCCGCCAACCCTTGGGGTCAGGTGGTCGTGGGCTTTTTGTACGGCACTGAGATCATCTAGCCGGCCGCTCAGACGGGGAATTTCCCGGCTGGCGGCAATGAGCAGGCCACAGACACTGGCACTGGTCAGACAGGCCAGCAGGTACAGCAACCACAGAACTTTTAGATCAGCAAGAATGTACGGGTTCGCCTAGAAAATGCAGCCGCCACGGGGCGCCATCGGTCAAAGCCACCCAAAGGATTTTCTGGATTTGGCTCAAGCCCAGAAAGCGGGGCTCACTGGGTTCAACAGCCCAACATGGAAGCTCGGTCAATGAGGTGATATTTGGGGCCGCGAGGCTTGCTTCAGCAAACTGATCCTACAGACCGTTCACCAGAACCTGATCAGAGCTAGAAATCAGCAAGGCGGCTCAAGGCATCAGGGACGAAAGCTGCTTATCCGGATGTGAAAATTACAACGTTAAATGTTCTTACGGGTTAGGATCAAACCATCATCTTGCTGGAACACTGCGACCAACGAGAAGATGCCCTCCCCGGCATCGGCACCAACCAGGGAAACCCCGGCTATCGCTTAAGTTCTGCTCGCCACAGGCAACTTAGCCCGGGCGTTCGCTCGAAACATCAACTGAGTTTGGTTAAAGCCGCAAGGGGCAGTGATACCTTAGTAACCATGTGCGGCTTGTCGAACAGCAACCAGACGCGATCCCGGCTGGCCAGTTTTTCCACCGTTGCGACCATTTCATGAAGGTGCCCGGATGACACCCTCACACGGTCACCCTCCTTGAGTTGATCAGATGGCAGCAGGCTACCATTCTCGTCGCATCCAGTGATGAGAGCGGTCATAACATCCTGCTTGAGGATGGCAGGGTTTGCATCCGTCGAGCAAACTACACCGCGGATGCCACGCGTTGATTTCAACCCGTGCATATCGTCGGTGGTGAGGTCTAATCGAACGAAGATATAACCGGGAAACAACGGCCGCCGTTTTGCGATTAGCTTTCTGGCGTGCCGGACCGTCACTTCACGATGGGGAAGAAAGTACTCGAGCTTCTGACGGCTGACGTTTTCCGCAGCTCTGAATTCTTCATCTTTTTTTGTCGTAAGAACAATCCAAGTAAGCATGCACCGGTTCCAATTGCTGAATTTCTACTTTGCAGCGTTGATGCAAATTAGGATCTGTATAATGGAATAAGGATGCGCATGAGTTCGAATGAAATTTCGTCGAGTATTTGATAAAGTATCTGCGTAATCAATTAATAAAATACCTTGCTGATATTGCCAAAAATGTTGACCCAACATACAGTTTCCCAACCTTTATATCTTACCTATAACTAGACAAGCTACCGCACGACTAGGTGAACGCTGTTTTCACTAATCGTTAACTGGCGCCTCAAGTTGCACCCAGTCCTTCTTACTGAATTGAAGCACAGTTTCGAGCTCCCTTGGTAGGGTTAAATCTAAAATGAAATAAAATTCTCGCAATTTGCAGGAATCCACTTTTGTTTCGCCAATAAAATGGCCAGATTGATGAAAAACTAATCAAAATAGGGATGGTGACAAAATTTAAATTTACAAATTACAGTAATAAAAAATAATCCAAGAACCATAGTTAAGCTCTATATATTAATATAACTTAATTTGCTGTCAGAACTTTCGCGTTTATTGTGAGTTTAATATTGAAATACGTCATATTTAAATATTCTGATCCTGAAAAATCATTATAAAAATAAATAATCAGTTACCGTGAAATGCCCAAACTCTATTGATATTTGTCGAATTTTGGCAGACGTAAGAATACTATGACAAAGCGGAATTTGGAAACTGATTTTGGTACCCAATCACGACCTTAAGATCGATGATCATATTGATCTTGGCGAACTTCTAGAATCGATCTGGAGAGGCCGATACCTCATCATTGCGATTGGGTTTGCCTTTGCGACGCTGGGTGGATTCTACGGCTCTTGTCTGCCGGATCGGTTCGTTGCCCAGACCCGCGTTCTTTATCAGTCATCCGGTCTAAAGGAGTTCTACAACTCTTATTCAGGTCAGCGCCCGCGCTTCAACACACGCGACGCACTAGCGGACGAGTATAAAAACATTAATTCACAGGCGCTGATTGCCATCGGTGACGATGTTATCCGAGACGTCATTGATGGACTCAATTTGCAGACTGATGGTCGGATGCATTTGCCAATGAGTGTTGCCGGAATCGGCTGGGCGATGGTCACGGGGAAAGCAGACATTTCTCCTGATGAAGCTCTCAGCTACGAGCAACTGGCGCGGCTTCTGGGTCAGGCCGTTCGGGTCACGCCAAAGGCCGACTCCACAATCCTGGTGATCGAGGCGAATACAGTCAGTGCAAGTTTATCCGCCGACCTAGCAAATGCTTTCGCTGAAAAATATATCGAACGCCAGGTTGATGCGAGCGTGCAGGAGGCTGTTCTCGCCGTAAAGGTGGTCGATGAAGCCTTGCAAGCGGCTCGACTGGAGGTGGAACAAGCGCAAACCAATCTCAGGGATCACATCGTCGCAAATGCTGTATCGATTTCCGAAGATGCTGGCGACGCTGGCATTGCTGAGTTGGCCGCCGATTTTGTAAACGTGAGCGCGCTGGCGCGGTCTCTGACAATAAAGCGAAGTCGGCTTCAAACTTTGATGGCGATGAAAGACTTTGATGCGATCAGCGTTGCGCTGCAAGGGGGCGGGCAGGAAGACCTAGAGTCGCAACCCCGGGCGCAGCTGTTTGCCGCCATTAACGAGCAGAGACGCAAAACCGAGACACAGCTGCTGGAAAATCCCGCGTCGCAAGAACTCAAAGAAGAGTTAGACAAATTCTTAGGGGAATTGAGATCCCTCGCGCGCGAGCGTCTCACAGACCTAGTGGAGCAGGTCACGAGACTGGAAGAGGTACAAGTTCTGTTACTGGGACAGTTGGAGTTGGCGTTCTATGCCGCCGACTTATCGCCTGAAACTGCTGGAGATCTGTTTGTCCTCCAATCTCAGACCACTTCTCTGCGCGAGAACTATTTACAACTCGTTGAGCTCAGCAGCTCACTGAAACTTGAGGCATGGACCCAAGTGCCGTCCTCCCGCATCCTTTCGACAGCAAGTGTTCCAGTCGGTGCCTCTGGGCTGGGTCTAGCCCCTTACGCGATTGTCGGCGCCATACTCGGTTTACTGCTCTCAGCCGGTCTGTTGCTTGTAAACGACAGAATGCGTGGCTCAGTCCACGGTGCCCAGGCCCTTGAACGGCTTCTTGGTGTTCAGAGGTTGTCGGTAATCGGAAAACTGCCCCGAGCCAAAGGCATCATGGAAATCATTAATGGGAATCTGTCCGCGCCCTATGCAGAAAGCCTGCGGCGCATCAGTCGGGAGGCAAGAGCCGAACGCGTCCGATGCGAGCGAGCGGGAGATGCAAGTGGACAAGGCATGGTCATGGTTATCACCTCTAGTGTGCCCAATGAGGGCAAGAGCACGACAGCCATAGGCCTTGCTGAGCTGAACGCCTTGGGCGGCGAGTCAGTATGCCTTCTCGACTTGTCATTGAGAGATTCGGGCCTGTCCGTCCAATTGGGACTGAAGCCCAATACATCGCTAAATGAGTACCTCAAAGGGATAGCCGATGAGCCGGTCGAAAAGACTCTGGCACAGCTAGACACGCGCAGCCCCCTTACCGTAATTGGCGGATCGCAGTTGATCGGTGTTGACGTTCAGGTTCCCAACGTCCGGGACCGGATCGAGCGTCTGCTAGATGGACTTAGGTCGCGCTTTGACCTGATTGTTGTCGATACGTCCCCACTGTTGTCGGCGAGCGAGGCGCTGACGATTTCGCAAATGGGGGATATATCACTCTTCATCGTGCGGGAGAACTTTGCCCAAAGGTCCGCGGTCGCCGTGGCGTGGCAGGAGCTGCTCGTTGCACAGGCGGAGACAGGTTGCCGGCCCATCGTTGCCCTGTCATTCGTGAAAGATAGATCCATCAGTCACAACTACGCCCATCAGGTTTACGGGCAGGTTTCTTAGCAAGTTTTGACTTGATGCTGGCGATGCCAATTCCGACGCGGCCCCACGCCAAGGGCCTTGGGACCGGAATAGCGAGTTGGGGGGCGGTCCATAAGGTCAACGGGAGCGGGCTAGTCTGCCCAAGTCGCGACAGGTTTGCCCAGCAAATCCATATTCATAGTGACACCCAAACCGGGCGCATCGGGCGGGATCACACCACCATTCTGAATAGGCGCATGAAAGGCTCCGGTCTCCACCGTCACCATGTCGCGCGGGTCTAGCACGCACCGCAACGTGCGTTCTGGCACGGTCGCGCCCATGTGAAAGATTGACGCGGCTGAGAGCACGGAGCCAACCGTATCTTGCACGGAGACGGTCAAACCCGCCGCACGGCAAAGATCACGGTGACGGCGTGCATGGGTCAAACCGCCAGCTTTAGAGATCTTTAGGCCAATCCCATCCGCAGCGTCCAGCGCCACCAGCTTGGCAATATCGCCGTCCTCCTGTGCGAGCTCGTCCAAGATGATCGGGACGGTGCAGCGCTGCCGGAGCGATAGCGTTTCACGCCAGGTGGCGCAGGGTGCTTCGAGCACAAAATCTAAACCCTCTGGCAACGCGCGCAGCATACGCAGTGCAGTTTCAGGGATCAGCCCACCATTGGCATCAACGAGGAAATATTCACCCGCCTGCCGGTCGGCGAGCGAAGCCGCGATCCGCTCCGCATCCAATGCCGGACCGCCTTCGCTGTCCAAGGCACCAACCTTGATCGAATGGCCCATGTAACCCATCGCCCGGTGCTTCGCCACGCGCGCGCGCATGTCTTCCGGTGTGCCTGCATAGATGGAACTGATGGTCGGCAGACGCTTTCCGGTGGAACCGCCCAGCAAAGTATAAACCGGCAGACCGACTGACTTGCCGAACAGGTCCCAACAGGCGACGTCGAGGGCGTTCTTGGCATGGTTGTGGCCCACGAGCGCCTCGTCCATCGCATCGTTGATCCGATCGACATCACGCGGGTCCCGACCGATCAAGTGCGGTGCAATCTCTTCTATGCCGGCGCGTGCGCCTCGGGCATGGGCCGCGATATAGTTGGGACCGAAGGGCGTGCTTTCACCCCAGCCTTGGGTGCCGTCATCTGCTGTTAAACAGGTAATAACACTGTCAAAACCAGTGTAGACCCGGCCGCCGGAAAGCGCGTATTGGCCACCCGCGTAGGGCAGATGAAACGCAAACAGGTCGATTTTCTTGATTTTCACGGGTCACTCCTGCGGCGGGATCAGCACCAGCTGACCGGTGTGCGTCTTGGTCAGGAAGTCTTCCTGTGCCGTAGCAATTTCTCTTAGCGGGTAGGTCTTGGCGACCATGGGGCGGATTTCCCCGGCTTCGATATACTTCACGATATTTTCGAATACGATGTCCTCTTGGAACGTGCAGCCGAACAACGTGAGGTCCTTCAGATACAGTGTGCGCACATCGATGGCGCAGATTGGCCCAGCGATCGCTCCCGCGACCGCGTAGCGCCCGCCCCGGCGCAGAACGTCCAGCAAGCTAGACCATTGTGCCCCAGCCACCAGATCGACCACCACATCGATCGTCTCATCGCCCAGCTCAGCGACCAGATCAGCGTCGCGGTCGATGATGCGGTCCGCGCCAAGGGCTTTCACGGCCTCAACCTTGGAGGCGGAACACAGAGCAATGACGCGCGCGCCCCGTCGCTTGGCCAACTGCACAGCGGCAGAACCAACACCGCCAGATGCGCCGGTAACCAGCACGGTTTCAGCCCCTAGATTGGCCCGGTGAAGCATGCCTTCAGCGGTTGAGTAGGCGCAGGGAATTGCGGCGAGTTCGACGTCGTCCCAGTCGCAGGTGACGGCGTGGGTCTCCGCGCTTGGAGCAACGCAAAACTGCGCGAAACCACCGTCGCATTCGCTGCCAATGGTCCAGCATTCGTAAGCTCGGTAATCGACATAGGTGCGCAGCATATTGCGCACAATCACCCGCTCCCCCATGCGCGTGGGGTCCACCCCCTCGCCCACCGCAACAACATGGCCGCAAAGATCTGCGCCCTGAATGCGTGGGAAGGTCAAGGGCGCGCCAGACCAAGTGGCATCGCCATCGTCCACACTGTCAAAACCTTCGGCTCCGCCTGAGTTCGTATCTTCTGTTATTGCCTTGGAATACCATCCGATGCGGGTGTTGATATCGGTGTTGTTGACCCCGGCAGCTGCCACACGGATCAGGACCTCACCCGGCCCAGGCTGGGGAACCGGAACATCGGTGCGGTAGGCGAGTTTGTCGATTCCGCCATGGCCAATCAGCTGCACGGCATGCATTGTTTCAGGTATCATCTCAGCCTCCGAACGACGCGACGGGTGCACCAAATTTGGACTCATCCGGCACCACGCCAAGACCGGGGCCCGTCGGACGCGCGATGTGACCATCAACAATCTGAATGCCGTTTTTGGTGTCAAAGTTCCCCTCGATGTAGGGGGCGGCCAGCCATACGCCTTCGCAGAGTTCTGGCTTCACCGTCGCCCCAACCTGTGTGCAAGCCGCTGCGATGATGTCACCGCCCCAAGCGTCATCACAGGTGTGGGGCAGATTGCGCGCTTCGCAGATATCACGGAACGTGCGCATGTTTTGCAGCCCCCCAATCCGCGTCACCTTCATGCCAAACCCATCGACCAACCCAGTCCCCGCCGCCGAGATCACCGTGTTCAGATCGACGCTGTTTTCATCCATATAAATGGCGTGGGAGACCTGGGGGCGAATTTTCTCAAGGTCTTGATAGGTGTTACACGGCTGCTCCATCACAAAGGGAATATCGGGGCATTCGCGACTGACGCGCAGAGCATCACGGGTGGTCCAGCCGCGGTTGCCGTCAACAGCCAAGCGCATGCCCGAGCCACGGACGACTTCCCAAACTTTGCGAATAGTCTCGATGTCGATCTCGACAGGGCGGCCCCCAACCTTGATCTGCAGCCGCGGGTAGCCTTCCTTGCGCTTTTCGGTCGCAAGGCGGGCGATTTCATCCGGTGCGCCCACGCCGGTGGCGTAGTAGGAGGGCACACGATTGGTCTGCGCGCCGCCAAGCAAGTCCGCCACATTGACCCCCAGCGTCTTCCCCAACAGATCGTGCGCCGCGATGTCGATCGCCGCTTTGGCATAATTGTGCCCGTTCAACAGGCTATGCATGCTGCGGTTCAGCGACAGCGGCCAGGCGACGGCCCCGACCAACCCGCTCGCCATTTCCATCAACGCCGCACGCGCGCCGCCGGCGTGGGCCTCGGCATAGGTTGGGCCGACAGGACAGGTTTCGCCCCACCCAACAGTACCGTCTTCGCTCACCAGCTTGACCAGCGTCGTATCAAGTGCCCAGACCTCCGCCTTGGCCATCGTGTAAGGACCATTTTTGACCGGCAAGTCGTGGGCGTAGATATGAATTTCACGGATCTTCATGTTCATCCTTGATCGTTCAATGACATCAGCCACCGCGTGCAGTCCGGCATCAAGCCCGACGAAAGGTCCATTCCCTGATAAACGGGGACAGTCGGCAAACATGGCGGAACGATTGATAAGCCCGCCTGCAATCACCGAAGCCGTGCCGTATCCATGATCAGGGCTGTGCGCCTGCTTGCCTTCTGCGACTGCGGCAGAAAGCGATGAGAGCGGCTCTACCGGGTTGGCGCATCTTTTCCACGTGGCTTCATTTTGACATCATGAAGGCCGCGTCTAGGGTCATTTGAGCAGGATGGATGAGGCTGGCGCGGAGGCACTGTCGCGGTAATAGCGCCAGAGAAGCACTCCATGACACCACCACCGCAGCCCCAGTAAAGTTCCCTGAGCATCGCGCTGCTGCTCATGCAGTTGACGTTTCTGTTCGCCATCCTGTTCCTCCGATTTCTCCGGCCCCGGCGTGCCTGAGCCCCGATTTACCTTGATACACTCTACCTACTTGAACCCAAAGATCACCCTTTGCAAAGGGCATCTTGTCCGTGTTTGCGCCCGCATTCGAAGCACGCCTGATGGCGACAGACAGTTCAGAGGCTGGCCTTTCCCGGAGCTGTCCTCCGCTTTACGCCTATGCTGGCCCCTAAAAAGACCTGATGCTCAATCCTTGCCCGCAGTGTATTCAGAGCCTGAGACGTGCAGTTCTGTTAAGCCCCGACGGCTTCGGTCTTTTCTGCACTTGAGCCTGGCATTCACGCTTTGATGATGCTGAAGACCAAAGACACGCGGTGATCTTTATGCTGCGGATCTGTTTTAGGAACTACATGAATTTCGATGAGCTTGGATTAAGCAAAACACTCGTTTCTAGGCTTGAAAGTCTAGGATTAACGAAACCAACCCCCATTCAAGAGAAAGCCATCCCGCACGCGATGAATGAGCGCGACGTGCTGGGGATTGCACAGACGGGAACTGGTAAGACAGCAGCCTTTAGCATTCCGCTGATCGTCGCGCTGTCGAAGCAAAATGAAAGAGCTGGCGCCCGTGGTGTGCGCGGACTGATCCTCAGCCCAACACGCGAGCTCGCTAACCAAATCGTCGATACACTCCAAAGCATCACGTCGGATCTCCGTATCAGGCTGGTTGTGGGAGGCAAGTCCATTAACGTGCAAGAGCAGCAGCTCTCGCGGGGTACGGACGTTCTGGTCGCGACACCGGGCCGGTTGATCGACCTTCTGGACCGCAAAGCAGTCAGCCTGGCAAATACCAAATTTCTGGTTTTGGACGAGGCTGACCAGATGCTTGATATCGGATTTGCCCATGCCCTACGGCGCATCGCCGGGGCTCTGGGCAAGGACCGTCAAACGATGATGTTCTCAGCCACTATGCCCAAAATGATTGCTGATTTGGCCAGCGAATATCTGACGGATCCCGTTCGGGTTGAAGTATCCCAGGCGGGAAAGATTGCTGACAAAGTGACCCACGCGGTTCATTTCGTCACCAAGGACGAGAAAAAGAGTCTGTTGATCAGTCTGTTGAACGAAAACAAGACAAACCGATCTCTAGTCTTTGCTCGAACAAAGCACGGTGCCGAGCGGTTGATGCGGCAACTTGAGGAAGCCGGCTTTAACGCAGCCTCAATCCACGGCAACAAGAGCCAAGGCCAGCGTGATCGCGCCATATCGAACTTTCGCGATGGATCGGTAAAAATCCTGGTGGCCACGGATGTCGCCGCGCGAGGCATAGACGTTCCAGGCATTGAACAAGTCTTTAACTATGACCTGCCCAATGTTCCTGAGAACTACGTGCATCGGATTGGTCGCACAGCGCGCGCGGGAAAAAAGGGCGATGCGGTTGCGTTTTGTTCGGCTGAAGAGATGTCTGAACTCAGAGCGATCGAAAAGGTGCTGGCGATTAGCATCAAAGTCGTCGGCGGTAAGCCTTGGAGCGACGAGGCGTACAAAAAAGCCAAGTCAGCGGCCAAAACCGCCACAAAGAACGCTGCGGCTAGCAAGACCGAAGCTCGGCGTAACAGTAGGCGAAAAAAGGCGACCAAGACGGGCGCAGGTAAAAGCGGCGCCGCCGGCAAAAGCGCTGCGGGTAAAACCGGTGCGGGTAAAAGCAGCCAATCCAAGCCGTCGTCAAACAATCGATCCGGTCAGGGTAAACGCAAGCGGGGACCCAAGAAGGCAGCGGCCTAGAGCAAGTCCACGGGTTCACGCATCAGTCGTTGCACTTGGCAGGACGGCAGGCTAACCGAGGTTCCATGATTGATTTGTTATGCATCGGTGAAGCGATGGCGGAACTCCGGCAGGCGCCGGGTCAAGACGGGTTCGTCGTGGGGTTCGCAGGCGATACCTACAACACCGCCGTGTACGCCAAACGCTGTCTAGGCAGCAATGGCAGCGTTGGTTTTATGTCCCGCATAGGGTCGGACCCACTATCCAAGGCCCTGCTTGCCACTGCGCAGGCAGAGGGCCTGGACACCCGTACGATTTCTCAAGATGACCAGTACAACCTTGGTCTTTATTCCGTGTCCACCGATGCAGCCGGGGAGCGCAGCTTTCACTATTGGCGCAACCAGTCAGCGGCGCGTCGATTGCCGACTGAAGATGTTTCCCGCGCGCGGGTGATTTACCTCAGCGGTATCACAATGGCGATTTTGTCACCGGAACAGCGTCAGAATCTGATCCGCACTTTGCAGCGCGTCAAGGGACAATGCGAGATTGCCTATGACAGCAATTACCGCCCGAAACTCTGGGAAAGCCGCCAGGTTGCGCAGGCGGTGACGGAGCAGATGTGGGAGTTGGCCGATCTGGCTTTTCCCAGCATTGATGATGAAATGGCATTATTCAATGATGCTTCTGAAGATTCTGTGGTCGCCCGATTTGAGCAAGGACGTTTCGCAGCGTGCACCTTGAAGCGCGCGGCACGCGGTCCCTTATCCCTGACCCACAAAGGGCCCCTGCCCGCCTTCTTGCCCGCCTCTAACGTCGTAGATACCACGGCTGCAGGCGACAGCTTTAACGGCGGATACCTTGCTGCAAGGCTCAGCGGTCAGGGGGAGGCAGATTGCCTGTTAGCCGGTCACGAGCTGGCCGCTCGAATTGTTGGGGTTTCCGGCGCGATCGAGCCCCGTTAGGCGATTACGACTTCGGCGGCTTGAAGCTGTACGCGGGCTACGATGCTGCTGATGAGGGTGGAAGCGTAGGGGCGATGCTCAGCTTCTAGCGTCAATCGTGACGCAGGGTTTCTAGCGTCAAACGTGACGCAGGGTTTCTAGCGTCAAACGTGACGCAGGGTTTCTCAGCGCCAAACAACCCCGAGCTGCTTCATGGTTCCTCCAAAAAAGCATATGCGGCCTATCCGGTAACGGGTAGGCCTTTTCTTTTGCTGGACCTCAAAACTTGAACAAATTCGAATGCACTGCTACCATAGGTATTACTTCTCTTGCGCCTAAGCTGCCGGTGTTGCTCTGATAAATGACGGGAATTTTGTGGATTTCGGCCACCGGCCAGTAAAGTTTTCACCAACCCGTTTCGAGCTTACTGGCCTATTAGCCTGAGTTTTGGTATCGCCGCTAAAGACTTGGCTGGGCACGCGTTTTTGCCCCGTTGGATAGCGCTTTCTATGGAGCATCATTTTGTATGGCGGCCAAACGCCCCCTGAACGCAGACCTTTTCGAGCCCTTCCTGCATCGGATGCAGGAGGCAGGTGATGACTTAGGTTTCCGACTTCAGTTTCTGGGGGAGCACGGCGCCGCACCAGGCGATCAAGCAGCCCCGCAGCTCGATGCGCTGTCTCCTCTCGATTTCCGTCGCGCCTTTCAAGGGGCGTTGGACGCGCTCGGCAACGACCCGGGTTCGATAGAGAATGCTGAGTTGTATCTGGTGCCGTCTGAGCCTGGTAAGCAGCTTTCCATCGAAGAGCTATCAGCGATGCTGAATCATTGGGCGGATCTCCAGGAAAAACAGAAACAGACACCCGGCGCTCACCCGTTGCTTCAGGTGTGGACCTGGCCATCTCGAACCCCCGATCAGCCCCCCAAAACCTCCCTGATAGAGCCCGATTCAACCGCCTTGCGATACTTCCTTGATGCAGAGCAGCTTCAGGCTGCCGATCACGCCATTTTTGCCTGTGACGGATTCGATCCAGTCTGGTTCGAAACCCTCGCCCGCTTTGGAGGTGCGTCAAGCGAGCAAGCGGTTGCAGGCGCTGTTCTCACTGGTTTCGAGCCTGCAGAAGATCTTGCTGAATTGGACAAGAGGATGCTTGCGCTCGCGCTTTTGCGGCTTGAACAGGATCCGGCCTTGCGACTGAGTGTCAATGCAAGCCGGGCCTCTGTGCTCGATCCGACCTGGCGGAACAACAGTATAAAATTGCTCCAACAGGCCGCAGAGGCGATCCGCGTTCGGCTGGCGATAGAGATCACCGAAACACCATCCCTGTCTGGCGAAAATGACTTGTCCGGCAGCGTCCTGGAGCTCGCAGCGCTGGGCGTTGAAATCTGGCTCGATGACATGGGAACTGGTGTCACGTCATTGAACGAAATAGTTTTGCCCGGGGTTACCGCGATCAAACTGGACCGGTCCCTGTCTCACCACGCCTTCGCCTTCGATGATGCGTTCGGAACACTCTCGGTCCTTGCTGATTTTGCTCGAAAAATGGGGCTAGCCTGCATTGTTGAAGGGGTCGAAGATGCGCGTCAGCGCCAGTTGATCGAAGCAAGGGGCGGCAGTCACTTTCAGGGCTTTTTTGCGGGACATCCGTCAGCATCGACCTCGCAAAACCAGCATCAATGACCCCCTGATGCTCATTGGGGAAATTTGATTGGCTCGTCATGACGCGGTAAGACACACGGCTTCGATCCTAAATCTGCGTCGAACGCGCAGGCAGGTCACTGAGCGCCGTTTCCAGTCCTGGTGAGATTGGCGGAGCCCGGTGTATGGCAGCAGAGAGGAACAAGGTTTGGAACCGCTAATCCGCGTTGCAACTTTTAATGTTGCCCTGTTCGGTCAATCACCAACGGAAATCTCCCAACGTTTGCGGGCGATCGACCACGACGACCAGATTCAGCACGTCCTAGAAGTATTGGTCCACGCCAACCCTGACATCGTGCTGATCAATGAACTGGATTATGATTCATCCGGCGAAGCCGCGCGGCTTTTAGCCGACCAACTCTCACGTTCACTCAGCGACTTTGCCCCTTACAAGGCCCATGCGTTTCCGAGCAATACCGGCATGCCGACGGGCATGGATTTGATTGGCACAGGCTCGCTTTCCAGTCCGGAAAACGCGCAAGGGTTTGGGTTGTTTCCTGGCCAATACGGGTTTGCCCTTCTCTCGCGCTACGATGTTGATGCGGTACGCACATTTCAGACGTTTCTCTGGCGCGATATGCCAAATGCCCGCCTGCCCGATGCTAAAGCTGGAACCGGGCTGGGCGACTATTACAGTGACAAAGCGCTCGCCATCTTGAGGCTCAGCTCAAAAAATCATGTTGATGCGCACCTGACCGTTGAGGGCATCGGAGGACTGCATGTGCTCCTCAGTCATCCGACGCCGCCGGTTTTTGACGGACCCGAGAATCGCAACGGACGACGCAACGCTGATGAAATCCGGTTTTGGGCAGACTACCTGGATGATGCAGACTACATCGTCGATGATTGCGGCGGGTCAGGCGGCTTAGTCGCTGCCAAGAAATTCGTTATTTTGGGTGATCTGAATGCTGATCCGCAGACCGGTGACAGTGTCCCAGGCGCTATTCAGCAGCTGCTTAAGCATCCCCGCGTGCAAGATCCAAGACCTACGGGCGCGGCGGGATCGAACACGGCGCGGTTTAGGCGGGCGATGCGGGTGGATTACGTGTTGCCCTCTTCTGATTTGAACGTTCGAAAAAGCGGGGTTGTATGGCTTTCCAAAAACGATCCCCTTGCCCGGCTGAACACGGCATCCGATCACCATCTTGTCTGGGTTGATTTAGAGATGATGCCCTGAACGTCATGAAACGATCTTTGGCGAGCAGGTAGGGTGCAGCCATAGGGGTGACAAATTAGTTAAGGGAATATATTCTTCAACCGTATGAATATGAGGCAACTTGAAGCGTTCCGGGCAACCATGCGCAGCGGCTCTATCACAGAGGCCGCCACGATGATGCACCTGTCGCAACCCAGCGTCAGCCGCCTAATCAGCGACCTTGAGCATGCGGTTGGTTTCCCGCTTTTCGTGCGTTCTGGACGCGGCCTATCGCCCACCGTCGAAGCCAAAACTTTCTATGATGGCGTCGAGGGCATGTTCATGGGGATCGACCGTCTGCAAGAACTCGCCAACGTCATCCGTACGTCCAATGCCGTTGAAATCACCATTGGCACGATACAATCCATCGCTGCCGTTGAGCTGCCAAAAGCGGTGAATGCCATTTACCGGTCCATGCCCGACATCAGTTTCATGATCCAGTCAAGGAACACACCGGCGATCCTTGATGCTGTGCAGATGAATCAGATCGACCTGGGCGTCGTCGGGCGAGCGCCGCCTTATCAAGGGGTCGAGGTGCTCTATCAGACCGTAGCACCTTATGTTTGCTTGATCCCCGAAACCCATCCGCTGGCCGACCAAGGCGGATCAGTGGATCTGCTGGAAATTGCCGGCTCTCAAGAATTCGTCACGTTCGGGGGGGCCTTTCCTGAGACCATGATGGCGATGGAGGAAGACCTGGCACGGGTTCTACGCGGCAACTCCCGCCTGTCGGCGACCAACATGCCTGTGACTGGCAGTTTGGTTCGCGAAACCGGCGTTTTGGCCATTTGTGACCCCTTTACCGCCGAACAGACTGTCATGATGGGGGGCGTTGTGTTTCGGCCACTCAAGCAGGAACTTCAATACCATATCGCGCTGATCGCATCGGGCAAAAAACACCTGTCTCGACCCGCGCTGAAGTTCGTCGACATCCTGTCAGCTCAGCTCGAACGGCGCGTGAACGAGGTCAAGGGCTATCGCAGTCAAGAAGATCTATAGGCTGGGCGAATAGACTTCCTCGTTTATTCGATTGGTTCGGCCCCTTTTCGATCGTCTATCCTATCACGGAACCAAAACATGGAACGTGAGGGCAGAGGCATCTCAGAACGACCTAGAAAAGGACTGAGAACGCGGATATTCGACGCAGGGGACGCGCGAGCACTGGCACAGCGAAGGCTGCCCCGGCTTGTCTTTGATTTTATCGAAGGCGCCGCCGGACGTGAAACCGCCGCGCAACGCAATTGCAGGCGCTTTGATGACATTCTCATGCAGCCAAAGGTGATGCTCGACGTCGGTGAACGGTCTCTTAAGACCGAGTTATTCGGGCACAGCTACGACCTGCCGTTTGGTGTCGCACCGATGGGCATGTGCGCCTTGTCATGTCCCCGGGCTGATCGGTTTCTGGGCGTCACGGCACGTCAGCGGAACATACCGGTGTGTCTGTCTTCGGCCGGATCGAGCACCATCGAAGAGATGTTTGGCTGGGGCGATCGCAATACCTGGTTTCAGCTCTATGTCAGTCAATCGATCGAGCAGTCGATGGCGTTGGTCGAACGAGCCCGGGTGACGGGGTACGACACGCTGATCCTGACGGTAGACGTGCCGCAGGTTTCGCGTCGCACCCGGGATCTGCGGAACGGCTTCGTCATGCCGTTTGTCATGGGGCCCCGCCAGTTCGTCGATTTGGCGTTGCACCCGCGATGGTCGCTTGAAACACTAGCTCGCGGAATCCCGCGGCCCAAGAACTTCGATGCACCCAACGGCGTGACATTCGACCGTCACGCCAGCCGAGCCGGGGCAAACTGGTCCTTTCTGGATCACCTTCGCCAGGTCTGGAAAGGGACATTGATCGTTAAGGGGATCACCTCACCATCAGACGCGATGCGGGTTCGCGCCGCCGGTGCAGATGCTGTCTACGTTTCCAACCACGGCGGACGACAATTGGACAGCGTTCCCGCATCTGTTGATCTGCTGCCCCCGATCAGAGCAGCGGTCGGACCGTCGTTCCCGCTGCTTTTTGACAGCGGTGTGCGCAGCGGTGAGGATGTGCTGAAGGCTTTGGCGCTGGGTGCTGATTTTGTCATGATGGGTCGACCCTTCCTGCACGCACTGGGCGCCGAAGGGCGCGAGGGCCTGGAAGCCATGATTGACGCTGTTATCGAAGACCTGAGCACTGGTATGGCGCAGTTGGGTCTGACAAAAATCAGCGAGATCAGCGAGCAGTGTTTGTGGCGGGGCAATCGCCCAAATCAGGCTATCGCTGAAGAAAACACCCCACACCTTAAAGCCAGAAGCGCTTAACCACGGAGAAAACACCAGACAATGGCTGAAAACACCAAACTGCGCGGTGGTGCCTTACTTGCCAAGGCGCTGAAAGAAAAAGGCGTTGATCACGTGTTCACTCTTGCAGGTGGCTTTTGCAACCCGGCGCTAGAGGGCTTCATGACCAACCAGATGAGCGTGATCAATTGCCCGCACGAACAGGTTGCAGGCCATCTCGCTGACGGTCACGCCCGTATCACCCGAAAGCCAACCGTGTGCCTGGTGGGGCCAGAGGGGTTTGCAAACGCCGTGCCCGCGATGCTCGAAGCCGGCGGTGAGCGCAGCCCTGTGATTTTCATTACGGGTTCATCAACGCTGAAACGGCAAGGTGCGGGTGGTTTCAAGGAAATTGACGACGTCGCGGTCGCGGCACCGCTGGTTAAATACTCGGTGCAGATCACCGATGGCGAACGGATCAGCGAATTTGTCAACCGCGCCTGGACCGCCGCAACGACGGGCTACCCAGCGCCTGTGCACTTGTCTTTGCCCGTGGACATCATGTTTTCCTCGTTCGAGCCGGACGCCGGGCTGCAAGAGCGCCCCTTTGACCGCCGCGCGCGACCGGTCCCGCGAGCATGGCCTGACCCTCACGCGCTCGCTCTGATCCTCGACAAAGTCAAGCGGGCCGAACGTCCGGTTATCATTGGTGGCCATGGCGTCTGGTGGGCGGAAGCCGAGCGACAGCTGGAAGAAACGGGCAAAGTCCTGCGGATGCCTGTGTTTAATGTTCCCTACCACGCCAAACTGCTGGGTGAGGAATCAGAGGCCTATATGGGGCTCGCTGACTTCCACCAATATCACCCCAGCAAGCCCGCAATCGCCGAAGCCGACCTGGTGCTTATGATTGGCGGACGGCTGGACAACCAGATGAACTTTGGCAACCCGCCGTTCTTTCCCGAAGAACAAACCCTGGTGTGTATCAACGCCAGTCATGAGGAGCTGGAACACAATCAGGCCGCCGATGACCTGCTGCTGTCCGATCCCGGCGCGTTCCTGACGGCACTGGCCGCAATCGACTGCCGGTGGGATACCTGGTTCGACCTGCAACGCCAACGTCGGGCGGCCTGGGTCGATGAATGGTACCAGCACATCGGTGAAGAAACAGCCAAGGGCGGCAAGATGCACCCCTTGCAGTTGTCTTTGGATGTACAGGAGCAGATGGGCGACGAGGATTGGCTGATTTTCGACGGCGGCAACACGCACTTCTGGTCGGAAATTGCCGTCAACATGGCGGGGTGGCGAGGACAGAAGCTGGGCGGCATCATGCATCCGGGCAACTACTCCCTCCTGGGGGTTGGGGTTTCCTTTGGCATCTCTGCCAAAGCCCTCAATCCAGACCAGAACGTGGTGGTGATTTCCGGCGACGGAGCCTTTCTCTCCGGCGGTCTGTCGCTTGAGGCCGCCTTTCAAGAAAACCTCCCCATCACGGTCGTCATCGACAACAATGGCGGGCTGGATTGTATCAGCCAGCAACAGGAACGCTTGTTCGCCAATGGTAAACACTTTGCCACCGATTTTCGGGACATTCCGTTTCACTCGATGTGCGAAGGCATGGGGGGGCACGGTGAATTGGTTGAGACCAGAGAACAGCTTGCACCAGCCTTGAAGCGAGCGATGAGCAGCGGGAAAGTGGCAATCGTCAACGTCAAATGTCGGGGGGTCATCAGCCCCATTGTTGCGGCGACCTCAGACAAACGGGACAAGGCGTCAATCGAGTAATGGCTAAACTGACATCCCACACCCTGAACGGCAGCGACGGCACCCATGCCGGGCAGATTGTCGTGACCTTGAAAGACTGCAGCACCGGCCTGGTTTTACTGTCATCCAGCATGGACGACGGCGGCCGGCTGACCGCGGACATCCCACCTGAACAAATCGACCCGAGCACAACATACGAACTGATTTTTGACGCCGGCCCATACTGGCTGGCCCGCGGTGTTACGGCGCGGGTCAAGCAGGTTGCCTTGCGCTTTACAATGCCTGACCCAGAAGGCGCCTATCATATGCCCGTCATTCTCAGCCCCAATTCCTATTCAGTCTGGATTTCGACCTGATGGACGGATTGAACATGTCACGCCGCATTCGGCGCACGCCCTATACAGATCGTGTGGAACAGGTTGGCGTTCGGGGCTTCTCGGTCGTCAATCACATGCTGCTGCCCAAGGCATTTGCAACAAGCGTGGAACAAGATTACTGGCACCTGCGAGAGCACGTGCAGATCTGGGACGTTTCTTGCCAGCGGCAGGTCCAGATCGAGGGACCCGACGCCGCCGCGCTCATCCAATGGATGACACCGCGCAATATCGGCGAGGCAGAGGTTGGGCAATGTCTCTACGTCCCGATCATCGATGATCAGGGCGGGCTGATTAACGACCCGGTCCTGTTGAAACTGGCCGAAGACCGTTTCTGGCTCTCCATCGCCGATAGCGATGTTCAGTTGTACGCGCTGGGACTGGCGCTGGGCCGGGGGATGGATGTCCGTATCAGCGAACCAGACGTTTCACCCTTGGCGGTTCAGGGACCGAAATCAGAGGCGTTGCTCACCACTTTGTTTGGTGAGCACATTCGGGAAATCGGTTTCTTTCGCTTTGGCTGGATTGAATTTGAAGGCCGGAAGCAGCTGATTGCCCGCTCTGGCTACTCACGGCAAGGCGGTTTTGAAATCTACCTTAATGGCAGTGAGCACGGGCCTGCGCTGTGGGATGCGATCTGGAATGCCGGACAGGCGCACAACATTGCGCCGGGCTGTCCCAACCTGATCGAACGGATTGAAGGCGGCCTGCTCTCCTACGGCAACGAAATGACCCGGACCACGAACCCACTAGAGGTTGGCATGGGGCGTTATTGCAGCCTGGACGGCAGCGTGGACTACATCGGGCGTGCCGCGTTGGAGCGGATTGCTGAACGGGGTGTGGACCGCCAGATCCGAGGGGTCACCTTTGACGGCGGGCCGGTGCCGACGTGCTCCAAGCCATGGCCAGTCCGGGTGGGAGACCAAGAGGTCGGCACGATCACGTCTGCAATCTGGTCACCTCGGCTGGACTGTAACGTTGGTCAGGCGCTGATCGCTCAACCCTTCTGGGAACCCGGGCAGCCCGTCACGGTGCAAAGTCAGGACGAGGTCCTGCGAACCGGCACCATTTCCGCTTTACCCTTCGCCTGAACCCTGAGCGGCCTTGAGCAACTCCTTCCAGATTAAAAGCGGAACCTCAAGCGTCTTACTTTTTCGACGGCGCGCCGTCTCTCGTTCACCGGGGATTTCCACTGAATCGAAACCGGGTGCGGGTGGGCAGGTTCGTAGCTCGGTGAGGATTTGCTCTGCGGCCATTCGAAACGCACCTGACCCGCGATACCGATTGGTATCCACCATCAGAATGAACGAGTTGCACTCAACCTTCGCCGGGCCGAGCATGGCATCACATATCAACTCGCCCATGGTTGCCAGCCCATAGCCCAAGACGCCGCCCTTGGGCAAAATCGCACCCCCGTCGAAGTAATCAGAGGGGCTCTGGGTTGGGCGACCATTGGCATCAATAATTGCACCTTCGGGGAGCAAAGCGTCAACCTGATTGGCAGCATAGATCCAGCCTCCGGCGATCTGACTGGTTGCGCAATCCAGCACGACAGGCCCTCGATCACCGCCGGGAATGGCAAGGCACCACGGATTGGTGGGCAGCATACCCTGACTGCCGCCATGGGGGGCAACCATGCGCCAATTCTGTCGTGCGCCGCCGCCGCATGCAATCATCAGGCATCCAGCCCGGGCAGCCATCTCGCCAAAGGCACCCAAGCGGCCTGTGTGTCCGATATTCTGAACAGCAATGGCCACGACCCCTTGCTCTCGAACCGCGGGTATACCCGCCTCGATCGCGCAAGCCATCGCCCTGATGCCAATCCCGCCTTGGCCGTCAACGCTGAGTGTGGTGGTACCCTCTCCGTTGATCGTTGGGACCGCGTCGGGGTTAAGGTATCCGCCGCGGTACTCTTTGGCATACTGCCGCGCCCGAAAAATTCCGTGTGATTCCACCCCACATAAATCAGCATCGATGAGATGCTGCACCACCACTTGCGCTGTCTCCGAGTTGCAGCCCGCGTGCTCCAAAACTCGCAATCCAACAGCCTCCACCTCTGAAACCGGTAGGGACACGCGGCCACCGGTCGGTTGCAGTTTCTTGGCCTGGTTCACGCTCGCGCGTCCTCTTCCTGGAGTTGTGTCAAGGTTGCGATGGTGTGGTGGCATCGAATGGCGTGGCCATTGTTGGTTTCTTGCCAGGGCGGCATATCGGTGTCACAGATCGCACCGATCTTGCGCGGACAGCGGCGCTGGAACGGACAGCCGGCAGCGGGCGGTGAAGATTCGACCACATCATCTGCTGCGAGCACAGGTGCAACATCAGGATCCGGTTCCAAAACTGCACCGAGAAGCACTTCTGAATAAGGATGGGAGGGCGCGCTGTAGACTTGTTCTGAAGGGCCAACCTCACAAAGGCGCCCCTGATAAAGTACGGCGACGCGATCCGACAGGGCCTTGACCACCGCCAAATCGTGGCTGACGAACACGTAGGTCGTTCCCTGCGTTTCTTTCAGCTCATTCAACAGGTCCAGAACCGCGGCCTGAACGGACACGTCCAGCGCCGAAGTGACCTCATCACACAGAACCAGATCCGGATCAGCCGCGAAAGCCCGCGCAATGGCAACGCGTTGCTTTTCCCCGCCGGACAACTGGCTGGGTAGTCGATCAAGATAGTGCGCGCCTAAGCGAACCCGATCCAGAATTTCGGCACTGCGCCGCTCCAGTGCTTCGCCACTCAGACCGAAGTAGAGCTTAAGCGGTTGGGACAAAATCTCTGCAACCGTATGCCGAGGATTTAGGCTGTCGTCTGGGTTCTGAAAAATCAATTGCACCCGACGCAAGTGATCGGCTGAGCGGCGCTCCACCATGGGCGCTAGAGGCGTACCGCCAGCCACCGTTATCGTACCTCCGACCGGTGGCAGCAGGCCCGCAACGGACTTCAGAATAGTCGACTTGCCCGAGCCACTCTCCCCCACCAGCCCTAAAGTCTCCCCGCGAGCCACTGAAATCTCGATATCGTCAACAGTGGCTACGATCGCTGCGTCGCGGCCAAAGACACGGTCCAGCAAGCCCGGTTGCTGATAGCTGATCGACAAGGTGTTGAGGCTCAGCGCCGCCTCGCCATCGGCCCGCACAACCGCTGGTTCAACGCCGCTGCCCCGTAAAGAAAGCTCCAGAGCCCGGTCCGCGAAATAGCACCGCACCTGCTCGCCCGTTGGCAAGGTCGTCAATTCGGGTCTTTCGGCACGGCACCGGTCCTCAGACAGGGCGCAGCGGTCGGCAAAGGAACATCCAACCCCAACGCCGCCGGGCGCAGGCGGGCGTCCGTCCAACGCAACCGGCAGCTGCCGGTCCGCCAGACGAGGAATGGACGCCAGCAAACCGCGCGCATAGGGATGGACCGGAGCCTTCAGCACTTGCCGTGTTGTACCGTCCAGAACGACTTCACCGGCGTACATGACCATCACTCGATCACAGACACGGGCAATGGCGCCAAGATCGTGGCTGACATAGACCATCGCCATGCTGCGTTCGCGGGCAATGTCGCGGAGCAGTTCCAGAATGTGGGCCTGAGTTGTTACATCGAGCCCCGTTGTCGGCTCATCGAGCAGCAGCGTGTGCGGCTCCCCGGCCAGCGCCATTGCGATGGCAACCCGCTGCTGCTGCCCGCCGGACAACTCGTGCGGAAAGCGAGACAGAATTGCCTCCGGCTCTGGCAGGCGTACCTGAGACAGTAGCTCTGTGGCTTTGGTCGAGTACTCTGCAGGCGGTACCGACGAATGCAGGCGCAGAGCCTCAATGATTTGCGCCCCGATGCGAAGGGTGGGCGTAAGGGACTGACCGGAATTCTGCGGGATCAGCGCCAGCTCACCCCCACGAATTTTCTCCAATTCAGGCCCGGAGCGAGAAAACATGTCCTCACCCCGAAACGAGACCGAACCATCAAGCAGACGCAGCCCTCGCTTGAGATAGCCCATGGCGGCGAGCGCCAGCGTGGATTTCCCCGAACCACTCTCGCCAACAATGCCCAGGCTCTCGCCTTCAGAAACCGACATATCGACATTACGCAGTACGTGCAGCGTCTCCCCCGACTTGCCATCAAATCCGATTGAAACGTCTTTTATGTCGATAACAGGCTGTGTCATACCGGGGCCTTCTGCGCGCGATCGATGCCCAGCGCCTTGGCAAGGGCATCAGCTGTCAGGTTGATGCCGATAATCAGAGAGGACAGCGCGACGACGGGGCCAAGGACGCCCCAGGGGGCAAACGACATGAATCCGCGCGCATCGGCGATCATCAAACCCCAGTCAGGCGTTGGTGGAGAAACGCCGAACCCCAGGAACGACAAGGAAGAAAAGGCCAGCAGCATCCAGGACCAACGCATAGCCCCTTCGACCATGAGCGTGTCGAGGACGTTGGGTAATAGCTCTCGCCAAATGATGGTCATACGCCCATGCCCCCTCGCCCGCGCCGCAGATACGAAGTCCCGCGCGATAACGTCGTGCGTGGCGGCTCTGGCGATCCGGATAACAGGAATGCCGTAGAAAAAGGCCAGCGTTGGAATCAGGACTTCAACGCCCGTACCAAAGGTCACGATCAGGACGAGCATCTTGAGGATCCAGGGCAAGGAGAGGAAGGCATCGACAATGCGCATCATGACTTCGTCGATGCGACCCCCGGCCAGGCCAAAGAAAATACCCATAAAGCCGCCCCAGGTCACCGCAATCGGCGTTGCGATCCCCGTGACCAGCAGTGCTTCGCGCCCCCCCAGCAACACGCGGGTGAATACGTCCCGCCCCATATGATCCGTGCCCAGCCAGTGCGCCATATCCGGCCCGGTCAGCATCATCGAGGAGTTGGTGGCCTTGAAGTCATAAGGAACAATCAGCGGACTGATTAAGGCCAGAACCAGATGCGCGGTGACCAGCGTCAGCCCGATGGCACCAGACGGACGGGCCAACACGTCGCGGAGCACCGTCAGAACGGGAGAAAACATGGTGTATTTGCGATCAGCGGTCGTCAGGGTCATTTCTGCCTCATATACAACGTACGAAGCCTCGGGTTCGCGAACATGGTGAGCAAGTCAGCCGAGAGATTGACCCCGACGTAAACCGTCGCAACGATCAGCGCGATGGCCTGTACCACCGGCAGATCGCGATCAGAAATGCTGTCGATGATCATGCGCCCAAGCCCGGGGTAATTGAACACAACCTCAATCACCACCACGCCGCCCAGAAGCCAGGCCACGGTCAGGGCGACAACATTAATCGCCGGCAGCAGCGCGTTAGGCAGGGCGTGACGGAAGACAATGCGCCAGTACGGCACCCCCTTGAGCGTCGCCATTTGCACGTAATCCCCCGCCATGACTTCAATCACGGAGGACCGGACCATGCGCAGGATATGCGCGGTCATCACCATGGTGAGGACGATCACGGGCAAGATAATTTCAGGGAAGAACTCCACCGCAGGCGCATGGGCTGGCGTCAGAACGATACCCGGCAACCAACCCAGCCACACTGAAAACAGCAAAATCAAAACCGTCGCAGAAACAAACTCCGGAATGGTCATGGCAAAGATTGCAATCGTCGACAGCGTCAAATCGATCGGTCGATCGCGCCACAATCCGGTGATGACCCCCAACAATATCGCTAGCGGAACACCCAGGGCCAGCGAACTTGAGGCCAGCAGTAGCGAGTTTTTGAGCCTGTTACCTACCAGTTCTGCGATGCTTTTCTGACCGTTTGCAGAAACCCCAAAATCACCGCGAATTGCACTGGCCGCCCAATCGAAGTAGCGCTCAAACGGACCTCGGTTGAGACCCTGTGCCTCGCGGCAATTCTCCAACAGTTTTCCTTTAGCCTCTCGTTCAAGAAAGGCTGTGCACGCATCCCCCGGGAGAAGTTCTACGCCCGAAAAAATGATAATCGATACAATCGCAACCGTTATAGCACCCAGTGCCATACGTCGAAGGAGCATGCGCAGCATGTCGAACTTCCCTGCTGTCCGCGATCAATACCAATGGATGAAGCGGGTTCCGCCTGCGTGCGGAACCCGCTCGTTGTTGATCAAGACGATCAGTCGACCGTGATCATGTGCCAGCGTACGGCATCGTTCTTCACGGCATCAAGGTTATTTACCCGCGAAGACACACCAATCAGCTTGGTCACTGTGTAAGGAATGAGCGTTCCACCATTCTCCCACAGGTATTCCTGAGCAGACTGGTAGATGGCATTCCGGCTGTCGAAATCCAGCTCGCGACGGGCTGACGCCAGCATGGCATCAAAGGACTCATCCTTGAAGTAACTCTCGTTCCACCTAGCGGTCGAGAGGTAGATTTCGTGCAACGCCTGATCGGCAGGACGCTCGTTCCAGCGGGTCGCAGCGACATCCTTCTTCATCCAAACCTCGGACCAGTAGCCATCCGTTGGCATCTGAACCACGTTGACCCGGATTCCAGCCGCAGCAGCCTGCTCCTGATACGCCACAGCCAGAGTTGGCCAGGTCGACTCAAGTGTGGAGACGTGTACATCAACGTCAATTCCGTCCGCATAACCAGCTTCAGCGAGCAGCGCCTTAGCGCCCTCAATGTCCTGAGGACAGGCAATGTCAGCACGGTATTGATCATTTGGCTCGACGGGAGCGTCACAGGCAACAACGCCCTGTCCGCCCAGAACCAGCTTCACCAACTCGTCGCGGTCCGCAACCATCCGAACAGCTTTACGTACGCGTGGGTCGCTAAAGGGCTCCACGTCGGTCCGGAACACCAGACCGCGCCAGTTCCCAGTTGGGATGACCTGCACATCAAACTTGTTGGAACTGGTCAGCATTACCTGCTGCTGAGCCGTAATGCCCCGTTCCATATCAATCTGACCGCCTAGCAAAGCCTGCAGACGGGCTTGACCATCGGCAATACCGATAACTTCCATCCGCGCAACGCCCGGTGCGCCTTCCCAGTAGTCAGGGTTGGCAACCAGGACTGTTGTGCCTTCAGCATCAAAGCTCTCAACCATGAACGGCCCGGTGCCGTTACCAGAGGTCGCGATGTCGTCGCCTGAGCCCTCGTTCAGCATGCGCAAACGGTAGTCCATCAGCTGTAAGGGCATGTCAGCAAACGGCGTGTTCAGGGAAATCTGAACGGTCATGTCGTCCAGCGCTTCAACGCTGGTGATCATCTTGACAGCAGAGCGCGCGGGGCTGTCACTGTCTGGATCTAGAACGCGGTTCAGAGAGTACACCACGTCGGCCGCTTCAAAGGTGCTTCCATCGTGGAACGTCACGCCATCACGCAGCTCAAAGGTCCAAACCGTCGCATCTTCGTTGGCGTCCCAGCTGGTCGCCAGGTCCGCTTGTGGCTTCCCGTCCAGACCGGGTCGCACGAGGCGGTTCATGATTTTCTCGGTTATCTGGAAAACGCGGCCTTTGGAAATCGGGTCAAGACTTGATTGAGCACCAAAGCCCAATTCGTGTGCTTGCCGGAACGTGCCAGAAGGTTCAGCAGTTGCAACGCCCGCAAGCATCAAAGATGCCGCAGCAGCGGTTAGTAACATTTTCATAGTTCTTCCTCCTATAGAACGATGCCAATGTTTGCATCGCCTGACTTTTCCACCAAAAAGCCCGAAATCGATCTGTCCTGACTTTTCCCTCTCGCCGACAATTGCCAGCAGCACGAAGGGGTGAAATCCTCCAGGAGTAGTGTTGGCTTTTGCCATTCATCACACAAATACGGTTTATTGCGATGTGCATTCGCAAAACGGATATGAAGGACGGGCCCAACCATGAAAGTTGTTGCGATTGGTGGCGGAGGATTCACGCACGGCACGTTTCCAGCCTTGGATCAGTTTTGCCTCGATCAGCTGCCCCCTGGCGGGCGGAAAGTCGGCTTCATCGGCATGGCCAGTGACGACGAGCCGCTCAAAATGCAACGGTTCAAGTCTCGCTTTCAAACCATTACAGAAACCCAGGTGCTGCTTGAACGGTCCATGACAGCAGGCCAGCTTAAAGGCGCTCTTGCTGATCTCGATATGGTCTATGTTGGCGGAGGTGATACCGAGGCAATGGTTGCTGCGTGGCGGCGACTGGGGTGGGACCGGGTCCTGGTTGACGCCTACCGGGCTGGCGTCACTCTGGCAGGGACGAGCGCGGGGGCCGTGTGCTGGTTTGACCGATTTTTGTTCCATTCCGGCGAGGGGCCAATGCGACCGCTAGAAGGCCTCGGACTGATCGCCATGGGGGCTTGCCCGCATTACTCCAGCGAACCCGCGCGACGCGAGGCCCTGCATCAGACCGTTTCGGCCGGAACCATGCCAGCAACGGTGGCGGTTGATGACGGCGTTGCCGTCGCCTTCGAAAACGGCGTTCCGAGCGCACTATGTAAGGCTGATCCAGAGGCCGGCGCCTATATCATCCGAAGCGTCGAAAATGGCGACACTGAGCAGATCCCTTTGGCGCTGGTCTAGGCCTTTGCCCCATGAAGGACGGCGCTGTCGCTCAGGAGGCCAATCTGTTCCAGTCGAGCAATGAGTTCCACCTCGATGGATGCCACGGGATAAGAGCCAAACACGGGGGTGAGCGACAGTAGGTTCCGGGTCATTCCGGCGTCATCTGAGGCCTGCTTCACCGCGCTTGTTAATTGAGCTTTGAGAGGGTCATTCAGTCCGTTTTCATCCTCTGCCTTCACTTGCTGCTCCACGTACCGGAACCACGCCGCCAAGACCGTTAACAGGCCGCCATAAGGGCGCCCAGCCGCGTGGTTTTCGAACAGCGGATCAAGGATCCTTTGGGGTAGTTTTGCGGACCCGTCCGAGGCGATCTGATACAGCAAATGACGGATTTCAGGATTCTGGTAACGCATCTTGAGAAGACCCGCATAGGCCGCCAGATCAGTCCCGGCTGGCGCCACCAGCGACGGTGCAATCTCGTCGGCCCACAGCGCATCGATAAAGCGTTCAATACCTGCATCCTTGATGGCGTCTTCAACGGTGCCATGCCCGATCAGGCTACCGATGTAAGCCAGCGCGCTGTGTGAGCCGTTCAGCATGCGGAGTTTCATCGACTCAAATGGCGCCACTTCCTGCACCAATTGCACGCCAGAACGCTCCAGATCAGGCCGAATGCCGCCAACAAAGTCGTCTTCGACCACCCACTGCCTGAAGGGCTCATGCACCACAAGAGCCGGGTCGAAAACCCCAGTTTCGCGCCGTGCCCGCTCGATCATATCGCCGGTTGTCGCCGGTACGATGCGGTCCACCATGGTTGAGGGAAACCGGCATTCCGACCTGACCCATTCTGCCAGCGCAGGATTAATCCGGCTGGCAAGCGACAGCACGATATTTTGGGTCAATTGTCCGTTGGCAGGCAGATTATCCATTGAGAGGACCGTGAACGGACTTTGGCTGCCTTGCCATCGTCGTTCCAGCGCGCGCACCAGAAAACCCGGCGCCGACCGGGGCATTTTGTGCTGCAAATCGTGTTGAATATCAGGATGGTCGAAGTCGATGGCCGCCTGTGTGCCGCGCCGACAGTATCCTTTTTCAGTGATGGTCAGACTGACGATCTTTGTACTGTTCTCCGCCATGGCGTCCAGGACAGCTTCCGGGCTCTCAGGAGCCACCAAAACGCCCTGCACCGCGTCGACAGTTTGCGATTTAAGACCGTGCGCAGAGAGCTCCATCGCCGTGTAGACGAAGC
>JACLAC010008036.1_pt1 | contig 30192 bp, 20 predicted proteins | sample 8027881 | NCBI WGS metagenome assembly JACLAC01 (sample SAMN15725517, study PRJNA655200) | protist metagenome | isolation source: fluorescence activated cell sorting (FACS) single amplified genomes of... | place: Spain: Blaines Bay Microbial Observatory, Mediterranean Sea | collected 2016-01-19 | reverse complement strand
GAGTATTTTTGATCCACACAATCCTTATACTAATTACCCTCGGCAATATCGACAGAAACTTGTTATCGAAGATTTGCCAGACATCCATGCTTTCGATGAACCATTTAGTCATCGTCCCATCTCCCACCAGCAAGAGGCTCGAAAGTATGATCGATCTGATCTAATTGAAAACCGGATTGGTTATCATGCTTCAATAGCCTTAATTGATGAGCAAGTTGGTCGAGTTTTGAAGACTTTGAAGGACCTTAATTTGGACAGTAATACAGTCATCATTTTTACCAGCGACCATGGCGATATGCTTGGTGATCACGGTTTAAGTACAAAAGGAGCATTTATGTACGATCCTTGTACCCGAGTTCCGATGATTATCCAACATCCTAAGCAGGAGAAGGGCCGAATAGTTGATATTCCTTGCCAGTTACATGATATTGCTGCTACATCGTTGGCTATTGGTAGCTACGAGAAGCCTAGTGGAATGGTCGATTCTTGTAATTTGCTTGATGATCATAGCCTCAACCAGCGGAGCTATGCGGTTTGTATGCATCGAAACTCCAGCATTGGACATGGTGGATATTACAATCCAGAACTTCACGTCTCCATGTGGCGGCAGGATAATTATAAACTTAACATCTACCATAGCCCAGCCCCAGATCCAAATGACTGTCCTGGAGAACTGTTTAATCTAGATGATGACGTGGGTGAAATGAACAACCTATGGTTTAGCGAGAGGCATCGAGACATCCGTGATCAATTAGTTCATCGGCTAACTACGTTTTTAGTAAAACAGGATTCGAAAGGTCGCGTGACAAAGGAACAGGCCTTGCCTCCAGGATTTAAATATTAGTTATTCACCGATGACATCAGCATTGACATAATAATCTAGATTTGCGATGGATATATTAGCATTATTTACAAAACACTCCGGACGCCAGATTATGCAATTTAAATAATCAATTGTGAACAACAATTACTGTATTTTTGCCTTTAATATTCAAAATGGAGGAACTTTATTGACAATTAACGTGCATTGCTTCTAGTGTAGAAGTTAGATGGCGAATTTCATTGTCGGTATTCGATTAACTAAGCCATGAGCCAACTAGACAAACAAATTGCAGAGTGCTTAACGACAGCAGATCTTTGGGAATTAATGATGCAACGTGTTCCACCAATTGTTTCTGAATATTTCCGAGGTGGTGCTGATGAAGAAACAACCTTACGTGGAAATGTGCGTGCATTTCAGCAATCCATGACAACAGCCTATGGAGCTCTAAGCTTTTCCTCTTTGGATATAAGTACCGAAGTTGTAGGTCACAGTTTTGATGTTCCTTGGTATATAGCTCCGGTTGGAAGTTTACGAGCATTGTATCCAATGGGAGATGCCGTTGCTTCACAAGTAGCTGGTGAATTTGGTACTGCTATGACACTGTCGACACTTTCGGGAACACCGATGGAATCTGTCGCAGAAGCCTCTGAGGGGGATTGCTGGTTTCAGCTTTATCTATGTGGTGGGAGAGAGACAGCATTAAGAGGTATTGAAAGAGCAAAAAAATCAGGCTTTACTGCGCTGGTTTTAACAATTGATACTGGTGTCTCGGGGTTACGAGCTCTACACGCAAAAATGAAACCTATGCAAGCGACCGGACCTTTTCGCGGTTTAGGATTGGGAGAAATGTTGAAGCTTGCTTTTCGTAAACTAATGCTGGCGCCACAGATGCTTCCCCGGTTGTCGTGGGTTATGGATCATTTTCGTGATGGAGGGTTAATGCAGTTTGTAAACGTACTTGATGAGAATGGCCAACCAATGCCATATGCAGATATCGGGGTACAACTTGCGGCATCGGCTGTCACTTGGGACGATTTAAAGTGGATTAAAGAAGCTTGGGGGAACGATAAACCTTTGATTGTTAAGGGCGTACATTGTGCTTATGATGCTCGAAAAGCCGAAGAAATGGGAGCTTCGGGGGTTATTTGGTCCAATCATGGCGGAAGGCAACAAGACCGTGTTCCTCCAACACTTCACATAGTCTCACAAGAAATGCCACTTATGGGCGATACTCAACTTGACTTTATGATGGATGGAGGAGTTCGGAATGGTACGGATGTTTTGATTGCATTATCCTATGGTATCAAAGCAGTGGGAATTGGTCGTGTAACAGCAGCCGGAATAGGAGCAGGCGGACATTTCGGTCTGACTCGCGCATTTGAAATCATGAAATCGGATCTTGATCGAGCGATGCGCATTGTTGGTGTACAAAGCGTAACAGAAATCCATGACCAAGGCGCTGACATTCGACGTGAAAGCCAGTTGCATGGAGATGGACATCTGCCAGCTATTGTTTTCTAGGTTTCTACTAGGCTGAAGTAGCCAAATCACGCTGAGCTCTGTTTCGCTTTTTCAAACAAATAGAATTATCGCAAGATTGATTTTTCCGTTGGAATGATTCGAGTGACTGAAATTTGTTCTCGGTCAATCATATTAGCAATCTGTGGTGCTAGAACATTTTTCCAATGGTCGGCTTCATAAACTGCAGCGTATAATTTCTCACGCTCGGCTTCACTTTCAAAGCGGCGGATCCATATATAAAGTCCATCTTCGTCAGTTTCTTGCTCACTGAGAAAACTTCCTACAACTACCATTCCCTTGGATAATTGGAAGGGTAGAATTTCTTCCTCCATCAATTTAACCCAGTTTTCTCTTTGCCCTGTTCTCAGTACATACTGTCTCAATTCAAAAAACATCTCTACTCCTTTTCACATTAATCAGACGGAGACTATTTTAGCATACTTACATGAATTGAAAAAACAGTCTATGTCAACTCGATGTTTCTATTGCTAAGCTTGACAGTCTTAGAAATCAATTGATATACTCACGGCTTGTCGAGGAACAATTGTATTCATACTTTGAGGCTGATATCATACAAATAATGCATTCGTTTAAACAAACTGTTGAGAGTATCCGGAATATGAAGTCAACCGGGGAAAAAATTGTAGCGTTGACTGCTTATGATTACCCAATGGCCAAAATTTTGAGTCAATCTCAAGTGGACCTGATTCTCGTAGGGGATACATTAGGTGTGGTTATTTTAGGTTATGATACAACATCAAAAGTAACCGTGAGCGACATTGTTCATCATACGAAGGCTGTAGCTCGTGGAAATGATTTTTGTCTGATTGTGGCAGATTTGCCTTATGGTTCTTATACTACGGAAAAGCTAGCAATCGAAAACGCTAAATTGCTAATATCAGCTGGTGCTGATGCAGTCAAATTGGAGGGGTGCTATCCGCAAATTACTGAATCGTTGACTCAACATAACATACCTACTGTTGGACATATAGGTTTATTACCACAAACTGCAGATAAATTTCGAGTGTATGGTCGATCTGTACAAGAAGCAGAGTTGATTTCGCAACAAGCAAAGCAACTGGAATCATCTGGCTGTTTTGCGTTGGTTCTTGAGTCAATAACCAAAAAATTAGCCAGTAAGATCACTAAATCCCTGAACATACCGACAATTGGTATAGGAGCCGGTTCGGATTGTGATGGCCAAATCTTAGTTCTTAATGATATGTTGGGCTTGTTTGATCTATTCAAGCCTACCTTTGTTAAACACTATGCGGAACTAGGAATAACGATTAAGGATGCAATTGCAAATTATAAGAGGGAAGTAAGAGAAAATATCTTCCCTGATTCAAACCATACTTACGAATAATAAACCAAAATTAAGATAAGGGGTATTAGATGTTTAAAATTGGTGTTATTGGCGACGAGGTCTCGCAAGATTTTCAAACAGTAGTGGACGTTTCAAAAGAGTTTAATCTTGATTCAATTGAAGTTCGATCTGTTTGGGACAAGGCTCCGCAAGAGTTGACCAAGAACGATATTGATCAAATGAAGAGGATTTTGGATAAGACAAGCCTACAGATTATAGGTGTAGCTTCACCTTTTTTTAAATGTGATATTGATGACAGTGAAGCTCGAAAAGAACACTTGCAGATTTTGAAAGACTGCATTCAGTTGGCGCATGAATTTGATGCCAAAATTATTCGGACTTTTGCCTTTTGGAAGTTTGATAATCTGGAACAAAGATGGGATGAGATAATATCGGCCTACGACGAACCGGTTCGGATTGCTGAAGGTGAAGGGGTTATATTAGGCTTAGAGAACGAATACTCTACTTCGTTGGCGACAGCATTATTGACTGAGAGATTCATTCGCCAAATTAATAGTCCGAGTGTTAAGGCTATCTGGGATCCAGCTAATGAAGCTCATGCTGGAGAAGAAGGTGAAACACCCTATCCGAACGCCTATAATCGACTACGGCCATTTATGGCTCATGCTCACCTTAAAGATGCAGCCCTTAATGAAGAGACTGATGAAATGGAGTCAGTACCAGTTGGTGAAGGTATAATTGATTGGCCAGGCCAACTACAAGCTTATATTGATGATGGTTATGAAGGACACCTCACGTTGGAGACTCACTGGCGACCGCAGGTTAAATTGGCAGACGATATTGTTCATACCCCCGGAGGTAGCCAATTCTCTCAAGATGGTGAGGAAGCCTCTCGCATTTGTTTACAAAATCTATTTAAAATGATTGATGAATTAAAAAGATAGATTGAAAAATTACTACTTGTGTCCAAGACGCAAAATACCACGACCCCATTTATAGAGGTACGAGGAGCCAGTGAGCATAACCTACGTCACTTGGATCTTCAGTTACCTAAAAACAAGCTGATTGTCTTTACAGGTGTAAGCGGTTCAGGTAAATCTTCTTTAGCCTTCGACACTATTTATGCCGAAGGTCAACGTCGCTACATTGAATCTTTGTCTTCCTATGCTCGTCAATTCTTAGGACAGATAGAGAAACCTGAAGTGAAGTCTATCACTGGTCTTTCCCCTTCCATATCTATTGATCAGAAATCGGTCGCTAACAATCCTCGATCGACTGTTGCTACTATAACTGACATCTATGATTATATGCGTGTTTTGTACACTAATGTCGGAAAATGTCATTGTCCTGAATGTGGTAATCCTCTGACATCTCAAACGGCCGATCAGATTATCGATCAAATCATGTCCTTGCCGGAGGGAACCCGGTTTCTGATTTTAGCTCCCATAGTTCGTGGTCGTAGAGGAAGACATCGGCGTGAATTGGATGATGCTTTTCGAGCTGGGTATGTCAGAGTAAGAATCAACGGTAAAATACATGAATTGGGTCAGGAGATTATTGTTGACACACGTCAGCGTAATAACATAGAAATTGTGGCTGATCGCCTAGTTCGGAAAGCTGACATTAGGACACGATTGGCTAACTCGGTTAATGCGGCTCTCAAGATGGGAACTGGAAACTTGATTCTTAGTGTTGTGGATGGATCGCAACAGTCTACAGAAGATATATTTTTTAGTAAAAATCTTACCTGTTCTGCTTGCCAAATCAGTATTGAGCCTCCAACTCCTAAAGATTTCTCCTTCAATAGTCCCTCTGGTATGTGTTCTGCTTGTAACGGTTTGGGCACAGTTAAAACGGTACAACCGGACCTGGTGGTACCAGATGAATCGTTGTCTATTTCAGGGGGCGCAGTCTTACCTTGGAAAAAATTAGAACGAGATAGTGATCGGTTTTTGGCTCATAGCCTAGCAGATTATTACCAGTTTAGCTTGGATCAACCTTGGTCAGAATTGACTGACGATCATCGGTCTATAGTGTTACATGGTACTCAAGGAGAAAAAGTTCCGATTATCTATCGATGGTATCGCAGTCGGCGACATAAGCGTCGTAGGCCTTACGATGGTGTGTTAGCGGACTTGGCTACAGAGATCATTTATGCACAGGAACAAGGAAACCAAAAGTGGCTGCAATCAGCCAAAAAATATTTAGCTTCGGCTTCTTGTCCAGATTGTAATGGTAAACGAATTAAACGATCGGTCCAAGCTGTAACTATCGATAATCGGTCGATTGTTGATATTACAGAGATAACAATTAACGATTGCTTACATTTCTTTGAAAGCCTGATTCTTACAGATAAACAGGAGCTAATTGCGGGCGAGTTATTGAAAGAAATCAAGGGTCGATTAGGTTTTTTGGTCAATGTTGGACTTGGTTATCTATCGTTGAATAGAAAAGCCCAAACGCTGTCAGGAGGTGAATCCCAAAGAATTAGACTCGCGTCTCAAATCGGTGCAGGATTACAAAATGTGATTTATGTTTTGGATGAGCCTAGCATTGGTCTACATCCTCGGGACAATAACCACTTATTGTCTACATTGAATGAATTGCGCGATCAAGGAAATACCGTGATTGTTGTTGAACACGATGAAGATACTATGTGGAATGCGGATTTACTAGTTGATTTTGGTCCAGGAGCAGGAGTAAAAGGTGGTGAGATTGTAGCGATGGGCACACCGATTCAGGTAGCAAAAACAACTCAATCCCTGACAGCTAAGTACCTCCGCCAAGAACTAAAAATACCAATTCCTCAAGAGCGACGCAAAGCCAAAGTCAATGATCAAGGACAACCATTAAACATTCAAATCCGAGGTGCAACACAAAATAACCTGAAAAATATTTCTGTCAAAATTCCAATTGGCACATTTACATGCGTCACCGGTGTTAGTGGATCAGGGAAAAGTTCGTTGGTTAATGATATTTTGCATCCAGTACTAAGCCGGGACCTGATGAGAGCAGAAGCTGTTCCGGGAGACCACAAAGATATCAGAATCGTGGCAGGTGATCAATTCGTACCTGAACTACAGTCAGTAGTTGACAAGGTGATAGCTATTGATCAAACTCCTATTGGTCGTATTCCTCGCTCAAACCCAGCTACTTATACCAAGTTGTTTGATCACATTCGCACCTTCTATGCTGAGATCTCAGAGTCAAAGTTACGGGGCTATAAGCCCGGTCGATTTAGTTTTAATGTTAAAGGAGGTCGTTGTGAAGCTTGTGAGGGAAACGGTTCCAAAAAAATTGAGCTGCAATTTTTGGCTGATGTTTGGGTAAAGTGCAATATTTGTAACGGCGCTAGATACAATCAGGAAACCCTATCGGTCAAATACAAGAATAAGTCAATTGCTGAAGTTTTGGAGATGGATGTTCAAGAAGCACTACAACACTTTAGAGCTATTCCTAAAATTGCTAAAATATTACAAACACTTCAAGATGTTGGAATGGAATACATAAAATTGGGACAACCATCACCAACGTTATCTGGAGGAGAAGCACAGCGTATCAAATTAGCTCGTGAATTGTCTAAGAGAAGTACAGGTAAGACATTATATATTTTGGATGAGCCAACCACAGGCCTTCATTTTGATGATATACAAAAGTTACTTCTTTCTTTGCACAAATTGGTCGAATCGGGTAATACAGTTGTCGTGATTGAACACAATTTAGATGTCATTAAAACATCAGATCATATTATTGATCTGGGACCTGAAGGTGGAGAAAATGGCGGACAAGTTGTTGCAATGGGTACGCCAGAAAAAATTACAGAATCCGATATCTCCTACACAGGACAAGCCCTAAAAGACTTTTTCTCTCGTACTGAAATTTTAGCTAACACAAAATATTTAGATCAATTGGCCTCACAGCTCCAGTTAAAGTCAACGCGAAGAGTAGATTTCACCGCCGATAGTCATATTAGGGTCTCTAGTGCCAGCGAGCATAATTTGAAAGAAGTTACGGTTAACATTCCACACGGGAAACTGACGACCTTTACAGGAGTCAGCGGATCAGGCAAGTCATCATTGGCATTGGATACGATATACGCAGAAGGACAGCGTAGGTATGTAGAATCTTTATCTTCTTATGCTAGGCAGTTTTTGGGGCAAGTGAAAAAGCCAAAGGTAGAACGCATTGAAGGTCTATCTCCTGCTATTGCAATTGAACGAAAAGATCAGAATAGAAATCCTCGTTCAACCGTTGGGACAATAACCGAGATCTACGATTATCTAAGGGTTCTATATGCTAGGATTGGAAAAGCACATTGTTTTCACTGCCATCAACCAGTTCAGGCAAAAACTATCCAAGAAATTGTAGAGAGTATAGAGTTGATGCCAAATCGATCTCGTATCCATATTCTTTCTCCCTTGAATTTGCTAGATCTGTTTCCTGATCATAATAGTGAGGAAATCTGCAAAAAGCTATTGCGAGAAGGCTACGCACGAATCGAAGTTAATCAGAAAATTTATTCTTTGGATCAAGCACCGTTAGATTTGATTTCTAGCTCAAAGACAATAAACCTGGTAATTGATCGTATGGTGCTTGATAGGAAACACCTAGAAAAAAGTCGCCTAGCAGAGGCCGTTGAAGTAGCTGTTTCTAAAAGTATGGGATCATTGACAGTTCGAATTGAACCAGAATCAAGTTCAGAAAAACCGAATTATCAATCATTTACAACTCAGTTCGTTTGTCTATCCTGTGATATATCCTTTCCTGAGCTCGCACCTCAACAATTCTCCTTTAATAGTTCTATTGGTCAATGTCCAACTTGTACTGGTCTCGGAGTCATAGGGCGATCAACATCTCCTTGTCCCGAGTGTGAAGGAACGAGATTACAACCTTTTTTTCGTCATGTAACTGTTGATTCTCTTACACTTCCCGAATTGACGAACTTATCCATCGATTCAGCAAATCAATTCTTTCAGCAACTTGAGCTAAATGAGTACCATCAGGAAGTCGCGGGTGAACTACTAATCGAAATAAAAAGACGCTTCCAGTTTTTGGATGATATTGGGCTTCATTATCTTACATTAAACAATATTGCGCCCACACTTTCTGGCGGTGAGTTGCAGCGTATTCAGCTCGCCAATCAACTCGGTAGTGGGTTGACTGGTGTAACATATATTTTAGACGAGCCAACAATCGGTTTACATCAAAGGGATAATCAAAGACTAATAAACGCAATGAAGCGCTTGCGTGATTTGGGTAATAGTATTTTGGTCGTTGAACATGATATTTCGACTATTAATCAATCTGATCATTTGATTGAATTTGGGCCTGGTGCTGGATATCAAGGTGGAAGAATCGTAGCCCAAGGAACTCCCCACGAAATTCAAAATAATCCTGATTCACAGACTGGTAGATATTTATCTGATAATAAACTCAGTCAGCTTCTGCCTGATCGAAATAAGGTTAAGGTAAATTTGGGTGATCCTGAGCAGCGCACAATTGACCTAATTGGAGTAAACACGAATAATCTGAAAGATATCAACGTCTCTATTCCTGTTGGTGCATTGACTTGTGTAACTGGTGTTTCCGGTTGTGGAAAAAGCTCATTGATAGAGCACACACTTTTTCCAATAGTATCCGCACATATAAATCATAGTCGTATTCCAGAGCATACTTTGGCCAGAAAAGTACAAGGAATTGAAAATATCAATACCATAATTAACATCGATCAAGCGCCGATTGGGGAAAGTCCAAGATCTAACCTGGCCACTTATACTGATATTTTTACTAAAATTCGAAACTTATTTTCATCTCTGGATAGTGCACAAACACGTGGATATAATTCGCTCCGGTTTAGTTTTAACATGACTGTTGGTCAATGCGAAGCTTGTTTGGGGTTGGGATATAATCAGGTTGAGATGTACTTTCTACCTGATGTATGGGTCAAATGTGATACTTGTGATGGTACTGGTTATCATAGAGAAACGTTGGAGATACGACATAAGGGGAAAAATATTGCCGAAGTCTTACGGATGACAGTTGACGAAGCTTGTGATTTTTTCTCTGATCAATCTAATATTTTAAATCCACTTCAAATTGTTAGAGATGTAGGCTTAGGCTACATGCAGCTAGGACAACCTAGTACGACATTATCTAGTGGTGAAGCTCAACGCATAAAACTTTCCTCAGAGTTAGTCCGTCGTAGTCGTGGGCATACTCTATATCTCATAGATGAGCCAACTACAGGCCTACATCCAGCCGATGTATTTCAGTTGATGAAAGTTATCAATGAATTGGTCAAGAAAGATAATACTGTGGTTATCATTGAACATAATCTAGATGTAATTCGTTGTGCAGACTGGGTTATAGACATCGGCCCCGAAGGTGGGAAAGGCGGTGGAGAATTGTTGGCATTTGGACCTCCAGAGGAAATTGCGCAAACCGAAGTTTCACACACTGGAAAATTCCTGAAACCGTTCTATTTTTGTTAAAATGATGGAAAACAATTCAACACATTATATTCGTCCTATTGGTGAAGTCTATTTACCAGTGAATTCTAGACCCTTAGTTGTAGAGTCGAACGCAATCAAGTTCTTTGATGATTCAGATGTACGACAACCTAATCGCATTTTCACCCACTTAAAGAGGGGAGGATTGGCATTGGTCTCAGGCGCACAGGGTGAAATTCAAAAATTAGCAGAATATTTGCAGAAGAGACGAAATGAACTCGTTTCGTATGAAAAACCGGCTTACGATCGGAAAAGAGATCGCCGTAATAGAACTTCCACCAGAAGGGAAGGTGTTAAACCAGCTGGGATTGAACCTCAAAAAAGGTTGATGGTTTTGGCAGATTCAGAGGGTAAATTACAGATAGATCCTTCTCCTGAATTGCCATTTCTGATTGAGTTGATTGGTGAATTCGAGGGAATTAACGGTAAATTGCCATTTTTGTTGCCTTGGGAGCAACTAACCGATATACAAAGTGCATTATCAATTGAGTATATGCTAGAAGGGTTCGAATGTTCTTTTCTAGCAGGTCAGTCCGTTCTACCGCCGAAATCTCAAGAGACTACAGACTTGTTTAGGCGAGGTTTAAAAAGTTTATCTTATCCAGATCAAATACTAGATTTGGGATGTGGTTCAGGCATCTTGACAATTCTGGCTAGAACTGAGTTCCCAACGGCTCAAGTTGCTGCTGTTGATATAATGCCCGAAGCCCTTGCTACAACAAAGATTAATCTGAAAAATCATCGAAAGCTTGATCTAGTAAGTGTTTATCACAGCGATTTATTTCAGGGGATATCAGATAAAACATTTGATGTCATTTTGTTTAATGCGCCTTGGGTGGTAGCTCGGAGTAGAAGTCGATCAGAATTACCCACCAACGACGAAAAGCAAAAAATACTTACCCGTTTTTTTGAGCAAGTCGGTAATCATTTGGAACCGAACGGTGATTTACTCTTGGGTTATGCTGATCATTCAGGCCCGAACGCTATCAAAAAATTGGCGGATTTGATTGATAATTTTGGTTTTAAGAATCATGAACAGTATAAGGCTCGAGTCTCCACCCACCGAAGTAATAAAAAGTGGCAAACGATTTCAGTCTACCATTTACGAAGAAGATTTTAGAATAACTTTTTGCTATCTAATAAAATGGTGATTGGGCCATCGTTAGTTAATTCGACTTCCATTGTTGCTTGGAATACTCCAGTTTTCACATCAACTCCCAATTGTAGTAGTTGGTTCACAAAAACTTGGTATAACTGATGGGCTTTTTCAGGTTTTGCCGCTTGGCTAAAATTTGGCCGGCGACCTTTTCGGCAGTCACCATACAAAGTGAATTGGGAAACGACTAAAGCCTGCCCACCAACATCGAGCAAGGATTTATTCATACGAAGATCATCATCACGAAAAATTCGTAAATTGGAAATTTTTCTTATTAGGTAGTCAATATCCGATTGTTGGTCATCTATTGAAATCCCCAAGAAAATTAGTAAACCACTTTCAATTTCTGCTACCAATTGTCCATCTATTTGAACATTGGCTGATTTTACTCGTTGTACTATAGCTCTCATAGTTTCCTTTTGACATGTATCATCAATCTTAGATTATAAAATGGCAGTTTTAATTCTAAATAGCTACCCTAGCAGTTATATTAGTTGTTACTGTTATGAGATATATACGAAATGAATGTTGGTCAAGAGAAATTTTATCCAAAAGAATTGAATAGTCTCAATACATATTTATGAATAATTAGTGAATTTTTCTTATGGCAAAATTTATTCGATTTGTTTGGTATTAGATTTTTTAGTGTGTGTGTTATTTGTCTCGCTGATAAAACTAAAATAGAGCTTTGATTTGAGACGACGTACATAGTAATTCAATACGATTTGGTAGACGTAGCATGGAGGTTTAATTTTTGGTGAAAAGAGAAAATGAAAATATTGATGGCTATTACCAAGATATGACAAAGAGCCAATCCACATCATCAAAAAAGTTAGAAGGTCGTTTAACATTAGGAATCGATGTCGGAACAACGGCCACTAAAGTTTTGCTACTGTCTGATGATTCTAGTTGGCAATTGCATTCTTGGCCTTCTGAAGAAGGTCTTTGGAACAACTTAAGGAAGTGGCTAGGAAATAGAGGCGAAAAGATTGATCGTGTAGGTATAACTACACATGGACCTTCGGTAGTTGTGATTAGGGATAATCAAATTCAAGAGAGAATAATCAATTGGTTTGAGCCATTACCTGACGAATGTATTAGGGAAATTCAAGGAGAACATATTTTACCGAATACTCGGTTTTGGGTTCCTTCTAGAGTAGCACAATGGGAAAAAGAAAATGGCCCTATTGGAGATGGTGTAGCAGTCCAATTGAAAGATATGTACAACTGGCAGCTCACAGGAATAATTGCTAGAGATTCCCGCTCCATGCGTGGTTTCGCAGGTGAGGGTTATTATAGGTTACCGGAGGAAGTGATTGGAACTGTTTCACAAGAAGGAGCAATACTATCCGGTATTAGACATAAGGCTGAAGTGATTTGTGGTTGTGACGATCTTACTGCAGGGGTTATAGGGTTGGGGGCACACGAAGGTGTGTTATTCAACTTGGCAAATACCACTGAACATGTGGGGCAAGTTGGAGGTAAACGCATCAAAGGAATGAGCTGGTTGCCTCCAATGGGTCGACTGCCATCTCTGAGTTATAACGTTACTTCATCTGCTAAGATTAGTTTAGGCTTAGAAGTTATAAATCAACCGATTATGAAAATCCGAGATCAATTTCCGGAATTGGAGATGTGGATTGGTGGGGGTCTAGCAAACATGCCAGAAATTGTTAGTTCAAGGAATTCGAAATTTATGGCGGGCTCGGAAGTAAGTGCTCTGGGGATTGCTAAACTAGCGAGGGTACCAAAGCTGGCAATTATATTCGGATCAGGTAAAGTGGGTAGAGGATTTTTAGCACAGTTATTGATGAGATCTAGCTGGGAAACGATACTGGTCGATTCTCATTTACCTATTGTAAGGGAATTGAGTCAATCGAAACAATGGGACGTATATAACTTATCCACACAACAATTCCAAAAAGTCAAAGTCAAAGATGTAATTCATAGCGCACAAAAAATTGATAATTTGATGTTAAAATCATCTTTGATTATGACTTCAATGGGAGCTAATTATTTGGAGGCATGGGCACATAGTATTCGATCTGTGTTGTGTAAGCGTCTTCGTAATGGTCCCATTGATATCATTACTGCAGAGAATCACCCAAGACCTGCTGAATTAGTTCGCACAACACTTTTAGACGGTGCTAATTATGAAGAAAGACAACTAATTAGAAAAAACTTAGGTGTTTCTCAGGCTCAAGTGTTACGTTCGTGTATTGAGCCGACATCTAGCCAACCCTCAATGACAGTTCAAATTCAAAACCACTGGACTTTACCTATGGATAGTAATGCGCTATTAACGACGCCGGATGTTTTAGGGTTTGAACCTATGCCAGATTTCGAAAGAGAATTGACCCGAAAACTATTCACATATAATTGTGTTAATGCTATGGTTTCCTACATAGGTTACCTGAAAGGATATCAATGGTTGTCAGACGCTGCAAATGACTCCAAAATTGCAAAAATTGCACTTCAGGCGGGAATGGAATCTTCCTCTGCTCTAGTCTCAGCTTATAGGTTTGATGCTGACGACCAGGAGGAATGGTGTCGTAGAGCCTTAGCAAAGTACCAGGATGAAAGTATTCGTGATACTATCGAACGGAATGCAAGAGATCCTGTGAGAAAGTTGGGTAAATTTGAGAGGTTACTAGGACCGATTAACCTATGTAAACAAGAAGGCTTACCTTATGAGACACTCCTAATGGGGGTGGCAGCTGCACTAAGATATCCAAATGCTCAAATTGAAGAGCAGATATCCATTTCTTCAGCAGAAAAAAAACTCGATTCGTTTTTGTGTGACGAATCAGTTTAATACGACAGATATTAAATTCAATAATCAGAAATCCGATGCGAATTAGGAACTTTGAGGACGATTTTCTATCTTCATAATTTTTTAATTTTCTGTACTTTGATCTATTTCTCTCATGTTGTATTTAGTAGACAAAATGAGTTAGATTGGTTGATTCTTATGGCCAAATAAGTTTTTTTCAATTACAGTATCAGCCACTAGTTGAGGAACCATATCCTGCCAATTATTGTTTCCGTCCTCGATCATTTTAATAACATCACGCGACCATATATTAAAATGGTCTGGGTGGTAATTCGTCAGATCAATGATCTTTTTTTCTTCGATTAGCAGCTGTCTCAACAGGATTAATGAATTGGATATATTGGCATCAGCTGAATGGAAAATACCTTTACCTTTCTTTTCTGCAGGATAAACATAAACCTTAGTTTGTCTGGAAAATAAGGTTCCGATCAACTTTAGTGCTCCATATTTATCTTCCTTATAGTTTTCCTCATCGAATAAAGCTTGCAGATTGTAGATTCCTACAACAAAACCAATATTACCAGACGTGAATTTCATTAAGTAACTATTTAAATCATGAAATGAATTTTTGTTGCTAATCATAACTTTATGGCCTAGAGCTGAAAGTAGGTCAACTCTCGCAAGAAAATCTTCATTTTCTAAGCCTCCGGGTTCCAATAATTTACTCATACTAATCTCTGGTAAGACTAATAAATTATCAAGTTGATCTTTTGGAATATCTTTTTTGAAAGCATCAAGACCCGATTTAATCATATCAAAATTGACGTGGGTGGGTGGCCTGAAACTTCCTCTTAATATTAATGGGTGTGATTTATATAAAGCATCAGAAGGCTGCAATATTTGCCCACTTTCATCAAATATAATTGCTTGGGAGAAATTATATTTTATCAGTTCTAAATTCAATAAACGTGGATCTTTTTTCGCAAATGCAGGTCCTTTGACTTTTATTATGTCAATTTCAATTCTATTTAGACTCAAATCTGCCATTAAAGAAGAAATGAATTTTTCTGATTCGTCTATATAGTGAAAACATGCATAAACTAAATCTACTCCAATAATACCGAGAGCTTCTTGTTGTAGATAATTTTGATTGTCTAGTAGCTGAACATGAAGGATTACGTCGCTTGGTAGTTCATTTGGTTTACTTTGAAATCGTACTCCCAACCAACCATGACCAGTACTTTTTGTTTTGAAACTACTTGCAGCTACAGTATTAGCAAAAGCAAAGAATTGTGCAGAGGGCCTATCCTGTCTTAGGCGATTTTCAAGTAGTGAAAATTCACGGTTTAGCATCCTTTGGAGACGCTCTTCGCAAACGTATCTCCCACTTTCTCCTCTTCCGTATATTGAGTCAGAAACAGCCATATCATATGCCGACATCGTTTTTGCAACAGTACCTGCGGCACCGCCAACTTTAAAAAAGTATCGTGCGACTTCCTGTCCAGCACCGATTTCAGCAAAAGTTCCATAAATATCATTATTCAAGTTGATACTAAGTGCTTTTTGTTCTGTGTTAATCATACTTAACCTGTTTCTGATTTGATAATTTAGATTGAGCGGTATGGCGAAATTGTACGATCTAGATTCAGCGAATTTAACTTAATATCCAAACTGACTGCTAATAGTATAGACGAAGCTCTATTTCTTTTGATTTTATATTTTCTATAAATAGCTAGAGCTCAAGTATATTGGCGCGTTTCATGCACAAATTTGCCTGAACACGTTCAATACTTGATTAAGCATTGAGTATAAATAAAATACTAGAAAAAAGGAAGGAAGCTAGAAGTATTAACACACCTTTCAGTAGGAAGGTGTGAAGGTATTGAGTACTAGCTAACATTTGAGTTGAAGCAAAAAAATCGAACTTTATCGTTGCTCTTGATTATTCTTATTCGATTTTTTCTGCTAGACTTAGTTATTTCTTTCATCCAATGCTGTGAACTATATAGTATGAAATGTCGCCCAAAGAGGGGTAACTGAGAAACTGTGGATCCAGTTAGACCCGAATGTTGGTGCAATTTGCTCCAGAGTTATTAGTGGAAAGATTTTCGGATACTATTAATTTTCGATCGTTAATTGCATCAATCAGAAAACGCCCTTAAAAATAAGTACTGAACATAGATCTGGGTCTGGATTCTCCAAAGTTACTATTGTCGATCTGGTTGTCTCTTTATTAATGTGTGCAAATTTGTCTTTAGTCAATATAGCCCTTAATCCAATCAACTTCTAGTTCAAAAGGTTGTTCATTTTTATCGGCGATGATAAAACCTATGGTTTTAATTCGATCACCCATGATCTTTGGTGCGGATCTCGGACGCCACCCCCTAATTGACATTTGCATTTTATTGAAAGGCACTTTCACTATTTCCCATTTCTTGTTTGTCTTAAATTTAGTTTGCCATGTCCCTCTGCGTTGTTGGTTACTAACTAATAATGAGTAATATCGACCATCACCACGTATTTTAAGCATTAATCCATCGTAGCCAGCTAGAGAAAAATCAGGTATTTGGCTCCGAGTAGAGCTAAATCCTCCATTGTTCTTTAGAGATAAACGTCCCCTAAACTTCATTGTTTTCTCGGCGGTTTTTGAGACCTGAGCTTTTGATACTCCACCCATGACATTATCGTTGAGCAAATACCAATCGGAGTTATCTTTATCGGAAAAGTCAAACATAGTTTTTTCTGCTTCGAGCATAGAGTTATTTGTAGTTGAAGCATAGATTTCATCAAGCATATATCGTAATACCCAAGCACCATCTTTTGGATCTATTGATTCTGCTTCTCTGATTGCGTTTTTTATCAAATTGTTATCTGTAACACCATCTGTCAAGGTTTCTATTGCTTTCAAAGTGATTTTATAAATAGATTGACAAGCCATGTAGGAGCCCGAATTGTAAAGTGGGACACCCAGACTTATGGCTTGTTGAATTAGCGATCTTACTTCATCTATTTTTGTATTGGTGTTATCACTTTTTCTTTTTTTTGAATCAGATTCGAGGGGTAACAATATCGTATCAATTATGTGAACTACTCCATTCGGAGCTAAAATATCTGTTTGTATAATATTTGAGTTTTGATTTATAAAAACACCTTCGCTATTTACGCTCACTTCAACATTTTTTTTGTTCAAGGTTTTAAATTCATTAATTCCGAGTTGATTGAGTCGAACAAAATCATCAGCTACCGCGAGGCCATTTATGACATGGTACAGAAGTATTTCTTCTAACCTGTCGGTATCTGACAAAAGATTTTCTAAAGCTCTTTTAGGTAATTTTGAAAATGCTTGGTCAGTGGGAGCAAATATGGTAAATGGTCCTTCTAATTTCAAAACACTTAACAGGTCAGCCATTTCTAGGGATTGAGTTAGGATATTGAGTTCGTCGTTCCTCTGTAAAATGACAGATAGGTCAGCTTCTTGGCTCACAATTGGTGTCATCAAAAATGATGTGAATAAGAGTGTTAAAGAGAAAAATATTATTTTAGCAAACAAAGATGTAGTTTTCATTATTGGGTTTAGCCTCAAGAAGAATATTATGAATATTAGTGTGTCATTCGTGCTAGTTCAAAAAAAGTGTAGCGAAAAAATCAGGTCAAGTATCTAGTTTCATCTCGTAATGGTTATATATTCAATCATATGAGCGCCGGTATGGCCCAATGGGTCTATCTAACTAGATTATTCAAATATTTATAGTTACAAGCACTTGAATTGTGAACTTGTATGATTCTGTGAATACTGGCGTCGATTTGTATCGCCCATCAATATTCAAATGGAGTACGGGTAATATCTAGAGTTGAGTGTTTTTTCTATTCTATATTGCTGTTATTACAGCACGTGAGATTCTATATATCAAGACGTATCGATTACATTTTTATCATTAGGAATGAACTTTATTTAATTTTACCGAATTTAGTTATGGTGAACACCACCAGCCATACTATTATAAAATAACCCACCAGATAAATTTGTACTAATTGGAGTTCCATCTTTGCTTACGGTTTACTCTGCGATTTTGTTTTTTGGCGCAAACTTGGCTGCAAAGTACCAATAACACCACATAGAGAAAACCCCGAAAAAGTATCTTGAAACGAAAGTCACAAAAAATCTGTTTTTTGTGATAAGGAGCTAAATAATATATCGACAGCCAAGTTATTTCCATCAAATAAACTGGACTTACTCGTATTAGATTGCAGGTTATGGCGTAATATGGCTCACGCATAATACAGATATGAGCCTAGTTTTTCACAGACTAGGTTATATTGTTCAGTATTTATAAAATAAGAAAATATTTATTCGCTCTGAATTCTTCTTTTTACTGATTTTAAGTTCAGAAAAATCTACGTATCGAAACTGGACAAACTTAATTTTGTGATGTTACCCGATTGAATTATCAACAACCGCAAATTTACAGCGTACTAATATGTTTATCGCTCTTTCTTTAGTGAAAAACTTAAGAAGTTTTCATTTAGAACTGACAACTACTATTTGATTTTTTTGATCTTTCTAGGTCAAAGTTATTTGTCTCCATATAATTGAAAATCAGCTCTAAAAAAATCTTGTTTCTATATATTTATTCCAATTATTTGTAAGGGTAATTTCTCGCCACTTCGATTATGAATTTCTTGGATATACGCGTGAATTGTCCAAGTTTTTGCTCCTTCTGTCGATATATGTAGAGTAATAACGAAGGTAAGTTTTGAGGATTTTGTTAATTGTACGATCCTAAAGTACGAAAGGGCCGTACAGTATCATCACTTAGGCACTTAATATGAATCTGGTCAGAGTTAATTTACACTGTTCATTATTCTGATCTTCAATCTTTTTTGTGATCAAAAATCATATACTCAAGAGGGAAACATGATACTCAAACTTGCTGGTGGTCTAATTCAAAGATGCAAAATTGGTCAAAAGCTAGATAAAGACACACAACTCTCAGACCTTAAGGTAGCAATCGAGATTTTGAACTCGCGTATAGATAGGTTAGAAAAAGAAAAAAACATAATAACAAAGAGATTAGCTCAGAATTATCTGCATTCTATGATGTTAGATTTCAGTTAGTACATGAGTATGAATCGATTCATCGCCTTTCCTTGTTATTTCGAACCGATGGTTGAATATTTGTTTGATATAGTTCTGAACTTATAGAATGATGTTAATTGACTAACTGAAGTTAATCAGTAAATTTTTGGAAGTCATATCAGAAAACTAAAAATCGTACTTTTCTGTTTACTTGAAAACATTAAATTTAAACAATACATTTCTAATTCTCGAATCTTTTTTCAGTAAAACTTTTACTTAGGAATATCTTATGTCTTTTTTCAAAAGATTACCTTTTTTGGCTTTTGGCTTATTCATTATAATGTCTTGTTTGGGTCTGATTGAATCTTTAATTCCATTAGAATTTCGTGAAATTACCCTTTTTAGTTTTATTGGTCTAGTTGGTTTACTACGTTTGGTTAGTCATTTTTCTGATTCTAGCCACTCAACTCCAAATAACTAGATCAAACCGAATTTTTCCAAGTGCCCCTATTTATCTGAAAGGACAAAAATTGGATCATGCCTTTGGGATGAAGGCCGTAAAGCGAACCCGAGAGGTTAACATAACCTACACAAGGGGGATGGAGATACAATTATCACTGAGTTTAACTCATCCTTTGGCTGGGAGAATAACTCCTTTACTATATTTTGTTTATATTTATGGTTGTACAATCGATTTAATAAAATCGATCTAGAGCCACAAGTTCCCTAACTTTTACACGACCGATCCGCTTAAACTTACCGAAGTAAATACCACAGCCCCTTCACGTCTTCTGATTTCTGTTTTACCTTCCTAGTAAGCTATTTTCTCTGAAGATATATATCTACCATTCATCACCGATCTTTTTATTTTTCCTCCGTTATTTATCGTCTCAAATTGATTTATGTGCTTAGCCTAAAATAGAATCGTAACCGGAATCGTGCTAGGATAGGGCTACTCCTGTTTTTCAGATCTGACGATGACTGAATCCGAGTAGTCAAGTTAACCAAACTTTCGGTTTAATTTGGCTAAATGTTTGTAAAAACGCGTGATAATCACTGACGAAAATTCATTTTTATCATCTATCCTATTTGTAATAAATGTTCTGTAGTTCTTACATGTAAAGGAGATTAGAAGATGGACGATATGATGCGCGACACTTTCGCACAACAAGGCTATATCATCGTACCCAACGTACTTGATCAAGATCAGCTCGACGAACTCAATGAAGTGTATAATCAGAAAATCAACGAGCAAGAATATGTACGGTCTAAGAATAGAACCGATAAAAAAATCCGCTTCTCCATCCGACGACGTAATACTTACCAGACGACAGATCGACACGGAAATACCTACGCAGGAAGAAGATTCTGGAGTAAAGCTTATAGGAACTTAATCGACAATGAAATCATGCTACCTATCTTGGAAGAGATTCTTGGTGACCCATCATGGGGCCATGCACCGGCGCACATGCCAGTAGATCTTCGACCATTGTTCCGGCTGGATCATGACAATATACATTACAAGCTTAGCCGAAAATTGACAAAAGGGGCAGATAAAGGTGGAACATTACATGGAGGTTCTAGTAACTTTCATGTTACCTGTGTTTATGAACTTAAGACGGTTGGGCCAAATGATGGAGGATTTGGTTGTGCTGTGGGTACACATAAACCAAATAATGAGAAAAAGTTGCGGAACATCGACGGCGACTGGAGGCGAAACTGGTGCAACACTCGATGGACGTTGCAACTTCCAAACTGGGATGAAGATGTACTTGTACACCGCGTCTCCGCCAAGGCAGGAGACTGTATCTTGTTCACTGAAAAGCTCACACATGGCACAATTCCATGGTCAGGTCTAGGTGAGCGTCGTACACTCTTCTATAAATATGTTCCTTTTGGTATGCACCATGGCGATGTCGCATATGACACCAACGACCCTGAACTCACTGAGCGTCAGAAACGCATTTTGGAATTTTCTCCGTGTTGGTTTAACGAGCCTAGAGAAGACAAAGATTATTCTGCTAACCCATCCTTGACAAAGCTCCATCCACTAACGCGAGTGAATAGCGACCCTTCTGTATTACTAAAGGGTATGTCTCCACCGCACATCCGACTAACTGACAAGACCAAAGAGAAACTGAGTCACTGAGTGAGGCCAGATCGACATGGTTAACTTTATCTATGTAGTGGATCTGTTTATCTGCTTGTGGGCCAGAACTAGATACAGGCTTTAAGGTGAATTTGGTACCATGTAAAGAGACAATTACTATGATTGGTTTCTGGAAGTTAGATGTCAGGATCTAGATTGGTATAATGATAGCCTTGATTGCTATGTTTGAGGTGGGTAAGTGATGGCAGACATATACATGGTTGTCTTAACTGACGGAACGACTACTGAGTTGTTTATATCTGTGTATAGATTGACACATGCCTTTTTCTTTTCCCTTATAAGTTCGATAAAGATTCTTAATTAAAACTCGAGTAATATCTGCTAACGGATCCTATCGGATATTCAAAGTCAATAGCTAATATTCCTTAGCCCCTTAATTAGTACTAGAAAAAACATCAAAGAACGGGGTTTTGCTAGATTAGCACAGGTCTTCTCTAAGAGTGTTTCCTCGTTTTCTGCATATCTGAAATCCAAGTTTTCAAATGCTGACTCAGAAAGTACATTTCCACTTTCAACACACCCCTGATTATTCCATTTCTGGCGACTTATCACTTAACCTAGATTACTCAAAAGCCAAGGGGTTTATTTCTTATTTGTATTTAGGCTCGTTATTCTTTAAACAACCTATTTATACTTTTATTAGATCATTCTAGAATTGAACTCCATCGATGTTGGCATAATCACATTAAACTGGTTATAGGCATTGAACATTGGATCTACGTCCAAGAAATGATTGGTTAAAGAGTATCTAACCTGATCTTCTGAGATAGCATTTAATCTCTTGACTATTTCTTAACTATAAATCAATTAAAAGATACACATTTATGAGCATAAGTTCACATTAAAAAAGGTATAAATTGCCCGTTGCATATGTCTCCTTTATGTGCAACGATCAACAGTCCACTGGGTAGTTGTAGCACTCATCTTCTACCCAGTAATTACCTTTGTATTAGCGAAGAGCCTAATCCGATTTACTAGGTATTTCTTTGATTATTTTCCTGTAGATCGTTCTCTCCATCAAGATTCTGCAGAGGTTTCAACGGACCAGCCAGACTCCACACACATCGAAATTAGTTGAGAATCAGTAGAGTTACCTGCCCTGAAGGGATTACTAGTAGTGATTCGTGTTAAGGTGTTTTTTAGAAGATAAATCGGCATTTTCTCTGTTTGTCATCAGTCGGAATAATACACAATTTGATTCCCTTGGGAGTCGCATATAGATATAGGATCAACAGAATATCTCCCATTAAATGAAGTTAAAAAATAGGAAAATTAGATTATGAAGAAGCCAGTAAGAAAACATGTATATGGATCGTTATTGTAGTAATAACAACTTTTTCCTTATTTAAGTAGATCTTGTTATAAATGCCCCTTTCAATGTTAACTAACGGATGACAATAGAAATTATCAACTGTTTTAAAAAGGTATTTAGAAAAATCCGCTTAGTATTAGAAGAGATATTGCCTTTTTTATTTTTCAAATCAACTTTCGTCTTTATTCGTATAAGTTTTGGTTAAATCTAAATCGGATCAATGTCCGAAATTTCAGATTGACTATTTTTGACTATCCTTTTCTAATTTTTAGTATCTTTCACATGATCATTTAGTATTCATTTTTTTAAGGTTATACCGAAAAAAGGAATCTGAGGTTGAATCTATGTTGTGGATAGTAGTATTTCTATTGGTGTTAGTTGGATGTGGTGATGATAAAAAATCTCCTAATGATATACTTAAGGATACCCAAAATCGGACTTATGAACGGGTTATTCGAAAAAAAGATGGAAAGGAAATGGTGTTAATTCGAGGTGGTAACTTTGAAATGGAAGATTCCAAAAGTGATCCGGAAGAATGGGAAGAATGGATGGAAGATGCGCAAGAAATTCATACCGTCGAACTTGATTCCTTCTATATGGATGTACATGAAGTAACTGTGGGCGAGTTCAAACAGTTTATTAGCTTTAGCGATTACAATTGGTGGGATAATAACCCAAACCGATGGAATGAGGTCGCTAAATATTCACCGGGCAACGATTATCCAATGATATTTGTATCATGGCATGATGCAGTAGCATATGCCAAATGGGCAGGAAAGCGCTTACCAACTGAAGCTGAATGGGAGTATTCAGCCCGAGGTGGATTGACAAGAAAACGATATCCATGGGGGGGATCAGATTAGCCACGAAAAAGCTAACTATTCTGGTATCCGAAGTTTTGATATGTGGGGAAATGTTCGCCAGTTGGTAGTTTTGTCGTTAATAGTTATGGGCTCAGTGATATGGCCGGAAATGTTTGGGAATGGTGTAATGACTGGTATGCAGAAGACTCTTATTCAATCTCATTGGATAAAGATCCGAGAGGACCTAAGACTGGGGAACAGAGAGTATTACGGGGCGGATCTTGGAGTAATAGGCCATTTGATCTGCGTGTAGCCTACCGTAATTCTAATGTACCAAATAACAGACATTTCAACCTTGGATTTCTTTGCGCATCAGAACTAACAAACTAACTTCTGCTGAGTTTTACCACCGAGATTATCTCAATTTTCTCTGTTACTTTTCCTACGGTGTTTAGCAACTATATGAATTGCTCGATACTTTAATTGTAGAGGTAAGTCAGATTTGAGGTGGATTTAGTGCAAACAAGGTAATTTGACACGAAGATTCGATTGGGATTTTTAAGCTTCAGGTTCTATTTTACCTAATGCTATGGAGGCATTTTTACGAATATCACCATTCAAATGCTCTAGTAGTTGCCTTAGAACTGGTGCAGCTTCTTTGGCTTCAGGTCCGATTTCGGCCAATGCTTTAACGGCATCTATACGAACTCCACTATTCTCATTCGTTGATAGCTGAATTAGTACTGGGACTGCTGCCTTGGCTTCAGGTCCGATTTTACTCAGTGCTTCTATAGATCGGCCACGAGTATTGATGTTGTCATGCTCTGACAGTTGAATCAGTGATGACACCGCATTGGCTCCTATCTCCCCCAATGCTCTTATGGCATCTTCACGAATATCGACATCCCAATGTCCTAGAAGATAGATTAGGGTTTCCACTACTTCTAGTCTTTCAATATCAATTTGTTGCAATGCTTGTATGGCACTTCTACGGACATGAACGTCTTGATCTCCTAAAAGTTGAACTAGAGGAGGTACAGCATTCTTAGCTTCGGATCCTATCTCTGCTAACGCTCGGATAGAATCGATACGAATACCAGCGTCTAAATGTTCCAGCAGTTGTATTAGGATTGGTACAGCGTCTTTAGCTTCAGGACCTATCTCTGCTAACGCCTTGGCCGCATCGCTGGGAACGCCGTATTTTTCATACTCCAAGGCTTGGATGAGTGCTGGGATTACCTCTTTTACAGTGGGTCCTATGTTTGCTAACTCCTTGGCGGAGGTTTTTCGAACCTCACTATTTTCGTGTTTCAATAGTTGAACTAAGGCTTCCACGTTGGCTGTAGTGGCTGATTTTATTACTGCTAGTGCAGCATCGGCATTTAAGATGTTAAACGCCAAAGTAGATTTTGTGGTGCGTAAAGTCGATCCATTTTTCATTTTTATGTACTGTAAAGGTAAAAAGTAAAAGTGTATGGTAAGTGTTATCTAGGTATTTTTTGATCGTTTGGGCTTTTATGTTATGAAGTAGTCTAAGAAACTGGGTAATGCAGTCCAATACACTACCCAGCAGTCTGTTGATCATTGCACATAAAGAAGACACGTGCAACGGTATATTTTATATCTTTTTAATGTGGAATTATGCTTACAAATGTGTGTCTTTTGGTTAATAAATGGTCAAAAAGTAGAAGGTGCTTAGTTATTTCGTGCCACACCAAGTGGAATAACTTCTACTCCATGAGACTCAAGCTAAAAGTAATGTACAGTTTAGTTCTTTTTCGTTCAAAGGTTTGATTTCTAAATATTTTAGCAAAAAAACGATAATTCTCCCAGATATATTTTTGAGCGGATGGAAATAAATGATCAAATTCAAAAGAGTGTCGTAAAACTGACGAATGAGGCATGGAGTCCTTATCTTAGAAGTTTTTACGTAGTCTGAAAAATAATTTTCTGTTGATTTATTACCTGCTGTTAATCTTTGATTAGGCCAGTAGGTAGTAAATCAACATTACTAACCGTATCAATCCATTTCTAATACGACGACTACTTGAAACTTTGTTCTCTGATATTTCAGTCTAGTCAAATAACATCTGTAAGTTTTACTATCCAACACTTTCATAAAAAGGTGTCTCTATCTACCATCGGTCTAAACGATCTGCAGTTTCAATTCCTTAATCAGAATGTACGAGATACGGTCATAAAAGGGTTGGTGAAATTCGTATAAGGGGTGTAAGAATAGAAAGAGAAGCAGAAGGACGAAAAAGCCCCTTGCTTTTCTTTCTATAAGACCACTAAATGATTAGTCTTTAGCTTTCAGGTTAGCCCATACGATAGGCATTTTGTTTTGGTGCTCTACTGAAGTCGTTTTACCATGTGGATTGTCATCAATATCGTAAACTAGAACGTTATCGTAGCGCATATGTTCTCCACCAGAGGATCTGAAACCCACAGCTCCAGTAGGAAATGATTTATTAGAATCAGTCCAGTCGCCAATCTTGCGCATTTTTGCACCGGCTGGATTCTTCCAGAAAGATTCTGACTCCAAGACCCAGATTTTAAAATTGGAATCCTCGACGATCCATCGAGCACGATACCAAGTTTCGGGGTTTACTTTTTCTCCATCTAGAAAAGGCTTAGGATCGACTGCCCACTTACCTTTTGATCGTGTATGCCAACGTACATTGTTAGGTGTATGATTCGACCCATCAGTAGAAATTTGGTGCATATAATAATTATCAGAATCTTGTCCACCGAAAACAAATCCTGTAATTTTACCGCTATCTTTAGCGACGAAATCAGCTTCAAAAACAAAATTTTTAAAATCCGTTTTTTTGCTGAAATTAGCCTGCCCACCATCAATGTCGACGACCCCTTTGCCCAGTTTGTCTACTTTTGCTTCTGGCTTAATAATTTTCCATTCTGCCTTAGCATCCCATTTAGTTTCATTGAGTTTTCCTCCTTCAAAGTCGTCCTCTAGCAAGGTCTCGGCATGAGTGGAAAATAAACTGGCAAAAATAAAAAAGACGGCAGCAAAAAAAGATCTCTGCAACATTAAGAATACTCCTTTTAATTTTTTGGGTTACTAATTTGAGTTTATAGCTAATGAGATTAAAATTGATTTAGTCTCAAAAAGCAAATCAAAGTCCTATTGTTCCATCTTTAATTCACCCCAAACTGTACTAAGCTTGGTTGATGGATCGACTGAAAACGGATCATCTCCAATATCATAGACTAGAACATTATCGTACCTCATGTGTTCGCCACCAGAGGCACGGAATCCAACAGCTCCTGATCGGAATTGTCGGGACTTGTCAGTCCAATCTGCAATTTTGCGCATTTTAGCACCACGTGGGTTTTTCCAAAAGTCCTCTGATTCTAAGACAAAAACCTTAAAATTAAAGTTTTCCACAATCCAGCGAGATCTGTACCACACTTCTGGGTCAACTTTTTCTCCTTTCAAGAAGGCTATTGGGAAGACTTGCCAAGCGCCTTTAAGTCGAATATGCCAACGCAAGTGATTGGGAGTGTGGTTAGAACCAGTGGCCGAGATTTGATGCATATAAAAATTATTGGCTAAATCTTGTGCTCCAAAAACGAAACCAGTAAGACTTCCACCTTTCTTAGCATTAAAGTCAGCCTCAAAAATAAAATCCTTGAAGTTTTTTTCTTTGGTTGTATTCGCTTCACCTCCAGCTGTATCCATTACGCCTTTTCCCAGAGCTGCAAGTTTTTCTTCTGGTTTAATAATTTTCCATTCGGCTTTTGGATGCCATTTTTTCTCATCAAGCTTACCACCTTCAAAATCTTCTTCGAATAAAATTTCGGCATTGATATTTGACAGTAACAAGCAAAAGCTCACCAGTATTACACTGATAATTGAACTGCATCTTGATTTACACATCTTATTAAAATTACTCTCCATAATGTCATGGTCTATTTAAAAAATTAAAATTATTCTAAGCCTCCGTACGACAAACAGTTGCTTTCCTCCAACAAGTATTCATTTGTCTCAAAATCATAGAATGATAGTAGGAAATATTTCTGAAAAAAGTGAAAAAATTAATCGGCGAAAGGAAATGTACCAATATAACCCCGTGGCCGAGAAACATAATGAACTGCATCATGCATCGGGGTCACTTGATAGTGACAGACTACGTTACTTCGTTCCATATCGTCTCGTTCTTTAGCACCTTGATGTGGCATATGATTCATAAAGATCACACAATCGCCAGCCATAGGGTGCAGTACAACGTGTTCTTGGGCTTCGCACCAAGCCTCAAATTTGGGTCGATCAACTGGGTATAAATGCTCTGGTTCTATCTGATGGCCGTTCTTGACAAACTTGAGGCGTCCATCGCCAACTTGGTTGTTTTGAAAATAGAAAGTTGAATTAAAGCTGACGGTTGAAACTGCATACGGGTACTTTTCGGCTTCTCGCTTTTCATGCCAATATCCATAAAAATCGAGGTGCCATTCTTGTAAATAGGGACCTGGATTGATATGTGCTCTCAAACTTCGTAATTGACACTGCTTACCCATCATACCTTCCAAGTAAGGTCGAACATTAGGATGACCAACTAGAGGTTGATAGGTATCAGGCTCCCGATCTAACAAGGTGTCAAACCACATGTTACCAACATCGTTCAATCCTTCTTCCCACCCTTGTTCGCGAGCATAGTTAATACGCTGGCGAAGATGTTCTGTTTCTTCCGGAGACAAAGCACCTTCAATCAGTAGGTACCCCTCATTTTCTAATTGTGATAGTTTCTCGCGTACGTCCCTATTGTTCATTTTTATTCCTTTTGGATGGACGACCTACTTCACATCCCATTTTTTATTTTTGGGTCGGAGTTTCGGTCTTCTATTTTCATCTACATCAACAACACAACGAAATCCTATCCAAGCAACTCTGTGAAAGGTGTTATTGGCAATAGTAGTTCGTTTAGATACTCGTAATGACCATGAATTAAGTGATGCAGATCCACCGCGAATAACATGTTCTTTCTTATCTTGATTGACATTATCTCCTGCTTTGGGTCCTGTTGGGTTTTTACGAGGTGATTTCTTATAGTATTCATACTTAAACCAATCCTTGGTCCATTCGAAAGCATTACCTGCCATATCAAAGAGACCATATCCATTAGGTGGAAAGCTACCAACCGGTGCTGTCTTTTCTCCCCATTTATCGCGCCCCCCTTTACCATCAAAATTAGCATGCATTCTAGGGATAGCATCATCATCAAGGTTTTCATCTCCCCACGGGAATCGTTTGCCAACTAGACCTCCGCGCGCCGCATATTCCCATTCGGCTTCGGTTGGTAGTCGTTTTCCCATAGCTTCAGCATAGGCCACTGCATCTTCCCATAAAACACCAACAACAGGATGTTTATTACCGGGAGAAGCGTTTTTAACCCAGTCATCGAGTTTTTTTCCACCTTTGAATTTTTTCCATTGCTCCATCGTTACTTCATGAATATCCATATAGAAAGCATCAAGCTCTATAGTATGAACCGGTTGTTCTTCTTTTTCCCCTTCTTGTAGAGCATCTCCCATTTCGAAGCTTCCAGCTGGAATCAGAGCCATTTTAGCTCCATCTTTTTGCCAAACAATCTCTTTTTTACCCAGTTGGGGTTCAATATCTTGCTCTTCGACGATTTGTTTTTCTGTTTCTTGTGAGGTTTCTTTCTGAGGGATCTTAGGGGAGGGAACACTTACTTTAGATGATACTGAGGCTGGATCTGTTTCATTTCCTCCACAGCTAATCAAAATCAAACCTAGTATAAGATGAAAAATACTAATTCTTCCGATTTTCAATTTTCACACCTGTAATTTGTTAGTCTGAATAGGACCCAGTCAAGGTATCACAGCCGATGTGGATTGTACAGAAAGTTTTACGGAAAAGTTTCTTTTTCTACTATTTTTATGTGCCGATTGGTAGATACATGATTGAGTGCTTGTTTGATCCCACTAGGCCAATGTATTTCGATACGATCAATAAATTTATGGGTTGAAGTACCAATAAAAACTCTAGGATCATGGCTCGATAGATAACTGCCCCCAGTACTCACTTCACGAATCAGTTGTTTGCCACCAATTTTAAAGATGATTCGAGCCCCAATACCGTCACGATTACTAGTATTACCAATAGTTTTAATACCCAACCAATTGGATGAAGTTTTTCGTACTCTTTCTTGTATATTTTCCAGAAATCTTGTGTAGCCATTCAATGTGGTAATAACCAAGTCAAGGTCACCATCGTTATCATAATCTCCTAAAATACTACTCCGACTAACGAACGGTTTTTGCAGGCACAAGCTAGATGCAGACACTATTTGGGTGAAAGTCCCATTACCGTTGTTTTGAAAAAGCTGATCTGGTTGTGCGTAAGTGACAGTATCAGTGGACTGTTCGATACTGGGTGAAAGATGACCGTTTGCAACGAACAAATCTAAATGGCTATCGTTATTGTAGTCAAGAAAATTAGTACCAAAACCTAAACGGAGGTAGCTATCTTCTCCCAAATTGGATCGGTAGCTAACATCAGAAAAAGTGCCATCTCCATTATTTTGATAAAGTGTATTCGTTTCGTAAGAGAAATTTGTCACAAACAAATCTAGTAGACCATCCTCATTATAGTCACCAGCATCAACCCCCATTCCAGCTTCGGCTATACCGTCTCCACTGTAAGCTGCTCCGGTAAAAGTTGCAATTTCCATGAAAG
>JACLAC010000976.1_pt1 | contig 30198 bp, 20 predicted proteins | sample 8027881 | NCBI WGS metagenome assembly JACLAC01 (sample SAMN15725517, study PRJNA655200) | protist metagenome | isolation source: fluorescence activated cell sorting (FACS) single amplified genomes of... | place: Spain: Blaines Bay Microbial Observatory, Mediterranean Sea | collected 2016-01-19 | reverse complement strand
CGCCATCGCCTTCATCTGTGCCCCGACCGGGAAACTGGTCGGACAATGGGTCCGCCACGCCAAGGGCGCAGGCTTTGAGCTGCGACAGGATCCGAACAATATCTACAATTCCGCCGACGCCTGGTCTGGTCCGGTCTGTGCCGAGGTTGGCCCGGATGGGGCCCTCTGGATCTGTGACTGGTATAACCTCGTGATCCAGCACAATCCCACCCCGAACAAGGGCTCTTCCGGATTGGACGCCCAACGGGGAAAGGGTAATGCCTACGTTACGCCTCACCGCGACAAGCAACATGGTCGCATCTACCGCGTGTATCCCAAGGCCTCGCAAAACGATCCTTACAAGGCCGACTTCGCCAGTTCCAACATGTTCTGGCGCCTCGAGGCTCAACGGGCCGCGGTGGAAGAAGGCCATACCGTGGACAAGGTCGAAAACATTCACCAGTTCTACGCCAGGGCGGGCAATGGCTCCCTGGACCTGGAGACCATCAAGGCCGCGTTATCCTCAGAGGATCCGGGGCTCAAGCGTGCCGCCCTCCGCAACGCCCCCCTTGATGACACCCTGACGCGCATGTTCATCGCGGATGGAAAAATCTCAGTCAAGGAACCCAGGGTCCTCCTTGATCTCCTGCTGGCATTCTCGAGCCTTGGTAATTCAGATATCATCGGGCAGGCCCTCGTGAATCTCGTGAGCCAGGACGCTGGGGCTATCATGAATGATCCAGTCCTTTACGATGCCTTTCAGGTCGCAGCTCGTCGCCACGGTGGAGGCTTTGTAAAAGCAGCCCTCGCCAGCATCCGTCCCGAGAGGACCAAGGGGCCTACGGATATCCTTCCGAATGGAAATATCGAAAAGGTGAAGGGTGACCGACCGGAGGGCTGGGGTCCCCGTTTCTACGGCGGTTCCCGCAACGCCAAGTATACGGCTGTGAAGGAAGGGCGAAACGGGACCATCTGCCTCAAGGTCAGCAGCGACCAGCAATCCGATTCCGGCTGGGGTGCTGCCATAAAGGTGAAACGCAACACTCGCTACCGCCTGGGAGGGTGGATCAAGACCGAAAATGTGACAGGGAGTGGTTCCATGTTCAACGTTCACGGGGTAGGGCACCGAACGAAGGCGGTACGTGGAACCACAGGCTGGACCGAGTACTCCGTGGATTTTGACTCAGGCAGTGCCACGGAGATTACGATTCATGCTCTCTACGGTGGCTACGGCGGCCAGACCGGGACAGCCTGGTATGATGATATCTATCTCCAGGAGGCAGGCGAATCGGGTCTGGGCGGCATCGTGCTCTCCATCGCTTCGCACTTTGGCAAGCATGCCTCCCCGACAGCCAAGGAGCATCTGGTAACATTCCTCGGCACCCGCGCTGAAAAGGGTGACGAATTCGCCAGGGCCCTCCGGCAGAGTGTGGAATCACAGTCTCCTGACCAGCGCAATCCGGCAACTGACAACCAGCCTCCTTCTCTCGTCCTACAGCTCAAGTCGGTGAAGGAGCAGATGGCCTTTAACCGGAAGGAATTCACCGTCCCTGCCGGCAAGCGTATCAGGATCATATACGAGAACACGGATTCCATGCCTCACAACATTGTTATCGGAAAGCCCGGCTCCCTCACCCGGATGGGTACTGAGGCAGACCGAATGCTGCAGGATCACCCTGCCGCCGTGAAACGCGGTTACGTTCCGAACATCCCCGAGGTCATTGCGGCCACAGGGCTTGTGTTTCCCGGAGAAACAGAAGCCCTCGACTTCACGGCCCCGGAGAAACCGGGTAAATATGACTTCGTCTGTACCTTCCCAGGACACTGGAGGATCATGAAGGGCGTGATGACCGTCCAATAAGCCCGGTCGGCAATAGACCTTTCGGTTTTGGGGCTGTAGTCCAATGGTGCACATCCATCTGCACCTTCCTGTATCACGACCACAGGCTATCGCTTGTCACCTCCTTGGATGACTGGATGAATAACGCAGGGTTGCAAGCCCGGTCCGCATAGTATCGTATGGACTCTAACAATGAAAACCGCACTGACCGCACTCCTTTCCGTCATGTTACTGGCCATTACCGGACCGGCACTCTTCGGCGATAAAGACAAGGACGCCTCTCCCGGCTCTGACAAGAAAAAGAAAGTCGTCTTCATGGCTGGTCACCGCAGCCACGGATACGATCAGCACGAACACCGGGCGGGGTGCCTTCTCCTCGCCAACCAGCTCAACAAGCACATGGGAGACACCTTGGATGCCGAGGTTCACCTCGCCAAAGGCTGGCCGGGTAACGTCACGGAGCTCGAAGATGCCGACTGCATCATATTCTACTGTGATGGAGGAGGGCGTCACATGGCCAACCAGCACCTTGAGGGTCTGGACCTGAAACTGAAGGACGGCTGTGGACTCGTCTGCCTGCACTACGGGGTGGAAGTCCCCAAGGGCAAGTCAGGCGAGAAATTCCTCGACTGGATCGGGGGCTACTTCGAAGGCAACTGGTCGGTTAACCCCCACTGGGATGCCGACTTCAAGGAACTCCCTGAGCATCCCATCACGAGGGGAGTCAAGCCCTTCAAGATCCGTGATGAGTGGTATTTCCACATGCGTTTCCAGGAGGGAATGAAAGGAGTGACTCCCATCCTTTCCGCTCATCCTCCTGCCAGCACGATGAAACGGCGGAATGGATTCCACTCGGGAAATCCACACGTCAAAGCCTCCCTGGAGCGCGGGGAAATCCAGCATGTGGCCTGGGCTTATGAACGGCCCAATGGAGGACGTGGCTTCGGCTTTACCGGTGGACACTTCCACCGCAACTGGGGCCACGATGATTTTCGGAAAGTCGTCCTCAACGCCATCACCTGGTGCGCCAAGGCGGAGGTTCCCTCCGAGGGAGTCCCCTCCGACAAGATCACCGAGGCCGACCTCGACGCAAATCAGGATTACCCCAAGCGCTAGGACTCATCAGCGCCCCTTTCCTTTCGATAAAAAAGGCCATCCTGGAATCGGGATGGCCTTTTCTCTTTCAGGGTTACTGGTCCTGCTACAACTGCTTCCCCTTGATCTGGAGATCGTGAATCGACCAATGCTTCCCATTCGCACGGCCTTTCTGGGTGATTCGGATGATCTTTGTTTCCACCAGGGGAAGGCCAATCACGGTAACCGGACCATCACCTGAGCCCTTGGCCAGGACTTCGCTCCACTCTCCGCCTGCCATCACCACAACCTCATACTCCCTTGGATAATCATCGGTTGAGGGTGAGGCATCCAGAATGATCTCGCTGACCTTCGCCATCCCCGGAAGCTCGATCTGGAACCACTCTCCACCCTTCTGGGTCCGTCCCGAGGTCCAGCGGCTGGTCCCTTTGTCATCAATGGCATTCTTGCAACCATCCACCCCGTTGCTCGCGGTCAACGTCCAGTCCTTGCGGTTCACCAGCATGGGTGGATCAAGAGCCTCGAGTTCTGGCAGGGTGAACGGTGTCGTGCGCCCCTTGGTCTCCTTGCGAATGGCCGCGACGAAGTCCTTTGTGATCGGGGCAGCCTTGTTGCCGAAGCTGTTACGGACATAGGTTGCAATATCGGCAATCCACTGGTCATCCTGTGACTTCATGGGAGCCATCAGCCCGGGGTAGGTTTTCCCGTCAAGGGGCCCGGTAAGCCCATGCAGAATGGTGCGAATCATCGTGCTTCCGCTCCCGATAATGCGTGGAGCCTCCACCATCGACGGGGCCAGGGTCTGCCCCGGCTTTCCATCAGGCACCGGCGTGCCCTTCCCGTCTGGACCGTGACAGGTATAACACAACTGGTTGAAGATAACCTTACCCTTCTCCATGGAGCGGGCAAGTTGAGCGTTTTTCCTTCGAGCCTCAGCCGCAGCTCTGGCCTGGGCCCGCATACTGGCGCTCTTACTTACAACTGCCTTGACCGCATCATTCCCCTGGAATGACTTGGCCACCTCATCAGCGAGGGCAAGCAGGTCCTCATTCTGCGTCCCGCTCAAAACGATTGAATTGATTAACTGGGTGGCTACCTCGGCATTAGGGCTGCCACTCAGTTCTGCCAGTTGCAGGATTGAGGATACGACCTTCTGGTTGCCCTCCCCCATGAGAGGCTCACCAACCCGGAGCGCCTGGACCTTGACCATGATGGAATCATCCCCCAGTGCTGCAGCAACGGTATCAGCATCCACCGTACCGATTCCCTCCAGCGTCCAGAGGGCGTTGGCTCTGCCGAGTTCCGTCCTGCCCTTGAGCACAAGCTCTTTCAGGGCCGGGATTACGGAATCACGATCCTTGCGAAGGATAATCAGTTTCTTTGCCGTATCGCGCCACCAGCCATTGGGATGGGAGAGATGCTTCACCAGTTCCGCGGTGGTCTCGTCCAACATACGGGGCTGTGGTCCGGGCTTGAAATCCTTGTGCACAAGGCGATAGATCCGCCCCTTGCCGATATTCTTGTCCAGGCCCCACTTATCGATGATTCCCCGCAGGTAGCTGCCCGGCCGTGTCCAGTTCCCCTGCTGAATGATTCCGCGGTGCATATCGACAAGCAGCATCCGGCCATCCGGCGCCGTTTCAGCCCACAGTGGGCGGAAGTTGGCATCACGGGTCCGGATGAACTCGGACCCGGGATACTTGTTGGTCAGAACCGTCTTGGCGTCCTTGCGCTCGACGGAGGCCCGACGGATAAGCCGGCCCACCGGCTCCGGGATAATCAGGTCCCCACGGATGTCCTCAGGAAGTCGATCTCCCCGGAAAACACCCTGACCTGCACAACCCGTCATGTTGTTGAGACCCCCATTGGAGCCTACCCGCCCACGGCCGCCCTGCACGTCCGGGATCTCCGCGATTGGAAAGACCTTCCGAAAATCGCGGGCAGTCTGCCCCGGCAGGTCCAGCATCCCATAGACCGGAGGCTGCTGGAAAAAGAAGGCCGGATTCTCTCCGCCGGCAGTGGAGTAGTAGAGCCGTCCCCAGTCATCCTGGGTCAGTCCCCATTGTCCTCCCCCACGGGGAATCCGCTCCATCTCCAGTTTGCCATTCGTAAACCGGTAACGACGGTTTTCGTAGGTAATATAAATCCAGTTATCGAGGGCCCAGATCAATCCACTGGGCTGGTGCTCCATGTTGCCTCCCCGCCTGCCACCTTCATGGATCTTCACCTTTTCATCCGCAACCCCGTCCCCATCGGTGTCCCGGTAGTTCCAGAGGTCAAGGGTGTTGGTCACGTGGACCATGACCCGGTCATCCAGCGGAAGAACCGCCCGAGGCAAAAGAAGGTTATCGATGAAGACGCTGTGCTTATCATAGATCCCGTCTCCATCCGTATCCTCATGGCGTGAAATCCTGCTCTTCGGTTCCTGCTCACCCGTGGCATCCGCAGTCTGCATGTAGGTGCGCATCTCCACCACGTAGAGAACCCCGTTACCATCAAACGCACAGGCCACCGGTTCCTCGATATTCGGGTCACTGAGGACCAGCTCGAGAGAATAGCCATCCGGCAACTCGATGGACTTGTGGGCAGCCTCCTCACTGAGAAAGCCTCGTTGATAAATGGTTTCACCCGGCTTCTCAGCGAAACCCGGCAATCCTGTCGACAGGAGGGCAGTGCAGGAAGCCCCCAATACCTTAGTTCTTATGGAATTCCTCATGGATCTGGAATGACTCAATGACTCCCCTCCTCCTTAGGGGATGGTGGCGGATCAGACAATCCCACATCTGTGTTTGGGCTCACTCTGGCCAGAGAAAAATCGGGCTGTATCCGCCCGGGAAGCCCATGGAATAGCGGAAAAAACCGCCTTCTCCAAATCTGGGAAGGGCTCCCCTGAAGAACGGTTTTTCAGGGAAAACCAGGCTACTTTGTCCGGAAGATGTATATCCCCTTCTTGTTCCCGACTCCGATGTCGGTCCTGTCATCCCCGTCAAGGTCGCCCACTGCCACCTGGGTGCCCACCCCGGAATCGGTATCCACCAGGTGTGGAATGAATTCCACCCCGTGCTTCTCACTTCGTTTCAATTCAAACCAGTAAAGCACTGCCGGTTGATCCGCTCCCGGATCTCCTCCCCCATGAGCCCACCAGCGCTTTCCGGTAACAAAGTCCGTCAAACCGTCAGCATTGAAGTCCCCTTTCGCAAGAGAATGGTGCTGCGAAAACACCACCCCTCCTGATCCTGGCTTGGAATCTGAGGGCATGATGAGGTGCTTCTTGAAAACTATTCCGTCCTCCTCCCTGGAGTTCTCAAACCAGGCCATCCCCCAGCCGTGGGCCCACAAGCTCGTCACAATATCGTTATCCCCGTCTCCATCCACGTCATAAACCAGCATCTGTGCCCCTCCCTGGGGAGAAAACTGGAACTTGTGAAACTTCCAGAGACCCGCGGTCGGATTCTCCGGGCACTCATACCATCCCTCCTTCCAGATAATGTCGATTCGCTTGTCTCCGTTCAAATCTCCTACCCCGAGTCCGTGGGTGTAATGCCCCGCGCCGGTTTTTCCTGATACCGCGTGGAACGACCAAGGCTTGGCAGGATCCTTCCAATCCGCAGAATAGAAACCCCACACATCCTTTTTAAGACCTACCAACTCCGGTTTCCCGTCCCCCGTGATGTCAATGAGCTCGGGAGACTCACCCCCGAAACTGGTCACCACCCGGTGCTTGGGCCACGTTTCAACCTCCTCGCCTTTTTCAGGTTGCAGATACACGTCAAGATGGAAGGCCGGACCGTGGGCGATCTGGAGGATGTCGTTTCGCTCATCGGCATTTACATCCATTACCCAGCTAAGAAAGGAACTATGAGCATAGCCCTTTGGATTGACCGGCTCCCCCGGGTAGTAGCGATGCTTTGTCCTGAAGTCCGGCCCGGCATACCAGTGAGGTCCTGCCACCAGGTCCGCGTGCCCATCGCCATTGACATCCCCAATCGAGGCTCCCTCCGTCACAAAGCCCCGGGAAAGAACCGTCCGCTGGTGCGTCCCTCTTGACGGATCCCCAACTTTGGCAGCAGTAACAAGGGCAACGAGGACAAAGGGGAAAAGGAGGCTCAGCGCTTTCATTAGTGAAGACAGAAACAGGAAGGCCCATCAGACCCCGGGATAGCGCCCCGCTCAAGGATCAAAGTCGCAGTGAATTACTCCCCCGGGAGCAAACGCGTTCCTAAGTATCAAGAACGTCCACCACCAGCCTCTCCTCCCCGGGCAATCCCAGTCCTTCAAGGCTATCCAGCACCTGTTCCAAGGACGGAATAACGATCTGCTCATCTGTAATCTGATGCTCATCACGGGGGTTGGACTCCACGGGCAGAACCGCTTCCGCGAGATGAAAGCAGCCCCATGCCCGCCAACGCCGCAATTCCATCCGTGGACCGCTCATCCGGGTCGCCAGATGCTGGTAGTGACGTACCGGATTACCAAGAAACTCTCCCGAGGGACAGTTGAGCATCACCCAGCGCTTGGCAGCATACGGCAGGGGCCAGTCCCTCAGGATCTCCTCCGTCCCATCCAATTCTGCCATGAAGGCCTTGTTCAACTGAAGCAGGGCCTGGGCCGCCTTGCCTTCCAGCCACAACGACTGGGCGTAGCGAAGCGAAGCGTGGTAGAAGTCCACGGTGTAATCCCGCTTGAAGACTGCCGTCGCTTCTGCGGTAAGTACTTCCTCCGCCTCAGGTAGAAGCGGACACGCCTCACGGTCTTTCAAATGCCTGCGTGCCATCATTCCTAACCCGGCGGTTTTCCTATTCCTCCCACCGGCGATGCTCCAGCGCATCCTGCGCAGCAGAGGCCTCGGCATTCTTCTTACTCGATCCCCAACCCTCTCCCAGAGGTTTACCACACCAGAGAACCTCAACCCGGAATTGTTTCAGGTGACCTGGCCCTTCTTCATCAAGAACACGGTAGACGGGACTCTCCCGCCGAATGGCCTGCAGTTCTTCCTGCAGACGACCCTTCGGGTTGCCAGTGTCTTCGCTCGCCAGCACCTCCTCCAGGTCCTCCTTCATCAGGCGGAGAACCACTTCCGTGGCGCTGGAGAATCCGCCGTCAATGTAGACCGCCCCGACAAGCGCTTCAAAAGCATCCTCAAGGTTGGAATCAAGATCGCGGCCACCTTGTTTCTCCGCCCCCTTGCCAAGAATCAGATATTCACCCAAACCCAGACGCCGGGCGCAATTGGCCAGGGACTGACCTGCTTCCAGACGAATCCTCGTCTTCGTAAGAAATCCCTCCGCCTGATCGGGAAAAGCACAATAGAAATACTCAGAAAGGATAACTTTCAAAACGGCATCCCCAAGAAATTCGAGCCGTTGGTTGTCATTGGCCTCCCCACGCTGCTCGGACGCCATACTCGGATGAGTCATCGCCTGCTGCAGCAGGGACTGGTCCTTGAACGGATAACCAAGCTTCTCTGACAACGGGCTTTCCATCTTCCCCCAAGGCCTTACGTAATCCGGAGCAAAGGGTAAAGGATGTTGCGCTGGCAGGGCCACTTCCCGCTTTCCCCGGAACCACTCAACTGCATCTTTGCCCTTGAATCGTCCCCGGAGAACCCTAAGTTTCCCCTCCCGGAGACGGTGGCCGTAGCTCAGTTGGTAGAGCCCCTGATTGTGATTCAGGTTGTCGCGGGTTCAAGTCCCGTCGGTCGCCCCACCTCCGGCCTCACCTTCGAAGCAGGGAGGAGGAGTTGACGGATCCGGGATCTCTTTTCCCATCCCGGGATTGAATGACACCGTTCCAATCAATCCGAAAGGCAGTCCCTTAACCTCCAGTTAGAAATTATGGTCGATGTATACGGGAAGATCGACGCAGCTCTTTTACCAATGAGTTCTGCAGGATATGCCGAAACGCCAATTCGTAACAGACCCGGAAAAGCCGCGGGGATTCTCCCGGATCTGCCTTGTCCCGCGGCTCCCCTAGCGTAGAACTCCCTACGACATGCCACCGGACGTCGATCAAGCCCTTGCCACCCTGTGCGCTGGCACCGAGAAAGTGCTCTCTCCCCGGGAACTGTCTGACAAACTTCGGGAAGGTCGCCCCCTGCGCGCCAAGCTGGGACTCGACCCCACCTCCCCGGATATCCACCTCGGACATACCGTGGTCTTTGAAAAGCTGAGGCAGTTCCAGGAGCTCGGACATCAGGCTGTTCTGATCATCGGCGATTTCACCGCCGCCATCGGTGACCCTTCCGGCCGCAGCGCCACCCGTCCGCCCCTGAGCCGCGAGGCTATTCTCGCCAATGCGGAAACTTATACCACCCAGGCCTTCAAGGTCCTCGACAAGGATCGGACGGAGGTAGTCTTCAATGGCGAATGGTTTCGGAAGATGTCCTTTGAGGATGTCCTGCGGCTCAACGCCCGGGTGACCATGCAGCAGATGCTGCAACGCGATGACTTCCGGAAGCGGATCGACAAGGGACAGGAAGTCCGGCTCCACGAAATCCAGTATCCCATCGTCCAGGGCTGGGACTCCGTGGAAGTGCAGGCCGACGTCGAACTGGGCGGAACCGACCAGCTTTTCAACCTCCTCGTAGGACGGGACCTGCAGAAGGAGGAGGGACTGCCCCAGCAGGTGGTCATGACCATGCCCCTCCTGGAGGGGACCGACGGGGTGAAGAAGATGTCCAAGTCCTACGACAACTACGTCGGGGTTTCCGATCCTCCCAACGAAATGTTCGGCAAACTCATGAGCATCTCCGACGAGCTCATGAGCCGCTATTACCTCCTCCTCCTGGGAGAGCCCTGCGATGGAAATCTTCATCCCATGGAGGCCAAGAAACAACTCGCCCAGCGGATCACCTCCCGTTTCCACAGCGAACAGGAAGGATCCTCCGCCCGGGAAGACTGGGAGACCCGGTTTTCCCGGAAAGACCTGGCCGGGTCGGACCTCCCGGAACTGAGTGCAGGCGCACTGCCGGGGGAGTTGACCGTCCTCCGCCTGGTGGCGCATGCCTACCAGGCTGGATTCGGACAGGAGAAATCCAACGGCGAGCTCAAGAAGCAGTTCATTTCAACAGGTGCAGTTCAGCTCAACGGCGGAAAGCTCACCGATCCAAACGCCCGGGTGCAACCGGAAGCGGGGGACATCCTCCGGCTCTCAAAGAAGCACTCGGTTCGCTTCGACTGAAAACAGGATTTCTCCCCATATTTCCTGTTTAGGAATTAGTATTTGGGAATTTCCGGATTACACTCCCGCATGCACCGGGTCCTGCGCCTCGTCTCTCCGGCTCTGGCCGTTATTTTCCTTACGCAGTGCGCTACCAAGCCTGATGCCCGGACCGCCAGCCCGCGCTCCTACCGCCTGTCCGCCCTTGGTTACGAACCGCTCAAGTTAAAGAAGGCCACTGGGGATTCGCGCTATTCCGGTCGTTTCCGGGTAAACGGGAAGAAAGTGCGCTTCCTGATCGACTCGGGAGCCAACAGCACGGATCTCGATTACGAACTGGCAACCTCCTTCGGGATCACACCCGAGAAGTCGGTCAAGGTCGTGAGCCGGGGAGCGCTGGGGCGCCCGGTCACCTCCTGGGTGGGCCTCGGAGCTTTGGGCGCTGGACACGTTACCGCCACCCCGTTCCCCTTCATGCTGGCCCCTCCTACCAAACGCCACACCGCGACCAGCCGCTATGACGGACAAATTGGGCTCGACGCCCTGAGTGGACTCGCTGCTCTCATCGACCTCCAGGCTGGCAAACTCTGGATTCCCGGCCCTCAGGCCAGCAACACGGGACACGGCGGGATCCATGCCCTCGGGCGTCATGAGGGCCTTGGTTTCGACTCCCTGCGACTCGAAACTGCCGGCCGCCTTCCTCATCTTCTGGTTGTCTCCCGCTATCAGGACAAACGCCTGACCTGGGTAGTCGATACCGGGGCAGAGGTAACCGTGATGGCTGCTGAAACCGTAAAACGGCTCGGCATTCCATCCACCGCTTCACGCTCCAAGATTATTGATGCTTCCGGTGACCGGGCTTCGGTCCGAAGCGCAGTCCTCAACAACGTCATCTTCGGCCAGCTGGTGGTAAGCGAATTCCAAGTCGCGGTGACTCCCCTCGGCACGATCCGTCGTACCTTCCGGGACCGCTCCGGCCGCCCTGTAGACGGGATCATCGGGATGGATTTCCTCGAGAAAAGCGGTGCCCTTCTCGACACGGCATCTCGGGTGCTCTATCTGGGAGAACCCCCACGCTCCCAGCTGAACTAGCGGCAGATTTTGCGGAACGCCCGGAGCACCGTGCCAGGCAGGCCGCAGGCAATTCACCACCGAACCTGCATTCCTCCAAACACTCCCAGCCCCCGGCCTGGGTAGTTCGCTACTTCCTCGTAATCACGGTCCAGCAGGTTCTCGACCCGACCGTGAAGCGAGACATGCTCGCTCAACCTGTAGTTGCAGTAGGCCCGCAGGAGCAGGATTCCGTCGAGGCTCTTCCGGACAGAGGGGAACGCAGAAAAGTCGTTGTCCACCACCCCGGCTACGTAGGTACCTCCAACCCCGAGAATCATCCCTTCCATGGGTTCTCCCTGAAGATCAAGGCTGGCTCGGTGACGGGCCCGCCTCACCAGTCGGAGGCCGGTTGTCTCGTCAGCAGCCTGTAGCCAGGTGTAACTTCCCCGCCAGGCAAGATGATCTCCGAAGAGGCTTCCCTTGGCACTCACTTCCAAACCTTCTGTGGTCGCCCTCCCTATATTGGATGGGGAGAAGTCAATCAGGTCCTTGATGCGGTTCTGGAACCAGGTCAGATCGAGCGTCAGGTCCCCAGGAAGCTGCCACTCCGCTCCCAGATCCCAACCCCGCGAACGCTCGGCCTCCAGGTCCGGATTACCGGTAAAATTGAAAGCCGGTATGGATCCGAATAACTCAAAATAAGAGGGAGCCCGGAATCCCGTCCCATAGCTTCCATGCATCCGAATCCCGTCAACCGGGGTCTGCCAGCTTCCCGTCGCACGCCAGGTCAGGGAATCGTCCCAGCGCTCCAGGTGCTCCCAGCGACCTCCCAGAGAAATTGCCGCTCCTCTGGTCGGATACCAGACATGATTGGCATAAAGCCCGCTCGCCCAGCCATTCTCGTCCACCGGGGTGGCTGTAGAGCGGAAGGTGGACCACTCCAGCAAGCCCCCTACTGCAGTTTCATGCCGACTGTCCCACCTGACCACGTTACGGAGATCGATGGAAAGCTTTTCCCCTTCACTCTCAAAGGGAAAATCTCCCCTCTCCTCAAACTCGTCCCGGTAATATCCCACCATCAGTTTGCTGCCAAACCGGTCGCTGGGTCGATACCTCAGGTAAGCCGTCATGAGGTATGCTTCGCGCTCATCAACCGCCAGGCTGGCAAAGGGCCCAACACTCCCGGGGTTTTCCAGATTACTCATCCATGCCCGTCCCGTAAAGCCAGCCACCGTGTCTGGCCCCGTATCCTGCTCCACCCTCAGGGCGAACTGATTCTGGTGAAAATCATTAGCGGCCCGGTCATTCGAGGTCACTTCGCGACTCCCGGCAAGATACCATCGGACCCCACCAGCATCTCCCTGCAACTCGGTTCCCCCACGAAGGCTGCCAAACGAACCACCTTCAACAAAAGCCTGTTGCGGCCCTTCCCGGGATCCCGATCGGGTCTCAAGGTTGACCACTCCCCCTATAGCCTCGCTCCCATAGAGTGCACTCTGGGGACCACGCAGGACATTGACCCGCGAGTATCCCATCAACGTCTCTCCGCCAAGCATGCTGAAGGACCCCAGATTGGAATCGGTAATTCGCATCCCATCGACCATAAGCAGGGTATGATCCGCTTCCGTCCCACGCATTCGGATAGCCGATATCGATCCACGTTGCCCCCCCTCCGATCCAATTCCCACACCCGGAATGAAATGGAGAGCATCTTCCAGGGTCACAATCCCCTGTTGCTCCAAAAGCTCCACTTCCAAGGCGGAAAAAGCACTCCCGACGTTGCCTGGCAGCGTTTCAAGCCGATTGGCCATTACCACCATTTCCTCTACTTCCCCGGGCCCCGACTCATCTGCCGCAACCCAGGAACCAAACACACATAGCGCGGCAACCGGAGCCGCAATGATCGATCTTTTCACTTGGTCAATGCTCTACTACCCGTCACGCGCGGGTCTGGTGAACATCCTTCCAAGGCTGGTAATCTGACTCAATCAGCACTTCTGATACTGATTTCACAGTGGCGGGACCGCTCCGGATTCGCACCGGATTCCCCATCTATTTCCTGCCCGTGCCACGGGCTTCCCCGGAAAGGCCCCGGCTATCCCGAAGCGCCCGGAGTGCAGCAGCTATGCTCCGCAGGGAACAGTTTCTTTTTCTTTTTTTGAGCCTGCCCGGAAGGGCTCGCCTCTAGAGGCTCTTAACTGCATCCACAACCGCCTCGGCGGTGATTCCCAACTCCTGCATTACCGTATTCCCCGGAGCACTGAGACCGAAGCGATCGATCCCGATCACACGGCCTTTCTCCCCGACATACTTCCACCACAGACTGGTCACCCCTGCCTCAATGGCCACCCGCTTGCGACAGGAACCGGGCAGAACCTCATTGCGATAATCCTCACCCTGACGATCAAATCGCTCGAGACAGGGCATCGATACCACCCGGACACCGCCACCCAGTTGAGCCCCGGCTTCCAAAGCATGCTCTACTTCCGATCCCGTCGCCATGATGATGGCCTCCAGTTCCCCTTCCTCCTTCCTGATCACATAGCCGCCACGACAGACTCCTTCTCTCCGCTCCCTGACTGGGGAGTCACTGAGATTTGGAACACCCTGACGGGTCAGAATCAGGGCGGTCGGCCCATCCGTCCGCAGCATGGCGGCTGCCCATGCACCCGCCACCTCTTCCGGGTCCGCTGGGCGGATAACATCGAGGTTGGGGATCACCCGCAGACCACTCACCGTCTCAACCGGCTGATGGGTCGGCCCATCCTCTCCGACGCCAACCGAATCATGAGTGAAGATATAGGTAACCGGCAGGCCTGCCAGACCAGCCAGCCGGATGGCAGGCCTCAGGTAATCAGCGAAAACCAGGAAGGTCGCGCCGCTGGCCCGGAAAATTCCATCATAGGCGATCCCATTACAGATCGCACCCATTGCATGCTCACGGATACCAAACCAGATGTTACGCCCCCCGGGGTTGTCGGATCCAAAATCGGTGTCGTCCTTGATGTAGTTCTTGGTCGAACCATAAAGATCGGCAGAGCCACTCACCAGCTGGGGAACATGCCTGGCCACTTCGTTGATGACCACGCCGCCAGACCCCCGGGTGGCATCCTTGTGATCCACATCGAACTCGGGGATCCGATCCAGAAGGTCACTCGGGACGGACTTGGAAATTCCAGCCTGCAGTTCCTCAGCAAGATCAGGATTGGCCGCAGCCCATTCTCCATGGGTGCTTTCCCAATCTGCGCATTCCTTCTGTAGCTCTCCACTCCTCGCCATGAAAAAATCCCGGGTAGCCTCCGACACGTAGAAGCTCTCTTCCGGCAGACCCAGGCCCTGCCGGGCTGCCTCCGCAAACTTCGCTCCCCCTTCCCCGTGGCCTGCTGCACTGCCCGCCACCTCGGGAATTCCCTTTCCAATTAATGTCTTGGCGATGATAACCTTTGGCTTTCCATTGTCATTGGCCTTGGCCTCCTGCAGGGCCTCCGACACGGCAACAAGATCGTGCCCGTCAATGGTGACCGCATCCCATCCGACTGCCGCAAAATAGGACGCTGCATCCTCACTCTGGGTCACCTCCGCCATCGCATCGAGGGTCACATCATTGCTGTCGTAAATGAGGATGAGGTTATCCAGTCCATTGTGTCCTGCGAAGGCGATCGCCTCACGGGCGACCCCTTCCTGCATGCAACCATCCCCCGCCAGGGCAACGACATGATGATCAAAGATCGTGTGCTCGGAGGTATTGAAACGAGCCGCCGCCCGCTTCCCGCTCAGCGCGTAGCCCACCGCGTTCCCAACACCCTGCCCCAGCGGGCCAGTGGTAGCTTCTACCCCGGGCGTTTCCTCATACTCCGGGTGACCAGGGGTTACGCTGTTAAGTTTGCGGAAGTCCTTAACCGCCTGCAGGGGCAGATCGTAGCCTGCCAGGTGAAGCCAGCCATAAAGAAACATCGATCCATGCCCCGCAGAGAGAATAAAGCGGTCACGGTTGAGCCAGCCGGGTGCCGACGGGTTATAGCGTAAAACCTGGCCGAAAAGAACCGCGCCGATCTCCGCACACCCGAGAGGAAGCCCCAGGTGACCGGAGGAACAGGCGTGTACGGCATCAATCGCCAGTCCCCTGGACTCCGCCGCCGCCCGGGTAAGAGGTTCACTCGTGTTTTCCAATGTCGCTGCAGTCATGGGCCGCGCAGGATTGGGGAACCCGTAGTAGGGTGCAAGACGTAATACAGCCGGCCGCCACAAGGAACCAAGCTTTACCCCGGTAATCCCACGAACCGTAGACGTTCAACAAAAGGCCCGTTTGATTCAAAATGAACTCAACCTACCGCCGTAAGATGGGGACGGCCTCGACCACGGCGCAGCCGGACAAGAATATCCCACGCCTCATCCTGCCCGGAATCGGTGAGTTTGAACTTCTTGTGGGAATGGGGACCATCATCCTCAATGACCACGAGACGGCGCTTGCCCAGCTTTTCCACTACCGTGGTGGTATTCGCAGGCTTGCGCCCATAGGAATCCATGAAGATGTTGAGCCCCTTTGAATCCAGGAGTTCTGTTCCCTCCTGATGCTTGCAATAGGCAGCCAGAACCACTGCCTCAGGCCCAGAAAGAGCCACGTCCTCATTTTCAAGATAGTCCCGGATCTCCTTCAGCTCCATCGCCGCAAGCCGATCACGCTCTTCGGCCGAGGTCTCCGAAACAGCTGCTATTTCCTCCTTGGCAGCCATGATCTTAGCGATCACGCCCTGAAAATGGCGTAGTTCAGACAAGCTCAACTGCCAAAGGTCATCGGCTAGGTGCTGGAACCGGGAAGGCGTGCTCACCCTTTAAATTTATTAAAGTTAGTCACAATGAGCAAGTTTTTGCTAAATTAATTTTATCGGACCCCTATCGGAGTCTTCAAGATATCCCTTTAATCCCTTCGTTTTATATTATTTAACTAAACCGAAATGTTAAAATTTAGCTGGAAAACTAATTTTTTCAGGTTAGAACTATGCCCGTCCTCATCGGACACCCTCTTTCAGACCCCGAAATTTCAAGGAATCCCCACTCAATCAGCACATCATGAGCTCTTTCCCCGCTTCAGATCCGCCCTTCAACCCGCAAAAGTTAGTTACTTCTCCCGTTGATAAAGCCCGGGTAACCGAGCAACTGACTGTAGCTGTCCGGGATCTTGGAGATGCCGAGGCCATCAAATCCACCGGATGTAGCTCCCTGATACGTAAAATCCGTGCGCTATTCCCCGAATTGATGCAGCTCCGTGGGGACCAGGATGCAACGATAGAGCTTCGCGATCGCCAAGTGACTGAGCTTGCCCCCTATCTTCTCGGGACTAATGCTCTTTCCGGGGAGAAAAGCACCAAAAACGACTATTCAGACCGGGAATCTCACAAGAATCCAATTGATGAGGTCGCCCACCGCATGTGGGAAATCTCTGTCACCGAACAGATGCTCGAAGGTTACAAGGCACAGGAACAGTCCCTCAGGGACGAAATTCTGGCCTCCGTGAATCCTGAGCACCTCTCTCTGATTCGCTGGGCCTTGGACCAAGCCTGAACCCCCGGATCCGGTCAAGACCCGGGAAACCCTGGATTAATCGGAGCTCTATATCCCCTGGGAAGCGGGCTCGCCGGGGATTCCCCTGCCTTAACGGGGCTGGAGATGCCTTGGATCGGAAATCCCGGGGCGTATGCGGCATATTAGCGTTGATTCACCGCCATTGGCAGGTAAAACCCCCGCCCCCCAAGGGGACCACCGTGGCTGATCCAGAAAATACTCTGCGCATTGCCCTGCCCAAGGGCAGCCTGCAGGAGCCTACCCTCGCCCTCCTGGCGAAGGCCGGCTACCACGTCTACTCGTCCTCACGAGGACTCCGGCCCTCCTCTGATGACGATGAACTCGACATCTTCATGATCCGGGCCCAGGAAATCGGGGCCTACATCAACGATGGGTTCCTTGACTGTGGAATTACCGGTTACGACTGGGTCTATGAAAACGGAGCAGACCTCGAAGACCTCGCCGAGCTCCCCTACTCGCGGGCCACGGTCCGACCCACCCGCTGGGTCCTGGTGGTTCCTGAGGACTCTCCCATAAAGACCGCGCAAGATCTCGAGGGAAAGCGTATCGCTACCGAAGCGGTGGGTATTACCAGGCGCTACCTTGAGAGCAAGGGCGTGACCGCTGATATTGAATTCTCCTGGGGCGCAACGGAGGTAAAGGTCCCCGATCTGGTGGACGCCATCGTGGATGTCACCGAGACCGGTTCCTCGCTCCGGGCCAACAAACTCCGCATTGTGGATGAGTTACTGGTCTCCTTTCCCCACTTCTTCGCCTCCAAGGCTGCATTCGCGGACGACTGGAAGCGACAGAAAATGGAACGTATGGTCCTCATGATCCAGGCTGCCCTCGCTGCCCGTGACAAGGTGGGCTTGAAGCTCAACCTCCCTGAAAAGTCCTTGCCCGAGGTCTTGGAACGCCTACCCTCCCTCCGCCGCCCGACCGTCAGCTCCCTCGCGGAAGATGGCTGGGTGGCCGTGGAAACCATCATCGATGAATCCGCCGTGCGGCACCTTGTTCCCGATCTCAAGGAACTCGGTGCGGAAGGCATCATCGAATATCCGCTAAACAAGATCGTTTCCTGAACATTCCTTTTTCGACCCCCAAACACACTATTGCCAATCATGGGCTCGCTGAAAAAACGTCGTAAGACCAAAATCAACAAGCACAAGCGTAAGAAGCGGATGAAAGCCAACCGCCACAAGAAGCGCTTGCGTTACAAGTCATAGAAGGACAAGTCGATTGGGGGCCAGAGCCCTCGGTGACCTCCTAGCGGTATGATCCGGTAAGGCGCAGAGAATGCTGCGCCCCGGAATTCCTGCGATTCCTTGCAAATCCCGGTATCGGGCCTTCTCCCCCTTTTGTCGCCTAATCAGGTGGGGAAAACGCGCCTTGTCCGATGGGAATGCCTCCGCTACCTACTGCGGATCATGAAACGCGCCCTCTTGACCATTGCCGCACTCTTGTTCCTTCCGACCACCTTGTCGGCTGCCCCGGAAAAACTCTTCAGCGGCAAGGATCTCTCCGGTTGGAAAGGCCTTTCAAAGTTCTGGTCCGTGAAGGATGGGGTGATCGTGGGGGAAACCAGGCCTGACAATCCCACCCGGGGAAACACCTTTCTCGTTCATCAGGGTAAACCGGTGGATGACTTTGAGCTTACCCTCAAGGCCAGGATTACCGGCAACAACAACTCGGGCATTCAATATCGCTCCAAGGTGGTCAACGAGAAGAACTGGGTGGTCAGCGGCTACCAGATGGACATGCACCCCTCCCAGAACTACCTGGGAATGATGTATGAGGAGAAGGGGCGCGGAATCCTCGCCCAGCGCGGACAGAAGATCAAGATAGGGAACGATGGCAAGCGCGCCATCGTGGGCGATTTCGACAAGAAGAAAAAAATCAATCTCGGTGAATGGAACACCTACACCATCATCGCAAAGGGCAACGTTCTCACCCACAAGGTGAACGGCGCTACCACGGTGGAGATTGTCGACGAGGAAAAAGCCAAGCGCTCGCTCTCCGGCGTTATCGCCCTTCAGCTTCACGGCGGCGGGCCGATGAAGATTGAGGCCAAGGATATCGTCCTCACCCGCATCTCGAAGAAGGTCGCCAAGAAGAAGCCCGCCTCCAAGGGTGAGGCGGTCGTCCACCCGGAAGGTTTTGAGATCGAGAAGATCTACACCGTTCCCAAGGGCCAGCAGGGATCCTGGGTTTCCATGGCCATCGACGACAAGGGTCGACTCTACTGCAGCGACCAGGGCAAGGCGGGGATCTGGCGCATTACGCCAGGTCCCGACCCGAAGGTCGAAAAAGTTCCCGCCCCGATCAGCGGAGGACACGGGCTGCTGTGGGCCTTCAATCGGCTCTACGTCTGCGTGAACGGAGGCGGTGTCGGCGGTCACGGAAGTGGTCTCTATTATCTCCACGACACCAACGGGGATGATCAACTCGACAATGTCACCCCGCTGCGCGGGTTGCAGGGCGGCGGTGAGCACGGACCCCATGCGGTTGTCCTTACCCCCGACGGAAAATCCCTCATGGTTCTCGGCGGCAACCATACAAGGCCGCCCAACCCTGAGATCTACTCCGTCCCCAAGAACTACGCCGAGGACCTGCTTCTTCCCCGCATGACGGACGCCCGCGGCCACGCCCGTAATATCAGGGCTCCCGGAGGCTGGATCGCGAAGACGGATCCCGATGGCAAGACATGGAACTTCTACTCCTCGGGCTTTCGCAATCAGTATGACGTGGCCTACAACGCCGACGGGGAAATGTTCACCTATGATTCCGACATGGAGTGGGACAGCGGAACTCCCTGGTACCGCCCCACCCGCGTCTACCACTGCACCAGCGGAAGCGAGTTCGGATGGAGAACTGGTACCGGGAAATGGCCCATCTGGTATCCGGACTGCCTGCCTCCGACCGTCGATATCGGCCCGGGATGCCCCACCGGTGTCATGTCCGGGCTTGGCTCCAATTTCCCAGCTGACTACCAGCATGCCATCTATGCCTTCGACTGGACCTACGGAACGATCTACGCCATCCATCTCGCTCCCGAGGGTTCGAGCTACCGGGGGGTCAAGGAGGAGTTCATCACCGGGGTTCCGCTGCACGTGACCGATGGCGTGATCGGAAAGGATGGCAACATGTACTTTGCTGTCGGAGGCCGGGGGACACAGTCAGCCCTTTACCGGGTCACCTATAATGGAAACGCCTCCAAGGATCGCCGCTTCCCCGACAAGGAAGCAAATCAAGCCCTCCGGGCAAAACGCCGGGAACTGGAGCAGTATCACGGCAAAGCTGTCGCTGGTTCGATCCCCAAGGTCTGGAGCAGCCTCGGACACGAGGATCGTTTTATCCGGTATGCAGCCAGAATTGCCCTGGAGCATCAGCCCGTGAGCGACTGGGCGACGAAGGCTCTCAATGAAGATGACCTCCAGACTGCCCTGACTGCTCTTCTTGCTTTGACAAGACAGGGTGATGCCAGCCACCAGCCCGCCCTGCTGGATGCCCTAAGCCAGTTATCACCTGCCGACATGAGCGAGGCTCAGAAACTGGAGGCCCTGCGCGTCCTCTCGCTTTGTTTCATCCGGATGGGCAAACCTGATGCAGCCACCGCGGAAGAAATCATTGAGGCAATAAACCCTCTTTACCCGGCAAAGACCGATGCCCTCAACCGTGAGCTGGTGGACATGCTGGTCTACCTTGGTGCTCCAGACGTAGTAGCCAAGACTGTTCCTCTCCTGAGTCAGGAATCTGTCGGGCTGGAAGAGATTGAATTTGATGATGACCTTCTCAAGCGTTCCGGCGGCTACGGTGGCACCTTCCTCAACCAGAAGGCCAATAATCCGCAACGCCAGCAGATCCACTATGTCTTTGCGCTCAAGAATGTTGCCGAGGGATGGACCCAGGAGCTCCGCAAGGAGTATTTTGGATGGTTTGCCAAGGCCCGTAATTTCAAGGGTGGCGCCAGCTTCGGTGGGTTTATCAATAACTTCCGGAATGAATCACTGGCCAAGATTACCGATGCCAAGATGAAATCCGAGATGGACGCCCTGAGCAAGGCCCCCGCCCGCCTTGTCCCGGAAGGTTACGAGCAGGCCCGCAAAATCGAAGTGGGAGTGCTTCGTGGCATGAAATTCGACAAGGAAGTCCTCGAGGCCAAGGCTGGCGAACAGATTGCCATTGTTTTCACCAACAATGACCCCGACGGCCTGATGCATAACCTCGCCGTAATAAATCCGGGAACGCGCCAGAGTGTGCTGGAGGCAACGATCGCGCTGGGACCGAAGGCCATCGAGAAGAATTTCATTCCCGATACCCCCGCCTTGCTCGGGTCGACTCCGCAGGTTGCACCGGGCCGCCGCTTCACTCTCTACCTCACCCTTCCCGACAAACCCGGGAACTATGAATACGTGTGCACCTACCCGGGACACGGCCAGCTCATGTGGGGCACGCTCAAGGTAAAATGAGGCCCCAGGGTGGCAGAGCCCGATCCCGGGGTCCTGATCCCTCGTTCATTCAGGCGGCGGTCCATGACCGCCGCCCTTTTTCCCCAGAGCCACGGCCATCTTGCGCCTGGCTCCACCTGTCTGAAATCAGGGACCCACTACGGGCTCTTTCAATCTGACTCCTGACTTTCAGTTCTCCAGCAACAATGCCCGAACTTGCCGAAGTTGAACTCGCCCGCCGGATCTGGGAGCCGGGAAAGGGCCAGAAGATCTTGGCCGTGGACACTCATCCGCTCACCCGTGTCTACCGCGATACCCCGGCCTGTGATATCGAATCGGCCCTCACCAACACCTCCATCATCGCCAGCCGGTCGCATGGCAAACGGGTGCTCTTCAGTTTCCGAAAAGGGAATCCCTCCAGATCTCCGGAAGCACGGACAACAGTGCACCTTGAACTCCATCTCGGAATGTCGGGACGCCTATTTCTTGCGGAGCCCGGTCATGATCCCGGTAAACACGATCACTTCATCCTGCGAACGAAGCAACTGGCCCTGGTCTATTCCGACTATCGGCAGTTCGGACGGGTCTTCCTCCACCCGGCCTGCCATGATCCCTGGGAGAGCCTTCCGATAGAAGTAATCAACGACAGGTTTACACTGAATTATCTCCGCCGGATAACTGCCCGCAGGCAGGGCACTTCGATCAAGGCACTCCTCCTGGACCAGGCGGTTTTCCCTGGAATCGGAAACTGGATGGCGGATGAGATCTGCTGGCGCATTCCCTGCCACCCGGGAACTCGGATTCAGGCACTCGACCTTGCCCGTATTCGCAACGTTAGTCGGCAGGTTTGCCGCGGGGCTCTGCAACACGTTGCCGACCGGAATGCTCCGTCCGATGGTGCCCGGGGGTTTTCCCCGGGAAGCTATGTCGAGCAGGTCCCGCCCCGTTCGTGGCTCTTCCAGCACAGATGGAAGGCCGGCGGCTCATGCCCCCGCTGTCGTTCCAGCCTGGAGCGTGGAACAATCGCGACCCGCACTACCGCATGGTGCCCATCCTGCCAGCCAGAGAGCGCAAGACAGGCTTGAGATTGAATTTCTCATGTGTTAGAATGACCCCGTCAGGTGCCGGGTCTCTTCTGCCGAGTCTTCCCATGAACCTCCGAAAAACCCTTCTCTCAGCTCTTCTTCCTGCCGTGGCCTTGGCTACGACTAGCTGCACCATTGTACCCGAACCGAACCCGGATCAGAAAAAAATTCTCAAGGCCCAGTGGGTCAATCCCCATACCCCGGGAACCTACGCCCACTTCACCGCCGAGCCTTCCTATCCCAGGACATACAGCGTCTACAAGGATTCCGAAGCTTTCGGCGCATTGAGCGAGGATAATACCCGTGTCGAAATAATTCTCTCCCTCCAGAGGGCCAAAATCTACAAGGACACGGAAATTGCGATGGATTATCCCATTGCCTCCGGGAGGAAGACCTTCCCCACGCCACCTGGAAGGTATCGAATCGTGGAAAAGGTCAGGAGTGAGAAGCAGTCCAATCTTTACGGAACTATCTATGATTCCGAAGGCAACATCTACAAGGATGACGCCGATATCACTGAAGACGAAGTTCCCGAGGGCGGAGAGTTCAAGGGAGCTGCCATGCCCTACTGGATGCGCCTGACCTGGAAAGGCCTGGGAATGCATCAGGGCCGGGTTCCCCGTTACCCTGCCTCGCATGGCTGTGTCCGCATGCCATCCAGGGTGGCCTCGTCCATCTATTCCATGCTGTCCATTGGCACCCCTGTCACCATCGTCCGGTGAGCATACCCGGGACCTCCCCGGCCAGCTGTACACTTAGCTGCCCAAGGCCCCGGACCCCCAGGATGGCACAGGAGCCCTTACTCTCCCCTGTTGTATTTCTCGTGGGATTCGGCCTTTATCTCCTTAAGCTTGTCGAGAACCTCTTCCACTTTCTCTTCATCCTCGGCAAGAAAGGCCAGTTCCAGTTCAGCGTATCCCGCAAGGGTGAGCCCCATGAGGCGACGTGAATCGGCAAGGGCCTTAATCTTATCCGGTCCCTCGGGAAGTTCCCCAATCTCCTTGGGAACAAACTTCATCGCGAGGATAACCGCTTGTGACCCTTTCGCCACCATGGCCGCACTCTTGGCCCAGCGATCGGGATCACGCCTGAGTCGGCGCAGCATCTTCAGCGAACCACTCATCTCATCCATGGCCTCCGCCATGTCCTTTGGTTCCTTCTTTCCCTCATCCTCCCCGCTCCGGGCATGGGGAGAAAACCCCAGCACGCCCACAAGACACAGGAGGGTAATCGGCTTGTAGAATGACTCTTTTTTCATAACGCCCTACTACTCGCCAGCAACAGCTCTTTTGTCAACTGCTCCTGACCATCATCAGGAGCCCCCGGTTCCGCCGGACCGGGATACCTCCGGAAGGCGATCCTATTTTCCAACCACTACCCCGGCCATGCGATAGAGCTCAATCGCCTGCTCCAGAGAGTAACCTTCAGGTGGGAGCCCGCGGCGGCCTTCACTCTGGACCGCCCGCGTCACGCCCTTGCGAAAGCGCTCAAGCTCGAGCTTTCGTTCCTCCTCACTGATACGGCTCTGAACCCGAATAGATCGTTCTTCATTTACCCGCTCCAGGGCTCGAACAAGCATGCCGAGGAATTCCTTGGGGTCAAAGGCGGGGGCTCCCAGCATCTCGGAGATCCGGGCAGAACCACTGTTCCCGAATTCAATGGCCAGATCAGGGCTGACTACTGAGCAGCCGGTAAATCCCCGCCCATTGGAAAACTTGTAGGCCGTCGCCCACTTCTTCAAGGCTGGCCAGTTCAGGGGATAATCCTGCCCCTCTCTGAGTTGTATCTTCACCGGCACGCACTGGGACTTGATCAGTTCAATAACCTTGGAATCCGAAAGGGAAAATGTCCGCATGAGGCGCCCCTCAAGGCCACATGGTTCCCGGGGCGGCCCGGCTTGGGCTACATAAAAAAACACAAGGAGGGGCTTGCCCGTAGCCTTGGATTCCCTGATCGCATTTTCGGCATGAACACGCCAGGGAATCCGGTTCCAGGGGCGTGTTCCGGACTTCTCAACCTCAAGAACCTCGGCCACCAGTTCCTTTGCCCTGGCCTGATCCCATGCCTCACCGGCCAGGACCGGCGAAAAAAGCAGGCCAGCATACGACAGGAGAACAACGACAAATCCTTTCAATGTTCTTCAACTTAGCAATCCACGACCCAAATCACAAACTCCACTTCCCATCCCTTCCGACTGAGGAGCAGGGAACCTGAAAAATCTCCGGGAGTGTGCCCCGTTATTTCTACTGTGAATAACTTTCGCGTTTAATCGCCACTATCCCCGGTTAACAATCCATCCGTGGCCGGCAAGGAAGGCAAGCTCACCCCCATGATGGCGCAGTATCAGGCGATGCGCCGCTCCCTTCCCGATGACGTGCTGCTCTTTTTCCGGCTCGGCGACTTCTACGAAATGTTTTTCGAGGATGCCAAGGAAGCAGCCGGGCTCCTCAATGTCGCTCTTACAAAGAGAGGAGGAATCCCAATGTGCGGGGTTCCCCACCATGCCGCGGAAAACTATATTGCCAAGCTCATCAAGCATGGCAAACGGGTCGCCATCGGGGAGCAGACCTCTGAGCCGGTCCCCGGAAAGATCGTCGACCGGGAAATCGCACAGGTCATCTCGGCAGGAACCATCGATAATCTTTCTCTGCTCGACGATCGCACGCACAATTACCTGGCCGCTGCCTACCAGCATGGAACTTCCTTCGGCCTCGCGGTAGTGGATCACTCAACCGGAGAATTTACACTCGCGGAGTTTCCCGATCAGCAGCAACTGGAAGACGAGCTCACCAGGGTGGCCCCCTCCGAACTTCTCATCTCCGACGAACAACTCCAGTCGCTGGGTGGACTCGCCCACATCCTCCCCTACGAAGGGTATGCATTTCTTCTCGACCAGGCCATCCATACCCTGCGCGATCACTTCAAGGTCCAGTCCCTTGATGGATTCGGCTGTGCCGGGATGCACCCTGCTCTGAGCGCAGCAGGTGCGATCCTCCACTATCTTTCCTGCCAACTCCGTCGTTCCTGTGATCACCTGCGCGGTTTATCCGTCCGACAGGTCGGCGAACAGGTCGCCATCGACACCGCCTCCCAGCATAATCTTGATCTTGTAAACTCGCGCTCGGGACGCCCGCACACTCTTCTGGGAGTTCTCGACCGCACCGCAACCCCGATGGGGGCCCGCAAGCTTCGCGACTGGATCCTCCACCCCATCTCGGACAGATCCACCCTGGAGGCCAGACATGACCTCATCGGCAGTTTCCTGTCCGAAAGCTTTCTTATGGCAAAGTGCCGGGAAAGGTTGAAGGAGGTTCGTGATATTGAACGCTGCACCGGCCGTCTGGCCCAGGGCTCGGGCAATCCCCGGGACCTTCAGTCGCTGCAAACTTCCCTTGCCCAGATTCCATCCCTCCGCAACAACCTGGATGCCCTCCCAGCCCAGGACCGGGAGGATCATCACCTGGCCACGGAAATCCTCGATCAACTCCACGAGTTCCCCGACCTTGTGGGGTTACTGGAGAGCGCCCTTGTCGAGGAACCCCCGGTCTCTCCCAGGGAAGGTGGACTCATCAGGGACGGATTCTCAGCGGAACTCGATGAACTTCGCTCCGCCTCCAGCGATGGCAAGGAATGGATCGCCCAGATGCAGCAGAAGGAGAGGGAGCGTACCGGCATCGATTCCCTGAAGATCAAGTTCAACAATGTCTTCGGTTATTTCATCGAAGTTACCAAGGCCAACCTGTCCAAGGTGCCCGAGGATTATCAGCGGAAACAGACCATGGCCAATGCCGAGCGCTATATCACTCCCGGCCTGAAGGAAGTGGAGGGTAAGATCCTCGGAGCTGATGAGCGGGCCAAGCACCTCGAGTATGAGGAGTTCCTAAGGCTCCGCGGCGAGATAACCACCCGTCTTGATAATCTTCAGCAATGCGCCGACGGTCTGGCCACTCTTGATCTCCTTCTGGGACTGGCAGAAACCGCACAACTCTATCAGCACACCCGTCCCGTCCTCGATGACTCACGGGACCTCGAAATCACCAATGGCCGTCATCCCGTTCTGGAGCAGACCATGGTAGAAGAAAAATTTGTCCCCAATGACTCCCAGCTCCACCATGAAAGCTCACGCCTGATCATCATCACAGGCCCGAACATGGCTGGAAAGTCGACTTATATCCGTCAGGTCGCCCTCATTGTCCTGATGGCCCAGATCGGAGCCTACGTTCCCGCAGAGTCAGCACGCATTGGACTTGTTGACCGTATCTTCTGCCGGGTAGGTGCCAGCGATGACCTCGCCCGCGGCCAGTCAACCTTCATGGTGGAAATGAATGAGACCTCGCTCATCGTTAACAATGCCACCGATCGCAGCCTGGTGATTCTCGACGAAATCGGCCGCGGCACCGCAACCTTTGATGGCCTCTCAATCGCCTGGTCGGTCGCAGAGCACCTTCATGACGTCATCGGATGCCGCGCGCTCTTCGCGACCCATTATCACGAACTTTGTGACTTGGCTAATACCCGGGAAGCAGTCGAAAACCAAAACGTGGCAGTAAGGGAATGGAAGGAAGATATCATCTTCCTCCGCAAGATCCTTCCCGGCCCGGCCGACAAGAGTTACGGAATCCAGGTCGCCCGCCTTGCCGGACTCCCCACGCCGATCATTGCCCGGGCCAAGGAAATCCTCACTCACCTCGAAATGAGTGCCGGACGCCCCCAGGGACAGGCTCGAAGCAAAAGCCCGAAACCCCCTCAAGACGCCGGAAATAAAACGATGCCTCACGCAGAGCCCCCACAGATGGATCTGTTCAATACATAGGGGCCTGATTCTTTTCCTTGGAAACGCAAAAATGAGCTTGGGTAGAAGACCTCTCAGGTGCGGACCCGGTAAAAAAACTCGAGGCCCTCGGCGTCCTCGAACCCTTTTCGGTGCCTTGCCGGATTGAAGCCACGGATACTGCAGCCATGGCTGCAGTCGATGCCGGGGTAGCGCTGGTCTCCGAAAAGGGGCTTCTCGTTCACAAGGCGGTCATTCCCCAGCCCCATGAGAACCTGCCGGATCAAATAGGCTGAAATCGCCTGCCAGAGATACCCAGCTGCCCGGAGACTTTACGAAACCCCTGCAATATCAGTAACAGGTCGCCCCTCTTGGGGACTTGCCTGATCCCGTCCCGGAGGTGACCATCCGGTATGTCTAAAACCCTGCCGGTTCTTCTCCTCCTTGCTCTGGCCCATCCGGCCACGGCTGTGGACCAGGAACACGCAGCCAGGATGGCCGCCAGCCAGGAGCTGTTCCGGACCAGCGTCAGCAATATCCTGAAGGAACACTGTGTGCGCTGCCACGGAGGGGAAAAGACCAAGTCGGGTCTCGACCTCGTCACCCGGGAAGCCCTGCTTCGGGGCGGGGACCAGGGAGTTGCAATTGTCCCCGGCAAGCCCGCGGACAGCCTTCTCTACCTTGCAGTCTCCCACCTTGAAGAGGACCTGGCCATGCCCCCGAAGAAACCCAGGCTCCCTGAGGAAACTATTGCCGCCATTGAGAAATGGATCACTCTGGGCGCTGCCTACGACCAGCCCCTGCTGGAGAGAACCAAGGCTGAAAAGGCGCCAATGCAGGTTAGCGCCGAGGACCGCAACTACTGGGCTTACGCTCCCTTGCAAACGACTGCTCTCCCTCCTGCAGTAAATAAAACGGTTGCGGCCATCGACCATTACCTGGCCGCCGGGCATCAGAAGCACGGCTTGGTGCCTGCGAAACCCCTGAGTGCTCCCAAGCTGATCCGACGCGCCTACTTCGACCTCATCGGCCTGCCTCCCACCCCGGCAGAGGTCGAGAAATTCCTGACGAGCAATGATCCGGACGCCTATGAGAAGGTTATCGATGACCTCCTCGCGCGACCCGGTTTCGGCGAACGCTGGGCTCGGCACTGGCTTGATGTTGCCCGGTTTGCAGAAAGCCACGGCTTTGAACACGATTACGACCGCAAGTTCGCCTTCCACTTCCGAGATTTCGTCATTCGCGCCCTGAATGCGGATATGCCCTATGATCAGTTCGCGAAGTGGCAGATTGCCGGGGACGAACTGGCACCCGACAACCCTGAGGCCCTGGCTGCTACGGGGTTTCTCGGGGCGGGAGTCTATCCCACCCAGATCACTTTCAGTGAGGCGGAGCGAATCCGCTTCGATGCCACCGATGACATGGTAGCGACCATGGGCTCGGCAATGCTGGCTACAACCATCGGATGCGCCCGATGCCACGATCACAAATACGATCCCGTCCCTACCCGCGACTACTACGAGCTGCTCAGTGCCTTTACGCAGACCGTAAGGACAGAAATCGAGCTCGAAACCAGAAAACCCACGGGCGAGGCCATGGACAGGTTCAATGAGGCCATGGCCAAACTGCAGGCTGAAGCCAGTGCCTTCAGGAAGGAACAGGCCCCGACGAGGATGCAGACCTGGCTGGAGGCCAACCTGCAAGAGGAAGCAAATGAGCCTGACCCGGCCTGGACTACCCTGGTGGCAGAGCCCCTTGTTTCCAAGGGAGGAGCAACCTTCAAACGGCTACCAGATGGCTCCTATCTCGCCAGCGGGGTGAATCCCGGTTCCGACGTCTATACCTTCGTGAGCACCTCTCCAGTTGAGGAACTGCGTTCATTACGTATTGAAGCCCTGACGGATCCTTCCATGAAGCGAGGAGGTCCGGGCCGGTCCAGCAACGGTAATATCGGGCTCTCGCATCTCGAGGTCACAGCCGGCACCACCAAGCTGGAACTGGCAAGCCCACGTGCAACCTTCAATCAGGCAAATAATCTCCACGTGAAACTCGTTCTTGATGACAACCCCAGAAGTGGGTGGGCCATCGATCCGCAATTCGGCAGGAACCATGCCGCCGTTTTCGAGATCGCTAACCCCGAGGCGGTCAAGGGCCCTGGAAAACGGCTCTCCATCAAGCTTCACTTCAATGTAAACACCCAGCACACCATAGGCCGCCTCCGCGTGTCGGTGAGCAACCGTCCTGCGGGGAACCTGCCCCTCCAGGAGGGGCAGTCAGACCCCGGTAATATTGCCCGGCGGGAACTCCTCGCTCTCGCCCGGAAAATTAAAGAATCCTCCCAGGAGGAGGATCGCACACGCTTGATCAATCTCTACCTTCAGCTCGACCCCGGATGGGCCAGCCTGAACAGCCGGATCAAGGCTCTCGAATCATCCCGGCCGCAGGGAAAAAAGGAAAAGGTGATGATCTCCACCGAGGGACTCAAGCCAATGCGCCATCATACCAACAGCGGAAAGGTTCCCGACTTCTATAAGGACAGTTACTATCTGATCCGGGGCGACCCGACTCAGAAAGACGGCAAGGCTCCCCAGGGGTTTCTAAAGGTCCTCATGCGTGAAGGAAAAGCCGCCAGCCACTGGGTTGTGAACCGCCCGCCCGGGTCCCGCACCTCGATGAAGCGGAGTGGAGTGGCCCAATGGATCACCGATACCGAGAACGGCGCCGGGCATCTTCTCGCCCGGGTGATCGTCAATCGTCTGTGGCAGCATCATTTCGGGCGGGGAATCGTGGAATCCGTAAACGATTTTGGATTCCAGGGGAGCAAGCCGACCCACCCTGAGCTTCTCGATCACCTGGCCCGGGACCTGGTCACCCATGGGTGGACGCTCAAGCGCATGCACAAGCAGATCATGATGAGTGCCGCTTATCGCATGGGCTCCTCTGACCACGAGGCCAGTCTCAGGGCCGACCCTGCCAACCATTACTGGTGGAAACGGGAACCCAGGCGGCTTGAAGCAGAAATCATCCGGGACAATGCCCTGGCCGTCAGCGGGCTGATCGACCGCCGGATGCACGGTGCTGGGACCCTCGACCAGGGCATGAAGCGCCGCAGCATCTACTTTTCAGTCAAGAGGAGTAACCTCGTCCCATCCATGCAGCTTTTCGACTGGCCCGACACCATGACCAGCCAGGGGCGCCGAGCGG
>JACLAC010018872.1_pt1 | contig 30238 bp, 58 predicted proteins | sample 8027881 | NCBI WGS metagenome assembly JACLAC01 (sample SAMN15725517, study PRJNA655200) | protist metagenome | isolation source: fluorescence activated cell sorting (FACS) single amplified genomes of... | place: Spain: Blaines Bay Microbial Observatory, Mediterranean Sea | collected 2016-01-19 | reverse complement strand
TAACTGCTTCTGCAATATGTTCAAATTGATTTATAATATCCGTAAACATGATTCCTCACCATTGGTTTATCTAGTATAGGACTAGAGTGCCAACTATATTTACTTCTTGGCATAAAGTAACAAAGGTTATGTTGGAACGGAATTTGTTTTATGAGAGTGCAATCTTCTCTAACCAAACTGTCTTCCATATCTGCTTCACAGTCTGGCTTCCAAAATTGTGTGCCATATTCACGTGTAGAATTGTCAACAGGAAAATATAATCCAAATGTTATATCAAAGTCTTTGTAATCCACATGTACATCATTTATTGTAAATTCTTCTGTGTCTTGCCATAGCCAAGCATCACATTTGAATTCTTCATGTAATGCAAATTTATCTGCAATAGCACATTTAACATATTCGTTGTCAAATACTTGTAATAAAAGTGTTGCCCATGATGGAGAATGTAATATATCTTTTTGTAATCTACCTACTACATCAATTTTATTCATTTGTTCGGGCCAAGTATCTAAACATCTTGTATAAAGTACTGGGTGGATAAAATTTGGCATTAGAATCATGCCATTACGTTTGTCTATTTCTGCGTCTACTATTGCTTGTAAACTCCATTCGGTATATTCAGATAGTACAAAATCATCTATACTTTCTACCATACCACCTTCTAATAATATAGGTAGTCTTGGATACCATGGTACCATGTTTGTGTCGGGCCAACTGTCACAACTGTTCATCAAACCACATTGTTCACATTTGACTCTTGGATAATCGGGGTTATATTCGGCAGGGTGAAAAGGAATGCCGTCCTTATCTCTTGCCATTTTATAATTCTATGGAGGCTTCGAAGGTGAAGTTTTCCAAATCAGGAAAAGTTATTGCAAGTTCTTTAGATATCATGTTGCCTTCTTCTTCATCTATTTCTTCATCTAGAACTATTTCGTGAATAAAAATTGGGCCTGCATCATCTTCGTCCGTGTAAATGATTACATCAATTGCTACTTTCTTAGCATCATCAGTTACACCTTTAACGATTTTACTAGACACAACACTCTGGACAATATCAAAATACTCTATGATATCATCTTCTTCTAATTCTTCTCTAGTATTGAATCTTGCAAAATTCTTAATGAATGCCATTTTACTTAGTCACCTTTATTTTTATCTGTTCCTGCATATAGTCCGAACCATGCCGCACCTGCACCTACAATAATACTTATCAATCCTGATTGTTCCAGACTAGGATTTTCTAGTCCCATAAACCACATTGTGGAATAGTATAATAAGAATACATAAACACTTAAAAATAATCTTGGGAAGATTCTCCAGGCATCTACTGCCGTTGCTAAATCAATCCAACTTTGATAAGGGTTTTTGCTACTATCAACTATTTTGGTATCTAGTTCCAAATCTATCTGTACTGTTTTTTTCTCTACATCTGCCATTATTGGTCTCCTTTGTGTGTACTAGTGTATTTATCATTTTTATTGACTTTACCACAAAGTGATTATATAATAAATCTATGCTTATAAATATATTAGACATACACAGAGGTAAAACAGATGGCATTCAACAAAGTATTTAATTCAGAAGAAGTCGCAAGACTTAAAAGACTCATTCAAGAAGGCGACCAAGTATTATATGAGGTCGATGCACTACAAGTAGGTTTAAGAGAAACTGTTAAAGCAATAGCAGAAGAAATGGAAATTAGACCAGCAATCCTAAACAAAGCAATAAAGGTTGCCCACAAGGCAAATTTTGGTGAGGAGTCAGAGAAATTTGACGAACTAGAAACTATTCTAGCCGCAGTTGGCAAAGACCAACTATAATTTTTGTTTAGGAGAATTTTAATTGAGTTATGTAGATGCATTCCATGATAGGACTCGAGATGTTATCCATGTATCCGAAAGGTTAAATGGAAAACGTGTCTTAGTTCAACACAAACCGGAATACAATTTTTATTACAGCGATCCAAAAGGTAAAGCAAAAAGTATCTATGGAGATCCTGTCACGGAAGTAGTTTGCAAAAACTTTAAAGACTTCAAAAAGAACATAGCAATTAATCGTGCAAGTGGTCAGTTATATGAAACTGATATTAAACCTGTAAACAAAACATTAGCAAAACATTATTTGGGTGTAGAACAACCTAAACTTCATACAGCATTTTTTGATATTGAGGTTGACTTTGATCCTGTTAAAGGATTTAGTCCACCGGAAGAAGCATTCATGCCTATTACTGCTATAGGTGTTTACTTAGATTGGATGGATGCAATGGTGTGTTTGGCAGTACCTCCTAAAACTTTAAGTTGGGAACAAGCACAAGAAATAGCAAAGCCATTACCAGAAGTAATGTTGTTTAGAGATGAAGCACAGATGCTTAAAACTTTCTTGCAACTAATAGAAGATGCAGATATACTAAGTGGTTGGAACAGCGAAGGATATGATATTCCTTACACAATTAATCGTACAATAAAAGTATTAGGTAAAAGCGAAACAAGAAAGTTTTGTTTGTTTGACCAATTCCCTAAAGAAAGAACTTATGATAGTTTTGGTAGTGAGCGACAAAGTTATGATTTAATAGGCAGGGTGCATTTAGATTACATGCAACTATATCGTAAGTTTAACTATGAAGAAAGACATAGTTATAGATTAGATTTCATTGGTGAGATGGAGTTAGGTGAAAAGAAAGTAGCCTATGAAGGTAGTTTAGATAGATTATACAATCATGATTTCCACAAGTTCTTAGAATATAACATACAAGATGTTATGCTAATTGCTAATATGGATAAGAAACTACAGTTTATAGACCTTGCTAATACTATTGCACATGACAATACTGTATTATTGTTTACAACAATGGGTGCTGTGGCAACTACAGAACAAGCAATTATTAATGAAGCACACAGACGTGGCTTTTGTGTTCCAGATAGAAAACGTGGTAAGCCAGAAGATAGTACAACGGCGGCTGGTGCCTATGTGGCATTTCCTAAGAAAGGATTCCATAAATGGATAGGCAGTATGGATATCAACAGTCTATATCCTAGTGTGTTTAGAGCATTAAATATGGCACAGGAAACTATTGTAGGTCAACTGGTTCCAGATTATACAGATGAAGAACTAAACAGTAAGATGAAATTGGAGAAGATGTCTTTTGCAGATGCCTGGTTAGGTAAGTTTGGCACAAATGAATATGAAATGGTAATGCAAAAAGACGTAAACAAAGTAATGAAACTAGATATGGAAGACGGTTCCAGTTTAGATGTTACAGGCTCAGATGTTTACAACTTAATATTCAATAGTGGTCAACCTTGGTGTATTAGTAGTAATGGTACTATATTTAAAACAGATTTCAAAGGAGTTATCCCAGGACTATTAGAACGTTGGTATGCAGAAAGACAAGAACTACAAGCAAAGAAGAAGTCTGCAACAGAACAAGAAGAAATTGCATTTTGGGATAAAAGACAATTAGTTAAAAAGATTAACCTAAACAGTTTATATGGTGCGGTGTTGAATCCAGGCTGTAGGTTTTTTGATAAAAGAATTGGTCAAAGTACAACTTTGACTGGTAGGCGGATCACCCGCCACATGGGAGCAAAAGTGAATGAGTTGCTCACAGGAAGATACGACCATACAGGAGATTGTTTGGTTTATGGCGATACAGACTCTGTGTATTTTACAGCCACTCCGGCTATGCCAGAAGACATGTCCTTAGATATGGATAACGCAATCGCTTTGTATGACCGTATCAGTGACCAAGTTTCAGATACTTTTCCACAGTTTATGAAAGATGACTTTAACTGTCCAACAGAAATGGGTAGTGTAATTAAAGCAGGTAGAGAAGTAGTTGGTAAGAGTGGACTGTTTATTACTAAGAAAAGATATGCTATCAAATGTTTAGACATAGAAGGATATCAACCTGAAGGTGGCAAACTAAAAGTAATGGGTATGGATATCAAAAGAAGTGATACTCCAGAGTTTGTACAAGACTTCTTAGAAGAAATATTAGATGCAACACTAGAAGGTAAAACAGAAAATGAAGTAATAGAAATGATTAAAGAGTTCAAGCAAGAGTTTAAAGTATTAGATCCTTGGAAGAAAGGAATGCCCAAACGTGTTAATAACTTAACCTTGTACACCAAGAAGTATAACAAAACAGTAAGAGGTCCTGGAAGTAATATGACCTTACATAAATTAGACTCATTAAAGAATGAGAAAGAAAACAAAATGATTCCAGGACATGTTAGAGCAAGTATTAATTACAATAACTTAAAGTTTGCTAACAGCGACAATTATAGTTTGAGTATTATGGATGGTGCTAAAGTTATCGTTTGTAGATTGAAAAACAATCCTATGAACTATACAAGCATAGCATATCCAACAGATGAATTGAATATTCCACAGTGGTTCAAAGAATTACCATTCGATGAAGATGCAATGGAACAATCAGTTCTCGATAAGAAGATAGGAAATGTATTAGGAATAATGGGTTGGGACTTGAATAGAGCCAACAACGCAGAAACACTGGATGCTTTCTTTGAATTTTAATCGGAAAAAATGGCAGGAAAAGTCTTGACTTTTCTAAATAGTAATGTATAATATAGCAAAAGTATTCTATCGGAGACAGAAATGAACAATTATATTAAAGATACTTTCAAAGATATTATTCGTCATACACATGACTTAGGTATCTATGAAATGGTAAAAATAAAAGGCACAGCAGAAACAACTGAGATTGAAACTGTTGATGCAGATAAAACAGTTATCCTAAAAGGTAGCATGAACAATCCTGTTGTGGATTTTGTTGATGCAACAGTAGGATTAAGCAGAATGGGTGTACTAAAAGGTTACTTACAATATCCAGACTTTGATGATGAAAATGCCACAGTGGCAGTTAAAACACAAGAAAGGAATAGTGAAACAGTTCCAACAGAAGTAGAATTTGTAAGTGCAAATGGTACAGATGCACATTATAGATTTATGTTAGCAGATGTAATCAATCAGCAACTGAAGGACATTAAGTTTAAAGGTGCAGAGTTTGATGTAAACATAGAACCTAGTCAGAAAATGATGAAGGACTTAACATACTTCAATACAGTATTGGCGGCATATGAAGCCAACTTTAGTCCTAAAACTGAAGATGGTGCTTTATATTTCCATGTTGGTGATGGTGGTAGTGATAGAACTAAAATCCTTATTGACAACAATGTAGAAGGTGAGATTAATACAGATTGGAAATGGCCCTTAGATGTTGTGTTAAAAATTCTTAGACTTGGCGACAATTCAAGTCTTGTAATGAGTTTTAATAACCAAGGACTATTACAACTTAAAGTAGATAGTGGTATGGGTGTTTACACATACTTACTTCCTGCAAGGTCTTAAATATGAGAGATTTATCCAAAAGACATAGCGATTACGCAACGTTCTTGCCAGCAATCAGTGGATTCTTTACTGAATTGTTGGGCAGATGTAATAGTGTTGAAGGATACATTCCAAACGTAGATGGTAGAGATAGAGTGCCTCAAGGCTTTGAACATGGCTTTGAAGGTATGAACTTTCTTGATAAGGAGAAAGGATATTACTACTATAATAAAGCATTGTATAGTGCCGGTCATGCCTACTTAGACTTAGAGAAAAGTGAGGTAATGGAATACATTATACATACTAGGGACAAGAACGAAACAACTATTGTTGGAGACTCAGGTGGTTTCCAAATTGGTAAGGGTGTTATTAAGTTTGACTGGGAGAACTTCTTTGAAAGACCAGGCGATTCAGGATACAAGGGCGATGCCGATAGAGTCCGTGCAAAAATCCTGGCTTGGTTAGAAAATACAGCAGACTGGAGTATGACATTTGATGTTCCTAGTTGGGCATGTAAGCCAGGCTTTAGAGAAAAAACAGGACTACAGAACTTTGATGAATGTTTGAAGTGTACTACATTTAATTTAGATTGGTTTAAAGATAATCGTTTAGGCAAAACAAAGTTCTTAAATGTATTACAAGGAACATATTGGGATGATGCAGAACAATGGTATCAAACAGTTAAGCCTTATTCAGAAGGTCCAGATGGACTAGAAGGTTGGGGCATGGGTGGTAACAACATTCGTGACATGCATATGGTACTTAAAAGACTTGTAACAATGCGTAATGATGAACTATTACAAGATAAAGATTGGATACACTTTTTGGGTACAAGCAAATTGGATTGGGGTGTAATGCTTACAAGCATTCAAAGACAGTTAAGAGAACATGTCAATCCTAATATTACTGTAAGTTTTGATTGTGCTAGTCCTTACATTAGTAGTGCAAATGGATTAGTTTATACTAGAAACAAAATTACAGCAGAACAAATGAGTTACATTATGGAGAAGTGTTTTGATAACAAAGCATTTAGCCACTTTAGTCCTGGTAACGTATCAGCAAATCCTTTCCCTTGGGAGAGTGAGATTGGCAGAAGAGTTACGTCAGGAGATGTAAATTGGTATGCTCCAGGTATGCTAAACAAAATTGGTAAAGAAGGCAAAACATCTTGGGATAGTTTTACTTATGGAATACTAATGGCACACAATGTTTATATGCATATTAGAGCAGTACAAGAAGCAAACAGTCTAGCAACAATGGAGTTTGAGAACTACAAGTTAGACTGGAGAAACTGGCAGAAGAAAGGAAAGAAACTTAATCAAGAAAGTTTATGGACACCAAGAAATATGTTGATGTTTAATACATTGGTTGAAGAAGTATTTGATCCTAACTGTCCAAATCCATTTAAACTAATCGACGATGCTAAACCTTTCTTAGATGATGTTAGTAATAACAAACATAAGGATCATGATAGTGCATTTAAAAATAGTGCGGCTAGTATGTTCTTTGATGAGGAAGTAGAACAACAAGTTGAAGGCGAGTTTGATGAAGTAATGGAACAAGCACTAGATGACCTAGTGGAGGAGTTATAATGGCAGACCATCAAAGAGTAATACTTGAGAAGGACGACTATAGAGAGTTTACTTTTAGAGTAGCAAAATTAACAGAACAAGGATATGAATTAGCATATGAAGTAGAAAGGATAAGTGAAGATGATACTTATAGAGTTACTTTATATGGTGAGCATGACTTTGAAGAACTAGATAGATTGACGGATTAAATGAAAGCATTATTAGTTGGCACAGGTGGTATAGGTAGAAATGTTTATCTACCTCAGTTACAGAATCAAGGATTTTCTGTGACTACTGCCGACTTATATGATACTTCAGCAGACTTTCAAAATCCTAATGATGCAAAAGGTAACTTTGATATTGGTATAATTTGTACACCTAACTATTCTCATGAACAAGTTGCAAATGTATTAGCAAAAAAATGTAAAGTTGTGTTAGTAGAAAAACCAGGACTTCCTAGTGCTGACATGTGGAATGCATTGTGTGATGAGAATCCTAAAACAAAATTTATAATGTGCAAAAATAATATGTACAGAACAAACTTAGGTGCTATACAAAAATGGAGAGACTCAAATGAGAAACCTTTGCGTATAGAAATAAATTGGTTAAACAAAAATAGAGTTCCTAATCCAGGTGGCTGGAGTACAAATAAAAAGTTGGCATGGGGTGGAGTTGCATTAGATTTATTCCCACATTTATATACACAACTTATAAACATTACTCCTTTAGATAGTTTGGATAGGGGTGGATATAGTATGGCACAACAATGGCAATTATCAGACTTAATAGATGGTAGTGACTATGGTGATATTAAATTAGATGGCGTATATAATGTATGCGACTATGCAGAAGAGACATGGATAATGAATGGTATTACTCCTGTTACAGTTAGAGCAAGTTGGAAAGCAGGATATGATGACCAAAGTATTAAAGTAATTACAGCAGACAGCGAATACATTTGGCACTTTGGATTATGTCCAGACTATGCGTATGGTGAAATGATTATGAAAGCATTATCAGAAGATTATGATATGCATAGATATTTTGATACATGGATACACAAACACTTAGAGGTATATCATGAAGGTTAAGTTATTATATACTACAGGAAACAATGACTTACTAGAAGAGATTTGGGATAAGCCAGAACCTGCCAAGGATGAAATAGAAGTTAAAACATCAATGACAGGTATTTGTAGTAGTGATGTTGCTATGTATAAAGGCGAGTTTACTACACTTCCAAAAACAATACAAGGTCATGAGTCTATTGGTATTGTTACTAAGGTCGGTAGTTTAGTAAATGCAAACATGGGTTTACAAGAAGGCGATATTGTTGCTACAAGAGGTGAACCTGGCTTTGCAGATTATTACAATGCTAAAATGGGAACGTTTGTTAAAGTTCCTAAAGTAGATAAAAAATATATATTAGAGCCTGTAGCATGTGGCATTAATGTTGCTAATGCAGTTTATACTCACAACGAAGATTATGAACAAAGCATAGCAATTATAGGCACAGGATTCCTAGCAAGGGTAACACACTATACACTAAAACGTAAAGGGTACAAAAACTTTACTGTATGTGGCAATGCATATCCTGAGTATTGGGATAGACAAGGAGTTATTAAAACAACACTTCACAATGGAGGTGGCTTTGATGCTTTTATAGACTTCAGCAGTAAACAAGAATATATGACAGGCGATTTTGTTAATGACAATGGTTTATATGTATTAGCGGCAGAGAAGACTGTAGAGAACATGGACTTTAGCAAATATCTTTGGAGGAACATTACAATTAAATGTCCTAGTCCAAGAGACAAAACGTTTATACAATCTATGAGATATGCTAGAGAATGTATAAAAAGCAATAGTTTAAAAGTTTCCGATATGTGGGAAATGGGATATAATAGAATGGATGCCAAACAAGCATTTGAATATAAAGTAAATGGATACCATAAAGGTAGAGTATATTTAACATGGGATTAGTAGAATGAGTGATGTATTAATTATACCAATAACCGCTTTAATTATTTGTATAGTATCTATTATGATAATTATGGCAATAGTATTTAATATTGTAAACAGAGATGGTGGAACTAAAGGTATATCCAAAGATGAATATACAAGTCCATCAGGTGTAAAAAGAACAGCAAAAAAATCGAGGGAGGATTACATTGTCTAGTGTAGAAGGAAGAGATAATTTTGGAGAAGATCCAAAGTTCTTTATTGGTGTAGAAGTAGAACGAACTCCTTTGTTTGGAGTTACTACATTGTTTGTTATAGGCAAACAAAATCCAAAAGAGATATTGCAAAGATGTTTGGCTAATAAAATTGACCATGCTTACTTAGGATGTGGATATACATTTGCTCCTGAAACAGATGAGGATTGGGAAGAGTGGGACTACATTGTAAAAGAATTAATTAAAGCAGATATTTGGGTAACTGTAGACTTCAATGCCAAATACTGTGAGGAAGTTTTAGAACAAGGTTGGGATGAATATAACAAATTTGTAGCAATGATTAGTGTGCCTATGCCATACGTTAATCAGTTTAATTACAATGCTACACTTAAAATTGATGACAAGGCATTCAAAGGTCCAAACGGCGGAGTATGGTGTCATCAAGTACATAATTTAAGAAACAGAAGTGCATACACTGATTGGTCGGCGTATGTAGGAGATAAGGTTATAGAATGAGAGATTGGATAGCCATGTCTATGACAAAGTTTTTCCGTTTTATAGCGGACACATTCTTTGCTAAAAGATATGGACACAGGGCAGTAGTGCTAGAAACAGTTGCTGGTGTGCCTGGTATGGTTGCAGGTATGTGGTTACACATGAAAAGTCTGCGTAAGATGAAAACAGGTTATGGACCTGATATCAGAGAACTATTAGCAGAAGCAGAAAACGAAAGAATGCATTTGATGTTCTTTATTGAAATAGCAAAGCCTAATTGGTTTGAAAGATATTTGGTTCTAATTGCCCAACTGTTGTTTATGTTATTCTATGCTATATTATATGCTATTAGTTATAAGACAGCACATAGAATGATAGGTTACTTTGAAGAAGAAGCAGTTAGAAGTTATACAGATTATCTAGCAATGGTTGAGAATGGTGAAGTGGAAAACGTACCAGCACCAGAACTAGCAATCAAATATTACAAGATGAAAAAGTCTGCAAAGTTAAGTGATTTAATTAAAAAAGTAAGAGCAGATGAACAACATCATAGTGAAGTTAATCATAGATATGCTGATGGAAATACATCTTATACCAGAAAAAATGGTTGACATTAATAGCAAAAGAGTATAATATATTATAACATGAAGATTAAACTAGAAGTTGAAATTGATACAAAGCAAGATATGGATGAAATAGAACAACTTATTGCAGTTGTTTCTGAGTTCAGAGATAAACTAATTGCCTTGCATGAAGAGGATTATGATGGAGATGATTAATACAATATTAAGTATCTTTATTGTTATAGCCGCTGGTTTATTTGCCTATGTAAGTTCAGTTATAGTACATGAACAAAAGACAGGTAAATCTGTTAGATTGTTTTGGGAAAAGAAGGAAAAGATTACACCAGATCCAAAACATAATCCAGACTTAGGAAAAGGCAAGTTTGACAAACAAAGAGTGTCATATAGACCAGAGGATAATACTTAATGTTATGGGATTCACTGGTTATACTGTTTTGGAGTTTAGTCTTTATAACGTGGGCATCATATGGAATGCATGTGTTAAAAGAATATATAGTAGAACGTTTAAAGTGAGGAGAAAGTAATGGAACCTGCAATGAAAAAACCAAGTTTATTTAGAAGGACTGTAATGAGTCTTGTAAGTGGCTGGAGAAGAGTGATGGATGTTAGATATAATCCGTTGAAGTATATACCAGATCCTAGTTTACAGACATACTTTATGTTAGTTCTCTTTATTATATGGAGTGTGTACTTTGGATTTTTAGCATCAAACTATTTGGGTTGGTTTGGATATAATACAGTAGCAAGTATTTTTATACATGTTGCTATATTACTTCCGTTAGCATTTACTAATGCAATCTTTGTTGATGCAGAAAGAGATGGACACAAATGGTTAAAGGAATGGAAAGAAGAACAAAATAGATATACTATTGTTGCTAACAGACTTAAAACTAAAAACTTAACACTTTGGAATCCAAATAAAGAGGCATAATGACAGAGTTTACACAAGGAATCGGTAATGTTTTTAAAGGCTTTATGGAAACATCCTTGGGTCTTGCTATTATATATACACTAGGACACATTTGTATTGCAATGATTGTTGTTAGTGTAGTAACTGGTGCAAGTTTTTGGGAGTCAGGTATAGTGGCACTTGTAGAACCTGCAATAAATGGTGTATGGTTTTACACATTACATAGAATTTATAAAACTATTAAAGGAAAAACATGAGAAATATATGGGTAACATTTAGTCAAGAAGGTGTGCATTATTATCCTGGTGCAGATACAAATCCTGCAACTGCTACAGGCGATTGGGATGATGTAAGTTTCTTAGGATACAAGCACAGACATATATTTCATTTTAAAGTGTGGATAGAAGTATTCCACGATGACAGAGACATAGAATTTATTCAGTTCAAAAGATGGCTACAAAGATTATACAATCAAGATAGTGTACTTGAACTGAACAACAAAAGTTGTGAGATGATTGCAGATGAATTATACAATGCAATCAACGACAAATATCCTAGCAGATTTGTTAGAATATCAGTAGCCGAAGATAATGAAAACGGTTGCGAAATGGAATATCCTGTACATAGCAGACCTTTGAGAGAAGAGTTTATTGCAGAAGATACAGGATGTTAAACTTTATATATAAAGGAGAAGAAAATGAGTAGTGAAATTCATTTACAAATAAAAGCAGAGATGGAAGCCTATCTTGAAGAAAGTGCAAAGTTCGAAGAGAAAGGTATTAAAGCATCTGCTACTAGAGCCAGAAAAGCACTTGGCAATCTTGGTAAACTTACTAAGAGTAGACGTGCTGAAATCCAAGAAAAGAAAAACAGTATGTAATTATGAAAGTATTTTTAGTTGAATTAGAACCAGTTGAAACAAGATATACTGCTCAGTGGAAGAAGTATTTGCCAGAGCAAATGCAATTCGCTGACTTAGAAGTTCATGTTATTGAAGGTCCTAGTGATGCCCCAACGGATACAACTCCAGGAGCATTTTTAAACTTCAGTGGTACAAACTATTGGAAGAGTGAACAACTAAAAACTATCAGTAAGTTGATTGCAGATGGGAAAGTTAGTGATGGCGATTACTTTCTTTACACAGACGCATGGAATCCTACTGTAATACAACTTAAATACATGGCTGAACTGTTGGATATAGATATAAAGATTGGTGGCATGTGGCATGCCGGCAGTTATGATCCAGCAGATTTCCTTGGTAGATTAATTGGAGATGCACCGTGGGTTAGACATGCTGAACGCAGTATGTTTGAAGTATTCGATGATAACTTCTTTGCAACAGACTTTCATTTAGACATGTTCTGTAGAGAGTTTGGATATGAGAAGTTTGAACTAATGAATACTGGTAAGGCTCACATAGTTGGGTGGCCCATGGAGTATCTACAACATGAATTAGCGGAACATGATAATGCATTTAAAGAAAACATTATATTATTTCCGCACAGACTTGCTCCTGAAAAACAAGTAGACATATTTAAAGACTTGGCAGAAAGTATGCCAGAATATGATTGGATTGTATGTCAGGAACAAACACTAACAAAAGAAGAATATCACGAATTGTTAGGTAGAGCAAAGATTGTCTTTAGTGCAAACACACAAGAAACACTAGGCATTAGTTGTTATGAAGGTGCATTGGTAGGAGCCAACCCAATGGTACCAGATAGATTATCTTATTCAGAGATGTATCAATCAGAGTTTTTATATCCAAGTGATTGGACAGAAGACTTTGATAGTTACATTCTAAACAAAGATTTAATTATGGCACATATTAAAAAGGTGTTAGGTGAAAACGATAAGAGTTTAATTGATTTACAAGCACATAGCCTAACAGAAAACTTCTTTAGTGGTAAGGCACTTTATGAAGTTATAAGAGGTAGAGCAAATGGAAATTAATAACGAAAAAGCAATAGTAATTACTGGCGGAAGTGGATTTATAGGATCCAATGTTGCTAGACTATTTGTTGATAGTGGATTCAATGTAATTAATATTGATAAGAAGAAAAGAGAAATACCTGGAGTTACTCAATATCCTTTTGAGATTGATAACAAACAAGTAAAAGGTGTTATAGAACTTATCAAACCACATGCAGTTATACATATTGCGGCAAACAATAGTGTGCCAGCAAGTGTAAAAGATCCAATGCCTACTTACACTGACAATGTATTACAAACAATTAGTTTGTTGAATACTTGCGTACATGCCGAAGTACCTAACTTCATATTTGCAAGTAGTTCAAGTGTGTATGGTACAAGCATAAATGAAGATGGTTCATTTAAAGAAAGCGATCCTACTGCACCAATTAATCCATATGGTAGAACAAAACAAATATGTGAAAAAATAATTAAAGACTATGCAGATGTATATGGATTTAATTATGCAAACCTTAGACTGTTTAATGTGGCAGGAAGTAATGAAGGTAAAAATGGATATCAGAAAGATCCTTTAGTTCATGTGTTGCCTATTTTAGCACAGGCAGGACTAACGGAAAATAAGTTTACAATTAATGGTGAGGATTATAATACTGAAGATGGTACTTGCGTTAGAGATTATACTCACGTAAATGATGTTGCAAGAGCATTCCTAAGTACGGCATATTATATGTTTGACCAAAAAGAAAATATAACTGTAAACATTGGTAACAGCAATCCAGTTAGTATGAAAGGACTAGTTGATGCAGTTGAAGTAGCATTGGATACTACAATAGATGTAGAGTATGCAGATGCTAGACCAGGCGACATGACACAGACATTTGCAGATATCAATTCTGCTAAAACAATTTTAGGTTGGGAGCCAACCAACTCTATTCAACAAATTGTTGAAGATGAAATCAAGTGGCAAAAAACTAAAATTAAAAAGAGGTAGTTATGAGTGAGAAAAAGGCTAAGGTCATTATGTGGACGACCTTAATTGCTTTTGCTGTAATAATGATAACTTTTCCAGTTGGATAATAGTAGGAGAAATATGAAATATTACTTGACATTTACCAGAAAAACCGGTATAATAAACCTATGAGTAAAGTATATTACAGTTGGTCAGACATTGAAGGTATGATGGGAGACATCACACAACAAATGGCAACACAAATGTTGAAACCACATGTAGTATTAGGTCCAAGCAGAGGCGGACTTGCAATAGGAACTATGATGAGTCATTATTATAATATTCCTTTTCATGGATTTGAATGGCAAACAAGAGACGGAAAAGTACAGAATAGTACTCAACTTAGGCACCTTTTGTCTAAATACAATGGTAAAAGAATTGTTATTATAGATGACATTAATGACACAGGTACAACATTACAAGGCATACATGATGTAGTTATTATGGAAGGTATGACTGATAATGTAAAGTATGCGGTGTTATTAGAAAAACTGTCTAGTAATTTTGCTTCACAGATATGTGCTGTAGAACTAGATGAAGAAGAAGAAAACAATTGGATAGTATTTCCTTATGAGGAGTGGTGGAATGGCAAATGTAGTTAGTCAGTATTGGAGCGAAGGAGCACCAACACAAATGGAACTGTTTGAAGATACAGACAGAGATTTTGAAACAATGAAAAGAAAGATTAAAGGACAAACAAGTAGAACTGCAAAAATTATTGATGAAAAAGGTTATGCAGTTGAATTTTATGAAGATGAAGTGTTAGTAGAAACTAGACAACTTCCAGGCAAGAGTATTTCTTATGCAGAAGATACTGCTGAAAATTGGGTCAGTGGATTAATAGTACAACATTATTTAGACAAAGGAGGCAGATAGTGTCTACAAGCAAGAAGATTAAACAAAGATTAAAAGATGCTGGAAAACGTTTTTGGGCAGGAGATAATATCTCAGACTTTATTGAAGAAGGAGAGAAGCAACAACTGATAGATGAGTTGGCTCCTAAGTTTGAAGAAGTATTACAAGGTCTCGTTATAGATACTGAGAATGATCCTAACAGTAATGGTACTGCAAAACGTCTTTCTAAGATGTATATCAATGAACTAATGGCAGGTAGGTATGAACCTATGCCTACTGCAACTGCTTTCCCTAACGATAGTATTGATAGGTATGAAGGTATGTTAGTTGTAAGAAGTGAACTAACAAGTATGTGTTCACATCATCACCAGATAGTTAGAGGTGTAGCATACATAGGTATTATTGCTAGTGAGAAACTAATTGGTTTGTCTAAATACACTAGAATAGCACAATGGTGTGCAGAACGTGGAACACTACAAGAAGAACTTGCTAATGATATTGCTAGAGAGATACAACGTGCAACAGGCACAGAGAACTTAGGTGTGTACATACAAGCCACACATGGTTGCGTAGAGAATAGAGGTGTAAAAGCACATAGTAGTCTTACACAAACAACTGTTCTTAAAGGAGCATTTAAAAACGAAGGCAAAGTGCAGAAGGAGTTTATGGATAATATTAAACTTCAACAAAGTTTTGCAGGAAGTAAAGGTCAATAATGATAGAACGTAGAGCATCAGGTTTCGTGACAGGCAATGGATTAGTTCCAGTTGATACTCTTTGTGGTATGATTGGCAAAGGTAAAACTATTGATACATTGACTAGAGTTTATCATAAACTATCTGAAGAAGATATTATGGAAGCCGTACATTTCTACAGTGACAATATACAAATACCAGATACAGATATAGAAAAATTACTTACATTGATTAATGTAGGTAAACATACAGATGAAACAATTATAGAAGTAATTAATTTACATCAAATTGTTTACATTAAGTTAGTTGCTCAGGGACATTATTATTACCCTGAAGAGAAAGATTTTGCTAAACTAATGAACCAAGGACTAAGAGTTTGTTGTTTAGATAATGTAGAGTCTGCTGAAACAGATAAAAATCTAATATCAGACTTACATATAATAGTGAATCAAGCACTTGTAAATGCTGTTCCAAACATTATGAAAAATACGGATAGCACTAAAAGTGATTTAGATTATGAAGAATATGTTCAAAGAAAAAACAGCATAAAAGATAAAGATGAAAGTTGAAACTTTTAATAACAAAGTAAAGAAGGAACCTAAACTAAGGTACTCTGAAGTATTCTACTCCGTACAAGGTGAGGGTAGATGGGTAGGTGTGCCTAGTGTGTTCCTTAGAACTTTCGGCTGTAATTTTGAATGTGCAGGTTTTGGACAACCACGCGGAGACATCATAGCGAAGGATGATATGCCTTACATGACTGATGAACGTGCCGATAAGAATCATCCCGATGCTTATAAAAGTATCGAAGAGTTGCCTGTTACACCCATAGGGTGTGACAGTAGTGCCAGTTGGGCAATGAAGTATAAACACTTACAACGAACAGAAAGTGTAAGTGAAGTGATTGATAACATCATCTCATTGTTACCAAATGGTACTTTTCAGGGCCGGCACGGCGAAGACATACACCTGGTTATCACAGGTGGTGAACCGCTACTAGGGTGGCAACGTGTTTGGCCCGACCTTATTGATAGACTAAACAAAGAATATGGTTTAGTAAATGTTACATTTGAAACAAATGGCAGTAAACATTGTGAAGATAATATGACAGAATACTTTAATGGTGAGGGTAAAGGTGTACATATAACTTGGAGTACATCACCTAAACTATCTATTAGTGCTGAGACAAGAGAAGATACATTAAAGCCAGATGCATTAGTTAGTATGAATAAAGTAGAGAATAGTTTTTTATATAATAAGTTTGTTGTTAGAGATATAATAGACTTTGATGAAGTAGATGAGTATGTGAGTGCGTATAAAGAAGCAGGTGTAACAGTAGATGCTGTTTACTGTATGCCAGAAGGTGCAACATTTGAACAACAAGCACTAACAGAAAAAGATGTTGCAGAAGCATGTATGCAAACTGGATACAAGTTTAGTCCTAGATTGCATATTAATTTATTTGGTAATGCATGGGGCACATGATGAATAATTGGGTAGCAATTTTGTTTATATTAGTTATATCGTTTGGAAGTATAATGATTTATTATAGTTTACAATATACTTGCACAACAGAATTTACAGCACATGGACATCCAATACAAGTATGTATAAACTATGCAGAGTAGAACAGGAAGGATATAGACACAGATGAAGTTAAGAAAAGCATGGAATACCTGGAAATATGCAGTAGGCAGTTTTTCAGATGAACAAACAGAAGAGTACGATGATGTTGTTGCATTAGTGAGAACATTCATTGTTGGTGTTAATGTTATTTGTGCATTTTTTATTATGGCAAATATAATAAAAGGTTGGAATTAATATGAGACAATGCAGTACATGTGGTAAAGTAGTATTTGATATTGTATATCATACACAAAATATGCTACATGTATTTTGCGATGCATACTGTTCAAATGAATGGTTTGTAAAAAATAAAGATGAGGTAAAAGAAAATGAGTAAAAGAACTATACCGTTTGCAATGACACTTAAAGGTATGACTACTAAAGGTAGAACTAGAGAAATTGCAAAACTTGAATATGAATATTCTGGTATTGAACTTAAGAAAGAATTGGCTAAACTAGACTGTGATTCAGATTTAGATAAGGCTATGGCAGAGATTCAAGTAGAGTTTGATGAGGGTGTTATTGACCAAACAGAGTTTGACAAAAGAAGTGCTATTGCAAATAAAACTCCTTGGGTTGAAGTTAAGAAGATGGAAGTCAATGTAGAAGATCCTAAGCAAGGTTATATGGAACTTGATTGGAATGATGAGTTTGTTGCAATGCTACAGGAAAAAGGCTATACAGGTGAAAGTGATGAGTCTGTTGTAAACAAATGGTTTAATGATGTTTGCAGAACAGTATTATTGCAAGAAATAGAGGATCAAGATTATGGACTAGAGTCTCAGGATGATGTAATTCTAGTCAATGACAATGATGAAGAGTAATGGCAGACGTAGATAATTCAGTTGCAAAAGCAAAGTTGGCAAAGTTTGTCAATGAATCGCTTGGGCCTAGTATAACTGAATTTATCAACTCTCTTACAGATGAAGATATTTTAGACTTACTTAAAAGTTTTAAAACAATGAACATAGATTTAATTAGAGATTTAACACAGGCGGCTAAGGAACGTAAAATACAAAGCAATCAATGGCAGGAAGATAGTCCGTTTGATAAAATTATGGAAGAAGGGTTAAACAAATGATAAAAGTTTCAATGAAAGACGTAGGCGGAGAAACAATTAAAGACAATGCACAATATGTCCTTAAAGACAATGCATTTGGTAATAATTTAATTCTAAGCAGTACGTTTTTAAGAGCAAACCAAAAAACAAATGGTCATGCTCATGCTGGACAAGAAGAAGTTTACTTCTTTGTAGACGGTAAAGGTGAAATGCAGGTTAATGATGAACGTTTTCCTGTAGAAGGTGGAGATGTTATTTGTATTGAAGATGGTGACTTTCACAGAGTTTTCAACACAGGACATCTTGGATTATATTTTGTTTGTGTATTCGACGGAGGTAGAAATCACTAATGAAAAAGTTATTTTTTAAATTCTTATTTTTTGTATTAGATTGTTGGAGATTAGTAATGGACAATCGGTACAATCCATTAAGATATATTGGAGATCCTTCAATGCAAGGATACTTCACTATGGTTCTGTTCACTATGTGGTCAGTTTATTTTGGCATAGTTGCTACAACTTACATGGAATGGTTTAATTACGACATTATAACAAGTATATTTGTTCACTTTGGAGTAGTATTTCCAATCATGCTTACTAATTTAATATTCAAAGAAGCAGAAGAAAAAGGACATGTTTGGTATAGTAACGTAAGACAATATGGTCCTAAGAAAAAAGGCATATCGGGGAAAATATTATAATGAACTATTTACTTGTTGACGGACTTAATATGTTTATGAGAGCCAAGCACGTTGGTGGCAGAGGGCAAAGCATAGATATGAAGATTGGTATGGCAATGCATATCATGTTTAACAGTATCAACAAGTGCTGGAGAGAGTTTGACGGCAATCACATTGTGTTTTGTTTAGAAGGTAGAAGTTGGCGTAAAGACTTTTATACACCTTACAAAGCAAATAGAAAAGTAATAATGGATCAGCGAACAGTTAGAGAACAAGAAGATGATGAATTATACTTTGAAGCATATGATGATATGGTCAAATTCTTTGCAGAAAAAACTAATGTATCTGTAGTAAGATGTGAAACAGCAGAAGCAGATGATATGATTGCTACATGGATTCAACAACATCCAGAAGATAATCATTTTATTATAAGCACAGATAGTGACTTCTATCAGTTACTAGCACCTAATGTAACGCAGTATAACGGCACAACGGATCAAGTAGTTACATTAGAAGGTTGGAAAGATTTAAAGACTGGAGAAGAAGTTATAGATAAGAAAACTAAAGCACCTAAGACTCCAATTGAACCTGAATGGGTACTGTTTGAAAAGTGTGTTAGAGGTGATAGTTCAGACAATGTGTTTAGTGCATACCCTGGTGCTAGAGTAAAAGGCACTAAAAACAAAACAGGTATGCGAGAAGCCTTTGAAGATAGAAACACAGGCGGATACAATTATAATAACTTTATGTTACAACGTTGGGTGGACCATGAAGGAGATGAACATAGAGTAAAAAATGATTATGAACGTAATAAGATACTTATTGATTTGACAGAACAACCAGATGAAATAAAAAAGTTATGTGTTCAAAGAATGAATGAAGGTAAACAGAGTGAAGCAGTATCCAATATAGGCATACACTTTATGAAATTTTGTGCTAAATGGAACTTACAAAGAATGAGTGACCAAGCACAAACATATTCGGGAATGTTAAATGGCAGAGCTGGATAAAGACATAGATAAAATGATGGCAGAGATTAAAGATCCTGGTAGTACAGATAAGAAATATATCTATGAACGAGCAGGAAACAAAGTTTACAAAAGAGAATTTGGTGCTGATTCTAGCACTAGAGTATTAATCAGTGAATGGCAAAAATGAGGAGGTCAAAATGATTAAATTTAAAGAGCAAGTTAAATTGCAAAAAATAAGTGAAGACGCATGGATCGTTAATGATGACGAAAAACGTGTAGGTATTCTTCACAAGAGTGTTCAAGACAAATACACATACTTGGACAAAACGGAAACTATACTGTTTGAAAATAAAGGCGAAGTGCAAGATGCATTCGATAATAAATTTATTTTCAAGAACGAAGTAGAGTTAGATATTAATCAACCAGCAACATTTTATATCAAAGGATATAGTGTTGACTATCCTAATCCTGTTCCAGTAGATCCGGATCATGAGGATTACATGGACGAGATTCCATTGTTTGCAAAAACAGAAAACAGTAATGTTTATTATGCGGCAGGATGGTATGCAATTAACTTTGATAAAGGCTGGAAACATGGTAACTGTCCTAAACTTAATACGTTAATCACATATGGTTATGAAGGGCCATTTAAAACAAAATTGGAACTTAAACAAAGATTAAAAGTATTAAATAAAATTAAAAGGAAAGCATCTAAGAATGGCTAACACAGATCCTACTGCATTAGAACAGTTCAAGCAAAGAGTTAAGACGTTATGTAATGAAACAAAACGTGGACAAACTGTATTTGACTTATCTTTCTTAAGCAGAGTTGTGTATGAAATAGAACAATTAGAAAATCCTACTAACGAGCCAACAGAACAAATAATAACTGGTGGCACATTCAAAGAATCAGATGTATAATTATAGAACTGACACGGCTACCGGCACTACTCCTCAAACAAATGGCATGTCAGCAGAAATAGAATGGCGAGAAGAATGTGGATACAATAAGTATTTTCAACATGAAGTGATTTGGGAACAAGGATTCTATGATGGAAAGGATGATGATTGGCGCCAGATTGGCATACCCCACCATGTTCTATCAAACATAAATACTAACGCAAAAGGAAAGTATGGATGGCATTTTGATGTTGTTCGAGACACTAAGTATGCAAAAATAACATTCGAGAACGAAGATGATGCTCTTTGGTTTCGTCTTACATTAAACAAGGAATAGAATGAAAGTAGAGATATACAGTAAACCACAATGCCCATACTGTGATATGGCAAAAAACTTAGCAGAACAAAAAGAATATGATTTAACAGTAAAAATGTTAGATGAGGATTTTGATAGAGAAGCACTAATGGAAACTTTTCCAGGTGCAAGAACTTTCCCACAAATTATAGTTGATGGCGCAAAGATTGGCGGATATCAAGAATTTAAAAAACTAGTTGATGAGGTAAAATAATGAAGAATATATTAATAGCAATAAGTTTATTTTTACTAACAGTTCCAGCCTTTGCGGCAGAGCATACAGTAAAAATGTTAAACAACGGAGCAGGCGGTATGATGATATTTGAACCTGCAGTATTATCTGTAAATAAAGGCGACACAGTCAAATTTATAGCATCAGATATGTCACACAATTCAGTGTCAGTATTTACTCCTCCAGGAGCAACACCATGGAGAGGTAAGATGAATGAAGAGATTTCAATTACATTAGATACTCCAGGTGTTTACATATATGAATGTACACCACATGCTATGATGGCTATGGTAGGTGTAATTCAAGTTACTGATGGCGACACATTAAGTTTATCTCTTGATAGTCAACATGTTGATAAGGCACATGAGTTTGCAAGTACATATCAGCAAAAATTTGTTATGAATAACGATAGGTTGGATAATTATATTCACAGCCTTATTGGCAATTTCTTTGAATAGATGAAAGAATTAGGAATGGTTTTATCAGGATGCGTAGTATTCTTTTGCTTCTTTGCATTTGTAATATATCCTGATTTAGAATACAAAGGTTATTCAAGTACACATACATGCACAGGAGAATGTTACGAAGAATATGTTAGAATACATGGAACTACAGTGGATATATTAAAAGCAAAACAGGCTCTAGCCGCTGGAGATCCATTTAGTGATATCAGAAGTTTATGGGCAGGATGTGCCGCATGTCATGGTCCAACAGGTGGCGGTGGAGTAGGTCCAATGTTAGCAGGACAAAGTTCAAACGATATCTTAACAAAACTAACAACATATAAAAACAATGGACAGGTAGGTCCAATGAGTCAGATGATGTGGGGTCAAGCCGCAAACTTATCTGATAAAGAAATAGAACAAATTAGTAAATTTGTACAAGAAGGATTCCCAAGTGAGTGAAGTTAAAGAACAATTAGAAAACATCATCAAAGACAATAACATTATATTGTTTATGAAAGGTGACCCACATCAACCAAGATGTGGATTTTCTGCACAGGTTGTTGACATACTAAAGGAATATAAAGTAGAATTCAGTTATATGGATATACTTGAAGATCCAGATGTTAGAGCAACATTACCAAGTGTAAGTGATTGGCCCACATTCCCACAACTATTCGTAAAAGGAGAGTTGGTTGGTGGGTGTGATATCATTACAGAAATGCACCAAACAGATGAATTAAAAGCAGTTCTGCTTGATTAAACATAGTTATAACACCTATTAAAACATGTTTTATTGATAAATAAGTGTACGGAGATACACTTATGAGCAGACCAAAGCCTAAAATTTTACTAGAAGCAGTACACAAAGACACATACAAGGCAGACCAAATACTGGCGGCAGAAGCCATCTATTCTGTATTCTATCAAGGTAATCCAATCAACTTAAGAACACTAAACAAATTAGTTTCTTACCCAGGACCAAAATACAAAAAAGTGTCATTTAGTAACAGTGGACATGCCTTTAACTTGGCAGAGAAACTAAACAAAACTTTCAGCACAACAGAATTCCAAGTTATAAAATTGACAACAGGTGATGTTGTTACAGAAGATGACTTGAACGATGCTCAAGGATAGTTTACAATTCAAATTAGCACAAAAGATGCAAAGCGAACACGAGTCTTTGCAACAATACCCACCACTAGATGTTTGCTATATGTTATTTAAGAACTTTCAATACAGCAAGGATAAATGTAGTGGACTTAGGTTAACTAAGTTAGGTTGGAACTTATTAAAAAGTCATTATGATGTGTACAAGTTTCCTGTTTCAGAAGGATTACACAAGAACATATTATTAAAGTTACATGAACATATGAAATGGCCCTACTACTTAGATAAAAAAATCCTTGCACTTTTAAGTGAAGAGGATACAATGTGGCTTAAAATGGTAGGAAACGATATCGAAAAATTTGCAAAAGGACTTGATTAACAAGTAAATACTATTATGTCAAACTTACAAGCAGGCACTATAAAACCCTTTAGAGAAAACAAAAACATCATACCAAAGACTAGGTTTGGACCTATGCTGGATAGAATTATAGGCAGTAAACAACAAGGTACAGATAGTTATTTTGGTGAAGTGATAAACTTGAATGGTGGTGGTAGAAGAATACAATATATTCCTTCAGATAGTCCATCTGTTCAACTTTATCGTGGCAACAAAGACATTAAAGAAAAGGAAGGCAGAGGTCGATTATGGGATGGACATGCTGATATTAGACTAGACGAGTTAGCAAAAACTTGGGAATGTAATGAAACAGATTATAATAGAAACGACATACTATATACTGTAAACAACAATGGCTGGCGATGCCCAAACATGAACAAAGAAGATGATGCAATAATGTTTTTAGGAGACAGTTATACATTTGGTATTGGTGTTGGCGATGAAGATAATTTTGCATACAAAGTTTCACAACAACAAGGCAAAGCATGTTGGAACTTAGGTAACCCAGGTGGCGGAAATCAGGAAATAGTTTTATTATTAGAATCTTTCTTAGAGTCTGGATATGTTCCTAGTGAAGTTGTTGTGTTATGGTCAGAAGTTCATAGAAAACTTATATTTGGAGGCGATACTTTCAATGCAAACGCACACCATGATCCTTTATTCTATATAAATCATTCAACACCACAAGTAGAAGATCCAGTTGTGGGTATATTAAATCAAAAAAAGATTAACGAATTAGGGATGGTATACTCAAAAGAAGTAAGCATCTTTACACCAATGTGGGGTGGAGATTGGACAAAAGACGTTGCTGATGATCCAGCATTACCTAGTATGAAAGCATGGGCAATGATGCATGACACACATCAATGGTTTGACTTTTATATGATTAGAAACAATTTACTTAATTTGTGCAAAGCAAATAATATAAGATGTACAGAACTTCACATATTAGGAGAAACTGCATTATTTTCTCATAATGTAGATGGCAATAGCCCAATTCAATCACCTAATTATCCACCTAATTTTATCCCAAATGCACCTAATTTTATAGATACAGGCAGAGATAATGCACATTGGGGTCCTAAATCACACGAAATTGCTTACGAAACCTGTATCAAACTACTGTAACTCCTTGTAAAACAAGCAAATTATTACCAAAAAAACTGGAAAAAAAGGTTGACTTTACCCTATAAATCTGTATAATAGTATGTATATTAAATAAAAAGGTAGGAGTTTTTATGTTTGTAATAGTAGATAAAAGTAACGACAGCATACACCAAGAGCCAACTAGGCCTTCTTGGAAATCTGGTTACTATAAATCAGTAGGGGCGGCTAAGGCTGGTATAACTAGAACTGTTAAGTTCTATCAAGCGGCAATTGATGAAGTTGCTGAAGTTGTTGCAGAAGGTAAGCCTGAGTATACCGCTCGTAGGTATAATGCTTTTAGAGATGCAACTGATCCTGTTTTGGGTAGAACTCATAAAGCAGACAGAGATAACTACAGAGTTATGTCTGAAGAGGAGTATAGGTTAATTGAGCCTATGATTACTAAGACTGGTAAAAGTCCTTACAATGGTAAGACAATTACTAGAACTTTATCGATTAACACACCAAGTTACATGGACCCACTTTGTGAGTCACATTACACTAGATAGGAGCAACTATGAAATTTCATAAACAATTAAAAGTACCTGGAATGAGCCAGGACCAAATCATAGAAGCTCTTAGAAACTCTGAACTTGAAATGAGACCAATGAGAACAGAGTATAGTTTTGAGAAAAAGTTTAAAACTACTAACACAATGTCAGACTTTAATATTGTAATTGAAGATGAGCAAGTTGAAGTTCAGGCTAATGGTGATTACAATGTTTGGAGTTTTGTTCCTTATGTTGCTAGAGACCTTTTAGGTATGACTGACAAATACTTAACTACTAGATATACTAAAAGTGATATCGGTTACGAAAGACGTGGTTGGGTTGAGTATGGTGACAATGGAATGGAAAAGGGTAAGACATACATTGATGGTGCAACTGGAGAGGAGAAAACTGTATAATGACATTTCAAGTAATACAAAAGTTGGAATCAGATAACAGTTCATTGTTCAAGCAATCCGTTATTAAGGAAAACTTGGACAATGAAGAATTCATTTTAGGTGCAAAAATGTGCCTAGACCCACTAGTTACTTTTGGTGTTAAGCAAGTTCCATTCAGCGAAACAGATGGTGAAGGTTTGCCTTGGAAAGAGTTTGAAGAACTTGCTCATGCATTGCAAACTAGACAACTAACTGGACATGATGCCAGAGATGCTATACAACGTGATTGTGATATGGCTACTAACGAGCAATGGAACGATTGGTACAGACGTATCCTTATTAAAGATTTGAGATGTGGAACTGGTGCTAAACTTATAAACAAAGTTCAAGCAGATACTATTCCACTATTTGGTTGTATGTTAGCACATGATGGTGCTAAACATCCTAAAAAGATTGCTGGTGAGTGTTATGTTGAATACAAGTATGATGGTGTTCGTGTCATTGCTATCGTGCAAAATGGTAGTGCAACATTACATTCACGTAACGGCAAACTATTAGAAAACTTCCCACATATTGAAGAAGCATTGAGCATACCTGAGTTTGAAGGTTTAGTATTTGATGGTGAAGTTATGAGTGAGGACTTTCAAACACTTATGAAACAAGTGCATAGGAAAGAAGGTGCTCAAACAGAAGATTCATACCTAGCAGTATTTGACATGCTTACATTAGATGAATTCAATGCTGGTGGAACAAGTAAAAATGCTATTGAAAGAAGGCAACGAATTGTAAACCTTTCAGACCTATTTACATATAGAATCCAATTAGTTGATGCAACACTCATAGACATGGATTCAGATGAAGGACAAGTAAAGTTCAACAATATGAATAAACTTGCATTAGACGAAGGATATGAGGGTCTAATGATAAAGCCTGTGTCAGAAGGATACAAATGTAAAAGAAGTCATGCCTGGCTTAAAATTAAACCTTTCATTGAAGTTACCTTGAAAGTTATAGACTTAGAAGAAGGTACAGGAAAGAATGAAGGTTTGCTAGGCGCCCTAGTTGTTGAAGGTGAAGATGATGGTAAGTTCTTTCAACTTAATGTTGGTAGTGGACTTACTGATGAGAATCGTGAACAGATTTGGGCAAACAAAGATTCTGTTATTGGTCAGTTAGTGGAGATTAGAGCCGATGCGGCAACACAAAGCCAAGATGCAGAAGATACTTGGAGTCTACGTTTTCCAAGATTTAAGACTTTCAGAGGTTTTGAGATAGGAGAGAAAATATAATGAGAGAATTACAAAACGCATATTTAATAGTAATGATGTTAGTAATCATTGCTGTTTTTACTACAACTGGATGTCAATCAAACACAATTGAATTACTAGATGGATTGTGTTTTAATGATAAAGATGGAACGTATATATGCGAACCAGATATACAGCCTGAACCATCGCCAGTTATGCCTGCGCCTGGTATTCAACCATGTTTGCAGATAGAAAGATATTATTTTGATACGCCTGGTATTGAACCACATGAAGTTGAAACACATAAGAAGTGTGAGGGACTTCTATCGTGATATGAGAAGATTTGAAAACATAAATGGTGAGAAGCCTATTGTAGAAGTCAAGGAGCATCATGTTCCTGGCAGTAAGCATGTTATTCTCACATTTAAAAATGGATATGGTGCCAGCATAATACCTGAGTACCATTATCCAAAAGCAGATGATGACGGTGATGATTACGAAAAAACTATGGATAGAGTAATGAATAGAAAAGTTATTCCTGGTTTGTATGAAGTTGCTGTTTTTTATAATGGTGAGTTGTGTTATGATACACCTATCACATCAGACACATTAAGAAGTCAAAATGATCCTGAGGTACAACGTGTTGTTGGAATGATACAACGATTAGAACGAATGGATGTTCATTATTTGCATCCAGAGGATCATGACTACATACATGAGGAGGACCACAATGCCTAATTGGTGCGATAACTCAGTAAGAATAGAAGGTCCTGTTGATAAAATATACGACATGGCTAAAGCAATGGAAGAGAATAGATTGCTAGAATTTATGGTTCCGTTAGGTGAATGGGATTATCACAAAGCCGTTGATGAATGGGGAACTAAATGGGATATTTCAGAAGCAAGTGTTACTCATAATGTTGAAGATGGTGTGATAGAAGGATATTTTATGAGTGCATGGTCACCACCCACACCTGCATTTGAAACTTATAGTTTAGATAATCCAGAAATTAGTATTGAACACAGATATTATGAAGGTGGTAATGACTACTGTGGTAGAAATGGCGATGAGAGAAATGGTTTACCCAGATATGATGATCCTTTATGGGATGAAGATGATGTACTCAAAGAATGTGATATGCATTTTGGAATCAGAGAAAGTATGGAGCAATGGGAGGATGAAGAATAATGGAATTGACTGAATATATGATATGGGGTGCTTGTATGATTGGTATTGGATATACTTCATACAACATTGGATTTAGGGAAGGCATGAGTCAAGGTGTTAGAATGGGTGCTGGACTTATGTGGGAAAGATTGTGGTCAGAAGGAAAGCCACGTAAAAGAAATCCTTCAATTAGAGCAGTTGAACTTCAACGTGATAAAAATGAAGCATTGTTTGTAGAAGGAGATTAATATGCATACAATACCTAGTAATAATAAACGCAAATCTAAACAACAAAAGTTAGCATTGTTAAGACAGGCTAAAAGTCAAGACAAAAAGCCTATGGTATCAACACTAACACATACCGCAAGAGAAGTTGCAGAACACTTCTTAGAGTGGAGAAAGAAGTTTAAAAGTATGATTGGACACAATGGAGGACCTAGGTGTGACGATTAAATTCAGTAATGTAATACCTTTTCCACAAAAAGAAGAACGCAATGAACGTAAACTTCAACAGGTGGAAAGAACAGTTTATGATATGGAACGTGAACTTGATGAGCAAATGGATATCATTATGCAACAAGCAGAACATGTTGAAAAACTATCACAACAATTACTCAAATTAGCAGAGGACATGATCCGTAATCCTGGTAAATATGATTAATGAAATACAGATTACACTTGTCAAGAACTCACTTAGGTAGACGTGAGGACGATGGCACAAACTACCACGTAAAGTATCACCAAGGTGATGATTGCATAACGTGGGAACTGTTAGATAATAGTGTAACTGAAAAATTCATTAAAAGTTTTAATATGATTCGAAGTGTTGAACCTAGTCAAGGTAACCATATATCTCCTAGCAGTTGGATAGCATGGAACAAATACCACACAGGAGACAGCGGAGATCCATTAGAAGAATACCAAAGACAAATAGATAGACTCAATCAAGAAGTCCAATATGCTATTGAAAACAATCATTGTGACTTTGATAATACCTTTATAATTAAACCCACGCAACTTAGATTGCATATGGATGGAACTAAAGAATTAATTTACATTCAAGACTGCTGTAATAGAATACATTTTGAATTTGAAAGCAAATTAAATGACTATGAATTACAATTAGCAAACACAGGTGCTCCAGATGATAAAAATGACTTCAGAGCATGTCTAGAAAAACTTAATAGATTAGTTCATATTGTGGAAAAAGGTCCAAACTTCAATCCATGGGAAAAGCATTTTTATGTAATTAGATATAATTCTGACCATGTTAGTGCTAATTTTCCTAAATTAAATAATGCTGATTATGAATTATTTCAACAAAATGTAGAAAATGGTGATTTATTTTCGGACTTTTTTACTGTGGGAAAGGACTTAGGTCATGCATATTACACCAGAGATACTAATTTAGTGCATAATAAAGAAGTAAAACAACAATCAGTGGTCAGTGGTTCTGTGCATTTTGGATTTAATAGAGAGGCATTTGGAGTCAAAGACAAACACCTTTGGGATCATACACAAGAATATCATCGTTGGTGTGACCATGTAAAAGCACCTGAATATGGATATAGATATTGGAATCCCAAATACAATTTAGGCAGAGCAAAAATAGGTGAATTAATTGGTGAAACTTTGCATAGTATTACTGAAAAGTTCAATAACACTCCATATTTGAGTAAGGTAGAATTAATTGAAGATTAAAAGAATGAAAACATTTGACGAAAGCACATACAGACCATTACCAAAGTCAGTCACAATCCGTGATAGTGAGATAGATGGTTTGGGTTTACATGCTGTAGAAGATATTCCAGCAGGAACAGTATTGGGTGAAACACATGTGTTAGTACACAACAGAGATAGACATGAATGGGTAAGAACTCCATTGGGTGGCTTTATCAATCACAATGAGCATCCTAACTGTTATATCAGCACAGACAGAGGCGATAGAACTCTACATACTGTTATTCCTGTACAAGCAGGCACAGAATTAACTGTGTATTACAGATTCAAAGGCTATGACGGCACAATAGACAGTGAAGATCCTGACAAATACCCAGACATAGAATGAAATTGGTATTAAAGTTATTATTGGGTGTGGGAACTGAAGAAGACGACTTTAAACCCACAGTATTTAATCTGTTAATCACTGCTATCAGTTTGATGTTGGTGTTCTTTGGCAGTTTGCTGACCATAATGTACATGGTCAGTTGGATAATATAATGCTATGTATTTGTGTATTTGCAACAGAGTTACACTAGCAGAATATCAAGCAGATCCTGAAAAGTACACAGAAATAATGGGCAACCAATGTGGCAAGTGTACAATATGGTTAAACAACAACAGATATCCTGGCACAGATGAACCTATTCGTCCTGAATGGGAAAACTCAGATTAAATAATCAACTTGATGATTGGTGCTGGTAGTAACTAATCTGCCT
>JACLAC010017380.1_pt1 | contig 30255 bp, 19 predicted proteins | sample 8027881 | NCBI WGS metagenome assembly JACLAC01 (sample SAMN15725517, study PRJNA655200) | protist metagenome | isolation source: fluorescence activated cell sorting (FACS) single amplified genomes of... | place: Spain: Blaines Bay Microbial Observatory, Mediterranean Sea | collected 2016-01-19 | reverse complement strand
GTAATCGGAAGGAAAATGATCATCGCAAGTGTGCCACTTATCAGCGACATGTGGTGACACATGTCTCCTTGAATCTAGGAGCAGCTTGCTCCGATCTAATTAGTGACAATCGCAATGAGGTGGCTGTGGGTCTAAAACGATGGCGATATTTTTTCTTTTCCAAGGGCAGCTGATGAATAGCTAAAATCCGGATTTTCTTGGCAACGATGGTAACTGATAATAGGTAAAATCTGGGCTTCCTTCGTTGTGATTGGTAACAATATTAATAAGTGTGGATCGATAAGTGCGTGAATCAAATTGAAATTCATTTGATGAGGTGTGAACAAATGTTAAGATGGTTCAGATTCTTCCGATCGGTTGTTTTCGAGCGTTCAGATTCTTCCGTCACCAGATCAGTTCTCCTGTGCGAGCGTTGTCTAGACCAGTCAGATTGTCTAGACCAGTTAGACTCGTCAGCAAGGTTGCAGCAGCTATGACTCTAGAGCGCGTTACGACAATTGCACGTGAATCAAGACAGTTTGTTTCTGCTCTGGTCCGTTTTTGGTCTGGGTGCAACTGTTGTGATCTTACTTTGGATTGAAAATCTCAGATTCTCTCCGCGAGCAGGGCAATAAGGGGATTCTCTCACGAGCAGATGCACAGAAGCCTATCATTTCTTTTCAGCACATCATAACATCTGAAATGTCCTAGCACCGACAAGTCGGCATATTGCGCATACAGAATCGGCACTAGAGAAGTTAATGTTTGCTAATATCCGGACGTCACTTGGTGGTTCTTGTTTCTGAACAACTTCCGTAACGGTTGCTAACCTGCTTTTTAGAAATATTATTCGCATAAAAGTCGATTATTCGCAAATGGGCTTTTCACGAACGACTGCTACTTCTGTTGACCCTGTCAAGATGGACGGTGACATCCCTGCCGTAAGCGGTTCCGCGAAATCCACCACCGAGAAATCGGATGGTCACGTCGAGGTTGAAATCGCGAGACTCGGCGCCCCGCACATCTGGACGCCGTTGGTGAAATCGCACAAGTTGTCTAGAAAATTCGGACAGTGCTCGAATCTCGAGGTCTACTTGAAACTCGACTGCCTGCAGCCGTCGGGGAGCTTCAAGCTGCGGGGTATTGGCCAGACGGTCAAAAACGTGAAGGCGGAACAATTGCGATATCTGCATAGTCGCAGGAAAGATGGTAGTGATCAAAAAGCTCCTCCTCGGCCCATCAAGAACGTGGTGGGCTGCGTCTGTTCCAGCGGCGGGAACGCGGGACTGGCTTGCGCCTACGCTTGTCAGTTTTACGGTTTGAAGTGCGTGATCGTGTTACCGACATCGACGCCCAGGTTTTGTATTGCTTTGTTGGAGCAAGTGAACCCGCAATGCAAAGTAATAATCCACGGCAGTGTCTGGAATGAAGCAGATGTGAAGGCCAGGGAGTTGTCAAGCGAGGAGGTACAGCTTGACTCGCTTGACTCTAACTCTCAGGCTCAGGAGGTACAACTCGACTCTAACTCGGAGGAGGTGCTTCGCTATGTCTCCCCCTTCGACCAGCCGTCTACGTGGACCGGACATTCCAGTGTTGTGACCGAAATCAAACAAGATCTACACACCAAATTCAACGCTGATCTCCACGCGCTGGTGACGGTGTGCGGGGGTGGAGGTTTGAGCCTGGGGATCTTGGAGGGGATTGAGAGGGAATACTTAGGAAATAGTGGTGCTAATACTAAATCCTCTTCAGGCTCAGCTCCTCCCATCCCCAAAGTTCTGATCGGCGAAACGCACGGGGCCAACTGTCTGGCGGCAAGCTTCAAGCAAAAAGAGCATATCCAGCTCCCCACAATAAGCTCGATTGCCAAGAGTCTGGGCGCGCTCCAGGTGTCGAAGACTTTGTACGATAAGCTGGTTGTCAATGAAGAAGGCCTTTACAACGTCCAGCTACTCGATGACATTGACAGTTATATGACGACGGGAAAAGCGGATGCTGTGGCGGACAAAAAAGCGGTTGTTTCTCCTGAAGGTGGAGCAGCAGCTCCTCGACATGATGATAGTAGTAGTAGCAGCTCGCTGGACGTGTTTCTCTATGAAACCACGGACAAACAGGCACTCGAGGCTGTGTTGGATCTACTCGACGATCAACAACTTCTGGTGGAGCCTGCGTGTGGTGCCGGGTTGAGGGCTGTGTATGGGAGGGCAGACTTTGGTGGCAATGTCAATGACGTTACTAGCGATGGAGGTCCAGGAGAAGAAAACGAAGGAAACACTGTGACTACTACCCAGAGGAAGCGTGCCATCGTCGTGGAGGTTTGCGGGGGGAAAATGGTGTCCCGGAGCCTGCTGGACGAGTGGGAAAGAAAACTTTCTGGCTGACTCTGAAGACCTATTTGGCGTAGCAAAACAATTTTCACTTGGCATCCGAATTTCTTCTAAGCTATCATGCATCTATCATGCATCTTTTCACATCATCTTGCATAATGACAACGTATCAGCCCAGCGGTCTCTGCGTTCGAAGTTGGAGAGCGCGGATCCGAGACTGAGATCAAATACCTTCTGCATTATCGCGAATCTAACAAAAACCCAATTTTGTCTTCCTGGCCCAGAGCGGGCTGGAGTCGGAGATGCTCTGCACGCGGGTTGGAGCTTTTTGCACTCTGGTGGTTATAATATTAATGATCATCGGTCGGGCTTCCTCGCTTGTGGGTGTTGTGAACGAATTGCTATCGCGCTGTTGACTGGTGACTTTCTCTCTAAGTGTTCGGTTTCGTTCTAAATGTTGTGGAACGAGTGTTTTCGGTGAGAAAGTGTGCGGAAGCGCCCGCTCAACATCGGAATGTCGAGCGCATACAAGTCCGGAAGCCAGCTGCCCGAAGCCAGCTCCCTTCTCCAATGCATTCAATTTTCTTCACAATTCATCGATCATAGAATTTCAAAATGGTTCATCCCACTTATAATGGTTCATGTTAAATAAGATTTGATTTGCCGTGTCCATTTCGTAATCTTAACTTAACTGTTGTAGTAGAATTTAACTTGTGTTCGCAGGGCGTAGCCTGAGTTTGTGCCAAGGACCGTGTGGGCAAGGTGTGCGCAGCGGCAAGGTGTGTGGTTGGTTTGGTGTTGTTGTCTTTGGTGGGGCGCAACTTCATCTCTCTTGTGTGGTGTCCCAGCTTCGATGTTGACATTGTCATTGACATTGTCATCCATGGACCGGTAGATGCAGTTTTTGTGACTGCCATCGGCGTGCAAGAGTAGCACTATGGGCGCTTGGGCTGACTCAGGTGGTGTGACTCAAGTGACTGGGTAGTACAATCTCCAGTTGTTTGACTAGGTAACCGTATCATCTCCTATCTGAGTGCTATTGTTGTCAGTGTTTGGCAATCATTATTATAACAGTCATCATATGATGTGATTATTGTCAACTTCTCCTAGACTTCTGGGTTGGGTGGGTGTCTGACACTCGTGGTGATTGGAGTTACTATGAGGCTGACTGCAGAGTGGCAGACCACTTGGCGTTCTGCAAACTTTCTCTGCAAACTTTCTTGATATTGTTGTAGTGTAATAACTCATATGATATTATCTGAAGTCGCGACAACAGAAGAGGAGTGTGTATACTACATCTTCTGTCGGACTCAATTCAAATCACATACGTGACTGACATAGTTAAACTTAATACATTTAAATAGAACTTGATCCGGCCTGCCACAGAAGATGGCGCAGAAGTCTATGAATCTGATGATGCGAAGTCTGGGGCCTGCTGGCACTGCGACAGGTCGGGCCTCAGCAGTCCGAAGTTTTCTCCAAGGAAACACTGTTTCCTTATCAGCTGCCCACGGAAGAAGAGGAGTTCACTGTCAGAATATGTTGGCGTTCAGCAGATGTAGTGCGGGCTCATCCCGATCCTTCTCAGCTGCAGCCCTGCATTTCCAGGAGTCCCATGAATGGATCCGAGTCGAGGAGGGAAGCAAAACAGGTGAGGAAATAGTATTACTATTACTATTAGTACTATTACCATACGAGTGATGTAGGTCCATCTCGCAGTTGAGGGAATCCTTCGACTAGGATCACCAGTCGCACTTTGCCCACTTTGCCGCCTGACTGTTCCTCGGTGTTAAGAAGGAGTTAAACACTTACAGCTAAACTGTCCCATTCCACCAGATACTATTTTTCTCAGCTTTTGGTAGTATAATTATTTAACTGATACTGGCTTTCTTCCATCAGCAACCTGATACGGCGTGAGTGACTGAGCGTAATACTTCTCCGATTACTATTGTCAGCAACCTGATACAGGTCCTTTTTCACTCCCTTACATCATATTGTCAGCAACGATCAAGTCCTTTTTCACTCAGCAACTATCGGCGTGTCGGATTTCGCTCAGAAAGAGCTGGGCGAGATAGTGTACATCGATTTGCCGCAAGTCGGCCACGAGTTCGACCCAAAGGACTCCGTTGTGGCTATCGAATGTGGGGATGGGAAGGCCGTGGGCGAGGTGAGTGAGAAGTGTTAGTAGGTATTACTATTACTATTATGGTACTATTACGGGTATAGCTTAAAACTTATAGTAGACTTATAGTAGTAGTTTCAGACAGTACCGACGAGCTTGAGATAAGAATATTAAAGTGGCACAGCAATGCCAATGGCTTAGATTACGGCTGCCACAGGATATAGGGGACAAGTTACAACTTAGATAATCATACAATGGTGCTACTCATACTAATAGTAATACATCCCATTATCTGTCATAGTATTACACAAATATTTCATCCCAGATATACGTCCCGAGCAAGGTTCATAATATTACATAAATATCTCATCCCAGATATACGCCCCAAGCAAGGTCGCTGTGACGGAGGTGAACGAGAAGCTTCAGGACGAGCCGGGAATCGTCAACAAGGACTGTTACGGCGATGGCTGGTTAGTGAAGGTAAGACTACTAACTTTAAGGGAAATATGACTATGTGGAAAAAAATCTGTATGTACTAGACTGTAAGTTTAACTACTGAAATCAAGGCGTACTACGGAGAACTAAGTTTTGCTTTTTCCGACAAGCTTCTTTAACTTTAAGTTTTGATGATTCTTCGTGGAGAACTCGGTGGTACCGTTTCGTTCTACCTTTTAAGTTTCTACCAAATACTTCGTATACTAATAGTAAGTACTACTAGTGGCTTAGTTGTGTCTACATATACAGAATTCAAAATTCTCACCTCAGGTCGAACTCGGCGAGGACTTCGACGCCTCGAAGCTCATGGACCAGAAAGCGTACGATGAATTCCTGGAAACGTGCGAGAAGCACCATTGAGAACGGATATGCAATTTGAATGCCATGCGCAATGAATCATCTGATTCTTCATTTTTCTTCTGAACCTGAGGAGGTACACTTTCTGAATCATAGTACATACACTTTCTTCTGATAGTGACAGTCCACGTCCTAGCTCAGCTGATGTGTGTATCAGACACCCGATAGATTTTCCTATGTCGCATAATATCATCCTATCGTTCAATTGTGTGGAAAGCTGCATGTAATTATCCAAAATTTGAAATTATTACAACTTGATTATTATTTAGAAAGTAGTGCGGCTTATCATACTATTGCGAGCATGCATATGGGCGGGAGTAATACTAATAATCATAAAGGAGGGTCACCATTCGAGATAGGAGGGTCGCCTCCGAAGGAGATTCGGAGGATGATTCGTACACAGTCCGATTCGACATTTGTAGACAATGCTGTACATGGAGCACATGTATATTTTGATTTCAAATTAGCACTAATTAAAAAGGAAATTCTTCGGCAGCCTTGCTCGAGCTGCTTCTCAGAAGCAGTCTTGCTTGGCTTGGTCTGACTCTTCTAGGTAAGACCTTTTCTAAATTTTCCAGAGGTTACTGGGGATTTCCCCTCTACTATCGGGTGAGATTTTCCCTCTATTGGGTGTGCTGCGATAATCTGTTTGAGAAGCTGTCAAAAACTGCGGCTTTCAGACTGTTTGCGATCGTCTTTGCGAAACACAAGAGTAGAATGTTATCCAGATAGTCAGTCAGTCCCACATGATTAGTGATAGACTTTTCAGTGGTGTCATTGACACATTCTTCAGAGTCGTAACATGATTCAAATCCTCCTTTGCATCATCCTTCCACACCCTTTCACGTGAGCAAAAAGTGGTCGGAGCATAAAAACACAGAAAAACATCAAACTGATGCTGCAACTGATCGAACTGATCAAAAAACATGCTATTTCATGATCGGCAAAACCGATGTTCCTGTAACACATCGTAGTAAGCCAAGATGATGACCAATACGCGTCCATCCCAATACTATGGTCCCGCTGTTGTCAGTTTGCCTCGCGAAGTGCTGCGCGATCTGTCAGATCGTCTGATCAAAGTCGCTAGGATTATTGTACACGGTCGTCGGACCATGTGTGTGCATGGTCACACTGTGTGGAGCAGGAGGACAATTGTTGCGACATTGATGAGAGAAAAACGCCACCGATGAGAAGAATCTGAATCCTTCTTGTATAATACAACAACGTGCGCGCGTGAGGGAACTCGGAGTTGTCAGTAGTCAGTTTGTGGTTAATTAATTGCTTAACAATTTGAATCCCGTCGTCTCTTTGGAAAAAATTGTGTTGTCGTCTGTTTAAGTAACTTTGGTACGATTTGTACTTCAGCAGACGCAGTAGTAGAATTGTACGACGCTTCCAAGAATTCAGCTGCGTGATCAAGAATCGTTCCTGGTCAAGAATCATTCCTCGCTAGTCTCCCGTCACGACGCGATTCGACAATCCATCGATGATTTCTTCTTTCAATCCGAAAATGCACGGTTTCATAATGATATTCACTCATATAAAATCAACCCAGCAGGGTGTCGGGACAATACATCCCTCATCGCAATGTCCCGGCTCTTGTCCCTCATCGCAATTGTCCCATGGATGGCAGCTCAAAAGTTAGGTTCCTTTCAGTGATCGAATCATGCCCAGTGCCGCGAAACGGCGTCGAGTGGACGATGTTGTGGAGACCAGTGTCCTGGGAGCGAGTTCGTCAGGAAGATCTTTGTCAGGGACGTCATTAGGGGTAGCAGCTACATCAGTTTCATCAGAACCGGTGTGCACAGCGGAGAAGATTCAAATTCGTCCCACGGAGGGGGCTGACTCTTCAATTGAAGGAGGAGCGGAGCTGACTCTGATCCAGTCTGTCAATGAGCCGAGGGAGTCTGTCAATGAGTCGAGTCAGGGGCACGGGAAGCGTCGGTGGTCTCCAGCGTTCGGCGTGTTGTTACCCGTTCCTTCGCGGAAAGTTCAACTGACGGAAGACATTGTCCCGCAGACGGCGCACGGTCTTTCAGTCACATCTTCGGAGGAGAAAGATGCAAACTGTGCTGTGGGAGGAGAAGGAACGCACGAGTTTGGAGCACCAAGGAGCATAATTGAGAGCGCAGATCGTGACATCCACCAGCCCTTCGTTATCAGGGGGCATCTGCAGAGGGGAAAAGAGCTCGAATCCGAGATTGATGAACTACTAGATCTGATCCCCGACTCCGCGCTGGCGAAATTGCGCATTTTCTCCGGTGACAGATGCAGAAAGTATTCGGAAAACAGTGCTGCAAAAGGCAATTCAAATTGTATTGCGCCGAAGGGGTCGTTGGGTGAGGAGAAGACATGTCACTACTTTGCCGAGGATTACTTGCCCGCCGAGAATGAGTGTTCTAAAGTGGAAGTAAATGCCAAAAAGTTCCTACAGGCGACTCGAGAACTTACTGGGACTCAAAAGATCGGGGAAAGTGCCAACCTTCGACAAAGACATTCGATTCCCGCCTCACAGACCGAGGATAGTCAGACGGAAGGCTCCACCGATCATGGAACAAACTCAAGTTCCCATCCAGATTCCCTCTCCCGCTTGTATGCGAAAATCGTTGGACCCTCTGGTGCAGGAAGTGATACTACTCCGACTCTGGTGGAAGATCCTGCTAGCACTACATACGACGTTGATGGGCAGGGAGGACCACCGCCGATTGGTCACTCATCCGCGGACCGCAGTGACAGAAAAAAGGCTAAGGAATTGCCTCCAAATATGATCCCGAAGTTTTGCAGGAACGGTTTCCTTTACATGGACTACTGCCATTTCGAGACGTTGTTTTCGGATGTCCTTGATGAGTCTCAATCCTCTGATGATTGTGAAGAAGAATCATTATCCGACAACAATCGTGGCGATGGAACTACTCCAGCACCAGTATCCGAAGACCAAAAAACTTGTAGTCTGAGGTCAGATTCAGCTGTCGCGGCAGAACGCTGGGGCAGTGCATCTTCCGTGACCGCCGAGCCTGCGCAGCGAAAGGAGCCGTCTGATGATTCTCATGTAGTACACGAAAAGTCATCAAAGCTCATCGACCGACTGAGATCCCTGCAAGCGCGACTCTTTGGAGTAAAGCGGCGGGGGTTAACCGCAGGAGCTTCCCACACTTCCTATCTGCAGGAGAGTTCCTATCCCTGCTTGTGGGCAGGCACTGCGCTCGCTTCCACGAGAGTTCATTACGACACTTATGGTGTGAACTTGAACCTGCAACTGGCCGGCGTCAAGCGGTGGATATTGGGGCCTCCTCCGAACTATTTCAGGAAGAAAGGGTACGATGCTGATGTGGGACTTGAAGCTACTTCTTCCAACCAGTGGCCAGAGAACTTTTTTCAACCAACGCGTATCCCCTTCGAAGAGTCCAGCGTCTTCGCCTCCAACGTCGAATGCAGTTCGTTGAGAGGGTTTCTCGATGTTTCGGAAAGTGATGCTGACGAAGCTGCTTTCGGAGAAACAAAGCCAAGAAGTCACAAAGAAGGTTTAAGAAGCTACTGCGAAAGTGAACAAGTGTTGGCGAAAAGTGGGGAACAAGCGTTGGCGAGTGAAAAGCGTGAAGAAGAAGGTGCTCACAATGTACAAGTGCAGGCATCGACGAATGACAATGACAATGTTATGCAGAGCGAGGATGATGATCACCGTCGCGACCAGAGACTGTCACTACGCAGGAAAGGCTCGACTGGCGCTTATCAGACAAGGTTCAATCCATCAGAAGATCTCAACCATGCTCATGAGTCTTCTCCTTCCTTGAAGTTGTATACCGTAGATCTGGAGCCTGGCGACCTTCTTTTCGTGCCTCATCATTGGTGGCACGGTTGCGTGTGCTTGACACCCAGTCTCTCTATCAACCAATGGCTCCATCACGAAAACGACGATCGTGCTCGTCTGGAGGAGCAGATCGCCCGGCTGGTTGTGGGAGGGGTGTGTCAGCGTTTGAGTCATCGTAGCAATAGTTTTGCACGACCCAATGGTAATTGGTGGACCCTGGAGGAGCCCGAAGACTCAGAAGACTCAGAAGGCGCGGAACTCGGCGAAGGCAACTCGGCCTGCTCCTCTTCCGGAGGAGACCTTGAAGCTGGTGTCTCCACCATTGAAACACCACTATCAAAGGACCGTTCTGAAACAAGGTCTGAAAGGCCTCCGCTCGATGCCCATTCTCTTGATGTGAAACTGATAGCTCTGGCGTTGAAGGCTTCCAATAAATCTGAACAACATGCATCTGATACAGCTATGGCTCAATCTGAGCCTGCCACTGGAGGAGAGGCTGGGTTTGGCGAAAATGGATCCAATCGGATCCCCAGCGCTTCTTGTCGTCGAGTTGGCGAGGGGAAACCCATTCAAACTGCAAATACCTTCTCGTCCCTGCAAAACTCGTTAATCGAGGCCGTTGGTGATCCCGAGGTCATCTCGCTCATTCGGCAGAAACTAGAACGGCGTCTCTCCTTGGGTCCGCGATTCAAATAAAGTGCTAAAAGTGAAGAAAACTGCTGCATTCTGTTAGGATCAATGTCACTCGATTTGCCCGCTTTCCAGCTGGACTTCTGCAGAAGCTTCTAGAAACGGTGTTGTGGGAAGGAGAAACAGCATGAAGGGCATTGTCAATTTGCACAGCCAGTCAGGTCGTTCTTGCAACACTGTTGCAAATTCCACTGTTCTGGAACGACATGGAAGGCAGTTACGCACACATGCGTTGGAACCATAGAAACACTTAGTCTTAATCGATCTGATGAGAAACAACAGACATCTGATCCGTTTCAAATTTCGAATCAGTGCACGCATAGAAATTACGTGTCGAAAATGCGCGAAAGGTGGGGGAGAGTGTTAATATACGGTGGCAGATGGCGGAAGCGTGTGTCTCATCTTTCGGGTTAGGAATCATCTTCGAGTCACATATCTCTGTGCCAATGAAGCATTTGCAATTACTGTCGACTGAGATGATTGGAATCTGGAATATTCTTTGGTAACGGTTTCTGACTGTCAACATCTGTTACCGGTGCGACAATTGTATAATTTCCCCACAGTGACAGAGTGTGCAACTGTTTTTCCCTAGTGCGACCGGAAGGTAGGACCATGAGCGGAATTTCATTGTGCGAGGAGAATGCGACTCGGAGAGCTACGAGAACTACGATAGTGGTAGACTGAGAGCGGACTGTGTGAGAGACTCGAGGAGTGAGAGTGAGCCGATTCACGCAAGAAGTGCAGGGATTGTGTGCAGGTATTGTGTTTGAAGCGAATTTGGAGTAACATCTTTGTCTCGCATCAATAGTTCCGTCTCAAGCTTTGTTCATCACCCACTAGAGTCACAGTGTCGGAGGGCTGGCGGTTCGATTGCCTGCAAAATCAAATTCATGTTTGTGGTCTTCGTTTTAACTGGCAACATATTTTTTCTGTAGACTCAAGAATTCGGGAATGTTAAGGATTCGGAGTTCCAACATATTGTATTGCCATTGGAATCCTGACGACTACCATTCAATGCAGAACTTAAGGGTGACAACAGTCTGAGGAGTTGATGAACATCCTTCGACAACAGTTATTGAAGAGTACTTATTATTATCGTAGAAATCTTGTGATCTATATAGCACTCATTCTTTGGTTCCGACCTTTGTGCAGATCATTTTTCTGTGAATCTGTGAAAAAGAGAGAAAACTTCAGCTGTGGCAAAATGAAGTTTTCGGCTGTGATTTGTCTGGCTGCCTCGATCGGGCTCGTGATCGATGGCAATAATTTGGGGACTATCATTCCCGCGAACGTCACCGACAATGTTCATCACCTGCACAGTGACATGCAAGTGGCGGCCTTGCACATGAATGGCTTCGGAGATAAGTTTAGCAACGTCATGGGGAGTGTCTACGAGAAGATGCCTTCCAAGAAAGACTTGGGTAACGCCGTGAATAACATCTACGAGAAGCTGCCTTCCAAGGAGGCCCTGGCTTCCAAGTTGGGTGAAGCCTGTGGCTGTGCATGTCAGAAGCGAGAAAAAAACACCATTGGCAAGCCCCATGCTCCGGTCATGCCTCCAATTGACAGCCGTCGGGGTGCACGCGGCAGCCTGCTCAGTGAAAACGGAGCAGGGTGCGCGGACTCCGATCGTGACGACTATGAAAGTGAGAGTCGTTTTCTTTCGAATCTTGACTCTTTCCCAATACGGGACGCACATCAAGCTGATGGAGCGCGCTCGATGTTCAACATGGATGGGGAGGAGTTCAACTTCTCGATCGCTGAGAGCCGGGAAGGGGAAAACGGTCAGGCGAAGTCGATGAGAGGAGGAAATATGAACCTGTCTTTGAGCGACATAACTGTCAACTCGCAGTCAGATTGGGCCCAAGAGCAGCGAGACGAGATTGAGAAGGATACGAAACTGTTTAGCGGACCAGACCTCGCCGCAAAGATGTGGCAAAGAACTCCAAAAAACTCCAACAAACCTTTGCAACAGCCAGCGGAAGAGAAAAAAAAAGCAGATGAGCCTGATGCTCCCCGCCATTTGAATGCTGGTTCGCAAATCTTCACCTTTCGCCACATGGAATCTTCGCCTAACAATGAATCTGAAGAGTCGAAGTCTGACGAGTTCACGAAGGCCAAAGTGCAGACTAAGTCTACAGGCGGATCTGATTCAGATCCAGCAAAGCAGACTTCCTCTGGCGGACAGCTTACTACTTCTGGGAACGAAGACCAGCAGCGTCCGAGACAGCAATCCTCCGGAGACAGCAATCCTCCGCTGGTCGAGACTAACAGTAATAGTAATGACGATGTTGCTGAGGAGGAGAAGGGACAATTTGAATCCATTGAGGAACAAGACAATGTCGATCATAACGCCGAGTGGAGCACACGACTCCGCCCACCGACTCGGTCGATCCTGAAGGGAGAGTCTAAGGAGTCTGTCAAATCACAGTTGCAGATTAAGCTTCCAGGAGTGGATGTTGAGGAGGAGACTGTGACAATAATGCCTGCAACTAATAGCAATGGCGTGGAAGTTTCGGAGATTGTACTTCCTACTGTAACTCTGGATCATTCTTCTGTTCTGGCGACCCAAGTGGACGACCTCATCAAAGAGGGCTTTAGGTTTGAAACGGAGCAGGTTATTAACTCTAAGCAGAATACCATTCGAGCTCCAACGACCCCGAAAGTTCAGTACAATCTGTGGAGAGAGTTTCTGCAGGGCTTGCCTGTTCTTGGCGCTGAATCTAAAGTAACGGTAGGGACAGAGGCTCAGAAGCTGCAGCAACTCGCGGGGCTATTCCTGAAGTATTTCGATGAAGCAGAGAAGGAGGCTCAGAAGCGTCGAAATCGGAGGATGACACAGAATCGCAAAAGCAGCAAAAACTTGACGACAAAGTCTAAGTATGAAAAGCTGCTGAAAACACCAGCCAAGAGTAGTTCCCAGAAAGAATTAGTCACGACGGAAAGCGTCGTAGGAGGAAGTGGGCTCTTTTCTTCTGAAGTGACTACAAGTCTTGTTGAAGCTAACTACTGTCCCGCGGCAGTGACAACAACGGAGGGTGAAAAGGAGGATGATTCAAACGTTGCAGAAACCGAAATTCCCTTTGCAACAGCCGCAGAGGGAGAAAACATAGTCACTTCCGTGGTTGCAGATGGAAAAGACGTCAAGACTTCCACACGTAGAAGTAAGTTGACCGGCAGTGGTGGGCGTAAGAGTCAGACGCAGAAGGAGGTTAAACTTATTACGTCAGTGCCACTAGAGGACGTTAATAATACTAAGAGAGCACGAAGCGTGAATGAGTTCCTGCCGCTTTTTCATCATCATGAGCAGGCCAACAACAAAACGGGTCCGGTTCTACACGTACAGGTCGAGCCGAATGGAAATATCACGGTGGGGACGAAAAATGCAGAGCTCGGCCGAAACCACGGTCTAGAGATCAAGTTGATCGGCTGTGGTGCGAACGCAAGCTGGAAAAATGGGCAGGGGCGGTTGCTTGTCACGTTCTCTGTGGATGGAGACAGCACGGTCTTCGGTTCCACGGTCACCCTCAGAAAGGAAATGGTCACGATGAAAACTACCCTGACTGAGGGGAAGAAGGCTGTGCGCTCCAAGAACGTGTTGAAGGTGGTCCCCAGTACTGGCAATACCAGTACTCACTTGCAGCCATCCATGAAGACCTTGCTCCGCGATCTAGGAGCAGACTGGCAGCTGACTGCCACTAGGTGATAGAAAACCTAGAAGAAACCTGTACGTGACTATAATTATGTGCGCAGAACTAGCTGAAACTATTATGGACATGGTGTTTACGTAAGAACTCTGTATCACTATGTATATGGGATTTTTTTCTATTGTTGATAAGACAAAATAGTTGGCGTAATCTTGATAAGATTGATAGTAATACATGTTCTATTTAACTAGAAACTTAATCGTAACACGGTTACGGTAGTAGACTAGTAGGGCGACCCGTAATAGAGTTTGTTAGCAACATTACTTTATGGAGTTTGTGAGGAAATAGTTCAATAAGTCAGTTCAATAAGTAATAGTGGTTGGTAGTACCAAATGTTCGAAGCAAAGAAGAAAGCTGTGTGGAATGTACTAATACTATTAATGATTATCGGCAATTGTAGTCACACTATGGCAGTCAGATCTATTAAGTACACGATTATTGAGTTACACAGAATATTAAGTGTATTAGTATTACGTTGAACAAGTTCTGTACATATGATATTTTTTTGCATAACACTGACAAGCACTGACGGACTTTTACATACTTCAATCAATCACTGTTCGGAAAAAACAAGTTCGCATTGTGACAGCCACCCCCGTGACTGTCTGATACATCCCCCATATTGTCGTTCTGTACAGTATTTTGTCGTTTTTCGAATCATCTATTATAGAATTTTGTGTGCATGTTCTATGACGAAGAAAACTGTATAGCACATGCAGTAATAACGTTGGTAATCATACAGTACTACTCTGTAGCCGTATTGTAGAGATTATGGTTATTAAATCGTAGTATGCACCTGCACAAATGGCCTCCAGTACACAAATGCAGTACTGTAACTTATTAGTGGGAAATTACTCATAGTTGGAGTATTGGTAGGCACAGGTCACAGATTCATGGCTGCATAGCACATACAGATTCTTCAAGGCTGGAACGTCGGGAACATCATACGCATGCTAAACAGTCAGGAACAACATACGCACGGGTAAGTCTTTGTCGAAGTTCTAACATCTTTGGGTGATGATTTAGTATATTCTCTTTAACGAAAAGTCTCATACAACATATAGAACCTAAGGTTATGATTTACATTGGATGATTCACATTTTGTATTTCTATCTTTCAGTAGTAGGGAGCAACAGGAATGCGCTGGCAAAAGTAAGTGCGACCAAAAGAACTAACGAAGGCACGTGAAGTATAATAATATTTCGATATTCTGTAAAGCTCTGTTGTCATTGTATTATCGCATCGTAGAAGTCTTTTGTGGCACGTCGACTTCTGTTTTGGATTTTGGCACGTAAAGTATTTCGATACTATAGCAGAGTGTCCCGGCAAAGATTCATCGACCCTTATACATGATCAGAGATTATTTCAGACACATCGTCATTTAGGAAGTGACATAGTATCAATTTCGATTAGGCTTAGAAAAAAAGAAAAACTATGGAAACAGAATTCTTGTCGCAGTATGTTTGCATGTCCAAGAAGATCATACAGCGACTTCCAACTATGCAATCACAACGACGTCCAAGATCATGCGATACATGTACTTGGGGACGATGATAGTTTTCACGAAGAAAGAATGACTGGTTTTGACCACGGAACAAACAATGAGAAACGAACTCAAATGACGGAAATGGGAATATGTCCATTCCTGATATTATTACCTTTGATTATTTTCAGAAAATTTGCTTCATGGAAATCAGAATAATGAATGCTTGATGGTCCTATTACTAAATTGCATCGTCGCCTTTCTTCAACTCGGGAGTTTTGTTCGGCCTGACGAATTATGGTGTGACTTATGTCCGTGCGAAGACGTTCATGGAAAAAAAGTGCTTCAAGAAGACCAAGTGTGGCGAATCTTCGATCAAATCAGTGAATTGTACTAAGGCCGACGATACACTTCTTGGGAATGAGAAATTCGGATTATGTGTCCGGTTTGTTACGCATTGCGTCATATGGGATATCATGAATTATAATAGCAAGGACGGTAATTAAATATTTCTCTTTTGACAAATTTGTACGGATCTTTGTTTGTCTGTTCTTTCGCAAAGGGTTTCTTCTGAGAGACTGTTTCGTCATGGTCATGTCCCGTAAGATCGGCCAATCGGGGTTTAGAAGAAATTGGGATAAACAGATTCTGGAGATGATGATGTCTTGAAGCATCGAAACAAAGGTCGCAAATCCAGCCAGCACTAAGTGAATGATAATCACTCGGTGATAGTGACTATCTTTGTTTCCTTAATGATAATCGCACAGGCTGGTATTACGTTTAACTTTGCGTGGGCTCGCTAGTTGAAATTTCTTTCGACTGACTAACGGAAACTGACAACTGCCTTTTGGCAGAGCCTGTAATATATTATGCTGACCACCGATCCATCATCCCGGCAGGTTGCGTTCTGAACGCTCGGGAGAGAAACGCTTTATTGAAGAAACTCTGATAGACCTTAAACATAGTTATCAAGGACAGGAGGAACATTATCACCGATAATTGCCCACATCATGTTGGGTGGTCGAGGCAGTGCGTCGGCGGGATCGTCGTCAGGATCCGGTCCCGCCGACAAGGTCACTTTCTTCCAAAGCGGAAAGGAGATCGCCAAGGCAATCCCGGTGAATTGCGGGACGTTGCTGCTGGGAGAATGCACACACGGGACTGAGGAGTTTTATCGTTTGCGTGCAGAAATCAGCAAGTACCTCATCGAAGCCAGGCAGTTCAAGGTAGCGATTCTATTTAACTAATCCAGCTTTAATATTATGAAGACGCGTTTTGTCATGCTATGGATACCACTGGGTATTTCATAATTTTGTAGGAAATCGGAAATATTTGTTCTTGTAGACGACTCAAGCTCAAATCGACAGTTCAGATTCTGTCTCAGAACGAGAATTTGACGAGAATTAGTGCAGTTGCTAGCGTATGTTTTTTTGCTTTTCCGGAGAAGATGTCGAGGGTGTTGTATGATGCGAAATTTTTTTTTGCAAAAAAAAATTCCGCGAAAAATTCCCCACAGGTGATCCTGTGCGAAGCGGACTGGCCGTTTATGTGGCATGTCAACCAGTACATTCATCGCAAGAAATCCACGATGTTTCCTAAGGACAGCCGCTTCCCCGAGTGGATGTGGCAAAACAAGGTAAGTTGAGGTAGAAAAGTTAGTTCCTCAAGTAGTAGCAGTACTGTAACTACTGATTACTGAATACTGATGTCGATGTTCATCTCGCTTCTAATGTTTCCGGCACTCGACACGATTTCTTCTCGTGATTAGTCTCTCTTGAGTTAAATGTTAGTTCCCGACCTTTACCAGAGATATGTATGATGATACTTGAATGATGTCGTTCTTTGACGAATGATGTCGTTCTTTGAATGAACGACATCTTTCCTGGATCAGCTCATGACTGATAGCCTCACCTCCAAAACAGCCATTCGCCGAGCTTGTCGAGTGGATGCGGAAGACGGAGAGGAAGTGTTATGTTATGGGCCTGGATTGCTATTGCAAAGAAGAGTCCAAAATGGAGGTGAGAGGGAGACTGAATCCAAGATGGAGGTGAGAGGGAGACTACTGCAAAGAGGAGTCCAAAATGGAGGTGAGAGGGAGACTAAGTCTATCCTTTGGAATTATTTGATAGAATTGGTCGCAGAATACTTAATACTATACTACATCTAAAGTGCGTGGCATCGCGAATAACATATTTCACTGTGATTGAAATTCAATCACTGCCACTGCTCGATGAATCGAAATTTTCCGTGAATCATTCACACAACAGGTCCTGAAGTTCCTGGACTTGCAGGACTCCACTTTAGCCAAGGAGATGCGGCAGGCCTGTTTCCCTCGCGAGCAACCTGAAAAGTGGCCAGACGTCCTCGCGAAAGTCCAGTGGGCCGGGGAGAAGAAGTTCACGAAGGCAGGATGCACTGCCTTGGACAGGTTCAACGCCGAGCAGAACTTAGAGTGTATGATATCGGCCGACGAGTATTATTCGAAGCAGCAGCTCGAGCCCCCAGGCAGTCAAGCCAGCTGGAATGCCCGAGATCAGCACATGGTGGCTATGGTGATGCGGGTGAAGGATGCGAGCGCCAGTTTGTTCCCGAAAGACAGTTTGGAGGAACACGAAGAAGCGGAGAGGAGGGAAGCCGAGAGGAGGGCGGAGAAGAGGGTGAGGAGAGAAATTTTTTTTACCGCAAGCAAGTGAGTTTTACCGCAAGAAATTCTCTGTTTGGTCTCTATTGCCGAGGAAGGTATTGGATCACTATGGGGGAAGGTTGGATATTATCATACTCCGCAGTTGCAAGTATTCTGATTATCCCCGTCTTAAGCTTTCCTACGCATCCACCCCCCCCCGTCCAGGGCGAGAAAACCTCTGGTCTCGTGAAGAAGTCTGAGCAGGTTCGCGTGGTGATTTGGGCGCATAATTCGCACGTAGGCGACTCAATGGCAACTCCCACCGGCGGCTCCGACTTCAAGCGCAACGAAACGTGGAATTTGGGTCAGATGGCTAAGCAGTCGCTGGATTTTTCGAATTCCAAAGAAAACGGAGGAGAATCCGTGTTCGTGATCGGTTTTTACTCGCATTCCGGCACCGTGCGCGCCGCCAAGGACTGGGGAGAACCGGGGAATGAGATGGTGTTGACTAATGCGGTGGAGGAGAGCTTCGAAGGCAAGATGCACAAACTTTGTACACAGGTGTTGCCTGGTACACAGGGAGCCTCCTCGTCCTCCTCAATCGCAGGCTCCATCGCCGGGAGCATCGCAGCCGGAAGCAGTGGTGGAGGTGGAGCGAACCCGTCGCTTTTCGTCACATTCAGCAAAGAGCGCAGCAGAGACGGGTCCTCGGCTAGCAGCCGAAAGAGCAAAGGCAGTGCGTCGAATCCTCACTTCGCCTACCCGGAGTTCATCTCGCACGATCTGAATCAGCCGTACAACCTGCTGTATCCACAGGTGCAAGTAACGGAAACGCCCAACCCGCGGGACTCACAACTAAACAAACAAACGAAAGAAGGCAGTCGCAAGAGTAGAAAAGAGGCCTACGACCGTCTTCAAGCCGCGATGTTGGCCAAGTTGCCGCGGCCCTTCGTGCCGGTGGAACGATTTCAGGTGCCCACATCCGGCTCCGTGCGGCTGAAGGTGGCTTCTAGTGACGGGAATGGCTTTTTGTATGTCACAGAATACCAGGAACACGGCCATATCACGCTGCATTGTCTGCCGGTCGCGAAAATCGAGGAAAGGAATGCCCAGATCCTGGCCGACGCGAAGAATATGCTCCAAAACAACCAAATCAAGGTTGCAAAACTCGGCAAGAACGAAGGTGCAAGCTCTGCAGATCTCTTGTCAACGGGGAACACAAGTGCGACCGCAGTCGTGGTGCAGCAGCAGCGCGAGGTGCTGATTCCGGCAGAGACGTTTGATAAACCCATTCTCCAAAGGTGGGTGGGGGTGTCGTATCACGCGGCGACGGAGATCGACTCCCATTACGGGGAAATGGTTTTTCCCCGATGCTACGACATGGCAGTGTTCGTGGATCGGAGCAAAGCGCTGGACACAAACTTCACATTGCAGGAGATACAGGTAATTGACAACCGATTCGGTCTTGTATGTTAGTATCACTGATGTCAGTTACTATTAGGGTGGTGGTTCAATGATTGCCATAGCTGATGCCAGTGACGAACGTTGGCGGCTATCAGAATTTTGAGATGAAGGCTATGAATGTGATGTAGTTGTAGGTTTTCTTCCATCAGCGCAAAGAGTCGTGTAAGAAGAATCTAATAGTAGAGGTGTCTAAGAATCCATATTTTCATGTTCCTTCCACTGATTGAAACGTCGGTATTATTTCCCCTCAGGCGAGCGTGAAGGTCGGAGGTCGTCGAGGGAGCAGTAAACCTGCAGCAAGTACTAATACCACAGAAGCCTCGGGAAAGCAACCAGCCAGTTCTTCTGCTGCGCCCGTGGGTGCGAACAATCGGCGTCTGATGGCGGAGTACAAGCGTCTCGTCAAAAACCCTATTGATTTTATTGAGGCCCACCCCAGCGAGACTAATTTCCTAGAATGGCACTTCTGTCTGAGCGGCTCGCAGGCGCCCTATCTCGGAGGGAAGTATCATGGAATATTAGAATTTCCCGAGGATTTCCCCATGAAACCGCCGCGCATCAAGATGCTCACACCGAGTGGCAGGTTTGAGATTAATAAGAGGGTTTGTTTGTCGATGAGCGATTACCACGCAGAATCCTGGAATCCAAGTTGGACAGTAGAGAAAATTCTGATCGGCCTCATGAGCTTCATGTATGAGGAATCCACCGAGAGCATTGGGAGCATGTTGGACACGGTTGCGAACAGGAAAAGAATGGCCGAGGAAAGCCAACTCTTCAACATGCAGAATGAGACATATGTACAGTTGTTTGGGGGAGGAGAGGATGGGGAGGGGAAGAAGGAGGCAGCAGAAGACGGTGATAATTCAAACGACGATCAACATGCCGAAGTCGACCGGGAAATGGACGACGATGACGAAGACGTCTGCCGGTTTTGCCTGTGTCCGGCGACCGCAAGCAACCCTCTCGTCAACCCCTGCGAGTGCAAAGGTAGCGGGAAGTGGGTGCACATGGAGTGCTTGCGGCAATGGCAAAAGTCCGTGCTGATGACGCAGTCTACGCATCCGATGTATCAAAGCTCGATCGATGAAGTCTGCAACATTTGCAAGAAAAAGTTCAAAAACGAGTACAAACCAAAGAGCCGGAGGCAACAAATGATGGAATGGACGGGCCAAGAATTGCACGGCGTCATCAGGAAAGGGAACCTTATCGTGCCCAATAGAACGGAAAGCGACAAGAGCAAGGAAACCATGGAGAAGTAAGGAAACTTTATCGTGCCGAATAGAACGGAAAGCGACAAGAGCAAGGAAACCATGGAGAAGTAAGTGAAGAATTATGCTGGTCATGAATAATAGGAATACAATTAAGGATAGGAACGTCGAGTTGAAATCTCTTTTGTCGAAATCGATACTTTTGCAGCGGTTGAAACATAGAATCTCTGAAGATAGGAATGGTGACGACTGTTGCAGACTTCCGCTGCCTCCTCGTTGGTTTGCAATAACACTGACACTGTAATACAATTACTTCACTTCCTTAAATATCTTCCCTTCAGGTACCCCGAGGTCCGCAATACTAATACTTCACTTCCCTAAATTTCCCTCCAGGTACCCCGAGGTCCGCGACCAGTTGGCGCACTGGACGGAGTGCGTGTATCTAATCGTGAACGAGGCCTCTGTGGCCCAGAAAACATCCGTCGTTGGTCTGAATTTGGTGCGCCCCATGAAGAACAACCAGCCGGATGGTGCTACGAGCGAGGCGCTCCCAGGCCACCGGCGGCATCGGCAGGCATCCCCGAAAGCGACTTGGGCGTCAGAGCATCGGGCGGAGGCCGAGCGAATGGGACAGAAGCTGGCTGCAAACGGCGCCACCCTGACAATCGCGCACTACAACTGCGGGCCAGTCGAGCCTCATGAGGCGTTGTGTCTCCTCCAAATTCCGAAAGTAATAATGGACCAATTCCCTAAAGGTTTAAGAATGCCGAAGGCAGTGAAGTATGACGTCTACATGATGGATGCGGATTCGGCGTTGAATTTGGTGGAACCCATCCATCGCTTCAAACGGAACTACTGGGAGCAAATGCTAAAAGCAGAGGGAGTCGATGGTGGTGGGGACGACGGAGGAGCTGACGAAGACGATGGGAAGAAGAGGAGGAGAACTGGGCCGAGTTTTAGTGGAAATTTGGCCCGCTACTTCACTGGGAGAGGCGGGGGAAGTAGCAGAACTACTGGTGGGTCGTCCTCGTCTTCTTCTTCTTCGTCAGGAGGAGGGGTAAACAACAACGCAATAGACCCTGTCTCCGGCATGCGGTTTGGCGATGATTCCGTGTATCTGCGAATGTGTTGGGGATATGCGGCTTGGGGAAGCACGCAACTTCTCGCCGAGATGGCAAAGAGACATTGGGGGATTTCGCAGAAGTTTGAACACCTCAACCCGGACACCAAATACGACGACGTCTCCGACGACATCGTCATAGCCGCGCCGAACGAGTATGTGGATGGGGGGGAAGACGATTGAATCTGCATGATTATCTGCACTGAACAGTAACTGACAGAATCAGATTCGAAGAGGTGCAATGTCAATTCGTGGACTCCGCGGAGTCATAGTAGACTTAGTGTTTACACTTAATTCAATCCGTGCTGCTTTGTTCAAGAGTCACTGGCTGCTAGTTGTGGACTAGCCCTGGCTTTGAGGATTCCGAATCATCGCCCAGTGGAGTTCAACTTCATCCCCGCCGCTGTCACTCAGTCTCCGATGCGGAGTTTGTAACTGTTAGGGGCCCGGGGGGGCCGTACGAGCATCAGTCAGAGGCCTCGGCTTTGCGCACCAAAAACCTTGAATCGGTGTTGTTTTTACATTAATCACAACCAGGGAAAATTGTCATCGTGTGTTCTCCGAGCTGGTTGAAGAGCGTAAATTTGCGTCTTTGTCCATGCGTGCGTCAGTTCCTCATGACAGTCGTCAGTTTCTCATGATGGTGTGTTCGTTGCACACTGTGACTCGTGCGGTCTGGGACTATCATCCTCGATGTACTTGGAGTTGTTTGTGTACACCAGAGTCGGTCATATGTCCTTGAGTCGGCCATGGAAGTTCGTGAGTGTACTCCGATCTAGAACGCGAAAACGGGATGCAACGCAAAAATGATTCAACATGATATGAGTGCGTCTGTGGGCGATTCTTGCGGAGGAAGTTGACGGTACTGTTTTTGGCAGGATCCTCTGATAGCATGTGCGTTCACTGAACAAAAAAGATACTTTGTGCGGAAAGTTATGGAGCACAAAAGTCTGCATAACATGGAGAGGTCAACAATGTGGAGAGGTCAACAGCCGCTGTATCTGAGAGAATCTATTGAGAAGTTTGTTTTTGAGTGAGTCATCCTGACATCAATGCATTTTGCACATAGAAGTGAATGAGTGCGTGATTTTTCGCGTGATTTTTTTATACCAAGAAAAGATCCGCGAAAAATCGATTGTTGACTCTGAGAATCAAATTTTAAGCTGAGCTGTGAAGCTGTTAGCCTTAGACAACAAAACACCGGGCGTCCGCGATTCGCATCGTGTCAAATGCCACAAAATTATGATAACAATATAATATCACAGCGTGCGCGTACCGCGAAGATTCAGGAATTTATAATTTAGAGATGTTCCAAACATGCATTAGTAAGAGAATATTGAATCTTAATATGTGAATGTTGTTAGTATAGTTCTTATATAGTGATAGATAGATCGATATAGTGTAGAAATACTTACTATTGTCCAAAATCGCAGAAGAAAGAGGACCTTGCGTCGTGAGAGCTTCTGTAGATCTTCTACCTTAGTACTGTGTGAGTTATCAGTCCAAACAGTATCTTTTCTATTAATATTATTTCCGAATCGCACCGACCAGTATTTAATATTATAAGCATTCTATCATTGTGATCAAGTCAGGATTGTTACAGCAGCAAGTTAGAATTGTTACACCAGCAAGTCAGGATTGTTACATCAGCCAGTTTTTATATACATCAGAAAGTCATTTTTTTCTACTTAATATTGTTCTCCTTATTTTTTCTACATATCGTATGTGCTCGTCTTTATATCTATTCTACTATATGATTTCCTTATATTAAATTACACCGGCAAGTATATATCCAGTATTGTTACATCGGCAAGCGTCAGTATTGTTACATCGGCAAGCATCAGAATTTCAATTATATTGATATTATCGCGTCACCAACCAGCAGTTTTAACGTCCGTGGAGATCCTTGAAAGAGTTCTAAGAACCAGATAATAACCACACGAGGCAAATTCTGAACGTTTTCCTTTTAGCAAATCATAATGGGTAGATTAGAGGAGACGGCCGCGAGGTTGGCGGAAAGAAATGCGCAGTTAGCGGAGGATCGCAGGAGCGGGCGCAGCAGCATCGGGAGTGGCCGCACCAGCATCGGAAGTAGCGATGGACGCCGGCCCAGTGGCACATACTCTAGAACGAGTATAGCTAGTAGCAGGGCCAGTAGTAGGGCTAGTGGCAGGAGCAGTATAGGTTCAAGTTCAAGCATCAGGACAGATGAGGGAGAGCTGGATTCTGACAATCTGGACGATGCTCGGCAGCACAACAGACCCTCATTCCACACAGGCAACCAATCGGCTTCGTCTTTCTCACAGGGAGGTTCAAGAGGAGGTACGAAAACTTCAGGAAGGACGAATGGCAAAAGCGGGGGGAAGGCCAAGTCTGGATGCAGTGCGGGGGTTGTGGTTGGATTTATCGTGTTTGCTATTGTTGTGCTAGTAGGGTCCTATTTCGCTTATGAAAAATTGTGGAAGAAAGCAGAGCAGAGCGGTGAAAATGGGGAAAAGAATAATAATGGTGGGGAGATGAAGAGTAGTGGCGGTGTCAATGAAGTTCCGAAGAGTCAGGAAGTTGACAAGAAATTTTTTAAAGGGACCATGAAGAAGGTTGGCTTCGCGGAGACACCAGAAGACTCAGAAGAAAGCTCCGGCACCGACTCAGATATTGTAACTGTTTCCGACCACAAGGGCAAGCTGCGCGTTGTCGGGGCTGAGGAACACGCTGCCATTGCCGCTTTTGATTACATCAAGAGTAAAGGAACTTTAGACGACAAAGTCAAAGCGATGCTAGAGTCACTGAAAACGCAAGCCACTAAAGAAGGATCAGAAAACCCCGTCTTGAATGCGAGAAGAAAAGCTTATCACGATCTGCTGCACCTGCGCCAGTATCTGGAGGACGGAACGATGGATTTGGCTTCGGTATCCGAATGGTTGACCTATAACGAGAAGGAGGAGAAGAAGACAAAAAGGGCGAATGAGGAGGATTCGAGCTCGGTACCCAAGTGGTTGAGCGAGGTCCGCAACGCTTGAATCTTTGTCCTTTCTTGGTGGAAAACAAACGATCTAATCAGAAACACGATCTAATCACAAACACTGGAAAACTAGAACGTTCATGAAACATTTTTTTAACTTTGTAGTCTTAGATGTTTATCGGAGCGGGAATCTCTCGCGTTGTGATCCTCACTGAGTCTATTGGCCGTAAAACTTCAATCTTCGATTCGTTTGCTTGGATGTTTTGGTGGTTTCACTATATCAATGACAATGTTGTTCCGTTGTAGCTGGTCCAGAGGCGTGGCATGACAATCCGTTGCATTCGGTTGTGGAGGGATTGTTCGCGCAGAGATTAGGTTGCCAAGACCGCGAACTCTCGATACAGAAGTATCCATCCGTTGAACGATTCCTGAAATCTTTCCGGCTCTGTAATATTACGTTGCAGTTTTCTTTTGTGGCATCAGCATGTTCAACACTGGTTCATGTTCTTTCCGCACGTTGTTTGAGCGTGGTGAGGAAGCGGCGAGCTCCAGTTGACGCTTCAGGTTAGGCCCATGTTCCTTGGTATGGCCCTGCATAAATGTGATCCGATCCCGCGATCAAACGGAGAATCACACACGATTTGTGGAGTTATGCGACACACCCGTTTCATGACTTGCACGATCAAAATCGGTAGTTATTGTTTTATCGCGTCTATAGTTTAAGGCAGACTACGAGACTGTTCGATCGAAGAAGGCGTTAGAGTCGCGCAGTAATTTAACTTATCCACGACTTGTTTCACTTCTTTTCTCCGAAATAATATTAATTTCAACAGTCTCTACTAAGATGGGCAACCTCCTTTCGCATGACTTGGCCATTTTCGTGGTGCCAATTCTGGAGTATTGCGGGTGGGAGGAGCGTCTGCTTTGTCGTCTCTTCATCTCCAACACCGCCTGGCACAAGGACCACTACTGGCGCTGGATGTGCGAATGCCTCTGTGAAGAAAGGTGCCTGTCCATGCTGGATCAGTCGTTCTTTCCTCTATTAAACGTGCAGACGTATCGAGAATATTTCTGGGAGCTGTGGTCTTCGCGGAATCTCTTCCACAGGCTGCCCATCAACGACGTTTTTGAAGGCAAGTATCAGAAATGGTACAACGTGAAGAAAGTGGGTGGAACAGTTACAGAAGAAACAAGTGAGGGCGCTGATGAAGTCGGACTCGAGAACAGTTCCTCTTCTTCTTCAGCAGATTCAACAGGTCTCGTGCGCTACGAGCCAGACGAGGAGCGCGCCAATCTGGTTCGGCTTCCCCCAGTTTTACAAACCATCTGTCGCTTCCGGCCCAAGGAATGCTTCAAGGAGACGAAGGAGAATACAAATGAGACCAAAACAAAAGTGACCATCCCGCTGCATCAGCGTGTGGCGTACTTTCAGTCGAAGAATCCTGGCATATCCAAGTCAAAAGCGCAGTTCATGGTCATGCAGGCCGAACGGGCGGCCAAGGGCATCGATGCAGGCATGTGGGGGAATCAGAACAGTAACAACGGTTGTGCTGATACTAATAGCGTGTCAACAGTTCCAGGGGATACCAACTCCGTCACTGCAAACACTGATGATGTTAAGACAGATTCTGCGACTGTCAGGGCCTCGGATTCTTCTACGAGCAGTGGCTCTTCAGAAGCGGCTGCGCAGACCGCGCAACCAGACTCATCCAGCACTCTCAAAAAGGAGGGTGACGAGCCAAAAAAGCCGGTTTTGCGTGCCTCGCTACTTGGTTATGATGAAAAATCGGTGCTGACACTTGCTCCTGGTGTGGGTGTCAAGGGCTTTGAATTCGATTACGTGAGAAAAACATTTTTAGTCAGTTTAAGCGGGCTGAATCAATCCTTTTGGCACGTAACATCTGTGATATAGCAATATTCCTTGAAAAACCCAAGTGTCTCGTTCCAAAAAAAAAAACAATTCCCTAGTCGTCCCCTATCCAACACAACAGGTGCTCCACGAAAAGGCGTCGCAGTCCGACACATTCCGGCGGGTGTTGCCGATCGTGAACAACTTCCTCAACGGGCATACCGGATGTGTGTTCTGTTTTGGGCAGACGGGGTCGGGGAAAACGCATACGATGTTTGGGAAAGAGGACCTTCGCAAAGTGCGGACCCAGAACCGGTTGGAAGAGCTCGCGGGGAATGGCAATGCTACGGAGAAGGGAAACGCTGCTTCCGGAAGTAACAGTTCAGGATCAGACGGGGGCCCAGTCAACAGCGGTGCATGTGGGTTGAAGCTCGGGGCGACGAAGGACTCGCGCACATATCTGCTCGAAAAAATGCAGAAGCTACAAGAGCAAAACACGCTGCGGAAGACGAGCAGTCTGGGAGGACCCAGTCGCTATCTTCGTTACAACATCTGCGACGCAAGTGGTAAAAGTTGACGCCAAGACAAGTTACGGAATGTCCAGTGGACGTTGTAGTGGCGAAGTGTATCTTCTCTTAGTCACGAATTTCGACATCAGCATCAACGCCAGCACTTCTGCGACTCGAAAGCTGCATACTTGAAGTTACTTCAACATTTACAAGTGTGGTACTTTTAAATTTGGCGGCATTCATTCTTCTTAAAATCCCCCTCCAATTTCAGGACTCATCCCTAACGCGTTGCAGTACATTTTCGAGAGGCGACCAAATCCGAAAGTCAGCGGTATCCACCTCTGCGTCTCCTACGTGGAAATATTCGGAAATCAGGTGAGCAATGAAGGTGGTGTATAATCTGGATTTCGGTTTTTCAATTTGCAATCTTGAAGGAGGACTAATACAGATTCAAGACTAGAAATCTGAACCAAACACTACAACTCTAGAATTATTATTCAATTCCTCCTGTTCAGACTGGAACTGGCATTCATAGATGATAATATACGCCGATCATCATTGTTCCTCAGGTCCGCGACCTGCTGACGAACAAGCCTGTTCGTTCGCTGGTGGTCAATGGACCTTCTGAAAGAATCCTACGCAGCCTCGACGACATTGAGGACATTTTGGAGACCGGGAATCGGCACAAGCGCGCCGCGGCAACCCAGATGAACGCCAAGTCCACGAGGGCTCATGCGGTTGTGGTCGTCCGCGCAGCTAGGTGGGAGGATGCCCTGCTTGAGGGGCTGTCGAGGCGAGAGAGAAAAGAGCTGTTAGGAGAGCAGACGAGTCTTATGCGGGTTGAGGAGGTTGAGGAGGTAGACGAACCAGCAATGGACCATGAAGACTCCGAGGGTAATGATAATCATAATGGAGCTGTTCTCCACCAACCCTCCGCGAAGTTCATGAAAGCACTGAAGACGTTGTCGAAGCTGTGTCTGGTAGACCTCGGCGGCAGTGAGAATCTGCAGCGGTCGAAGGCTCACGAGAAAGTAAAACTAGCAGGCGGAGTCGTCTCGGGCGAGGGGGAGGTAAGTCTTCAGATTCATAAGTGGTGAATGCTCAAAGGACTATAGTGTTTAAGTTAGGAAACTAGTTTTTCCTCGGAGACTCCTGTGCTTTCTTGCTTGCTGATGGAACTTGGTGTGAGATTATTGTTCATACTGTTTAGTCTCTGGGTAACTTCGTAGTTCTCAGGCTGTTCTTCTTGGTTTAAGTTTGGCCCCTTTTTTTTGGTTTCGTCGTGCACGATAATAATCCTCTTTGCATAATAAATAATATTCCTCTTTCCAACCCTTTCCAGCAGGCAATCCCCAAGGTCTCGTGGGCTGAGTATTATGATTCGCGAGAACGTTTGCAGGAAACCGCCAACATCAACGCCGGGCTATTGTCTCTAAAACGGTGTCTCACTTGCATCCTAGAACTGGACGTCAAAGAGCGGGAAAAGTTGGCAGTAGAGGATGTCAAAGATGGCATTGCTGCTTCAGGTGCGCAAAAAGGAGACAAGGCCACTGACGAAGCCGATTTGAAGAAGAACCAGGAAGGGAAGGATGAATCTGATAGTGCTAATACTAATAGTAATAGTTCTGCTAGCACCAGTAATGCTAATACTAACTCAGCGGACGGCCAGGAGGCGGATGGTGAAGGTGGAAATGGAGTTGGGAGCGAATCTTCACGACAAGTTCCGCAAAGCAACGGAGCCAGCGACACTTCTTCCACAGCTCACAGTTCCACGTCGATAGCAGCAACACAGACTCAGAGTCAGGGAGGAGATTCTTCCTCCCAGCCGGGTTCCTTACAGAACCTGCCATTAACCGGTCCAATTGGGCCTTTCGACGAAGACCGCGTCCCCTTTTTCGACAGCAAGCTTACTATGATCATGAAGGATTCTCTGCTCTCCAGGTCGCTAGCTTGCATTGTCTGCGTCGGTGCGGAAGATTGCAATGCGGTGGAGACGGTGTCGAGTCTTAGGTTTGGAGAGGCTTGCAGGAGGCTGGGAGAGAACCACATGTTTATGATGAAGAACATGTCCTCAAATGATAGTAATCCAGGAAACATGAAGAAAAAGAAAGACTCTTCCATCCTCCTCGCGATCCAGCAAATAGACAAGCGCGTCTTAGAGCTCCAAAAAATCATCAAGTCGAAGGAGCAGTGGGTTTGGAGGAAGAAGGTGAGACAAGACAAGATCACCGAAATAAAATCCACCACTGCTCTCAATGAGAATGAGGAGATGGAGTTGGGTGGGAAAGGTGCCGTGGAGTTTTTGAAGGACGATGGGAACGAGGAGCAACATGAAATCGAACACGAGGTCCTTGGTCAAGTATTAGTCGGTGGCGAAGAGGAAAATAAAGAACTGGAAAAGATCCTGGAGCAGCGGAGGCTGCTGGCGGGGGAGTAGTAGACTGTAGTAGTATACTGTAGGAGGAGCAGTAATTGCTGTATCATGTGGAAAATTATGGAGTGTCATCATTGACAAATTGTAGTATTGTTTCGATGGGATGTCATCATGACAGTCATGATAATATCAGTTCGACATCATGTGATAATACTAATGGGTATAATATTGATATTGTTTGAATTGTGAGCGATAGCATTAATTTTAGCTCTCAAAGAATTACTACATTTATACTATCAAGAACTGCACTTTTCATGCATCCAACAATATCTCGTCTTCGAGACATTGTTGAACACGTATTGTTGCAGGCATAGTATGTCATTGTCGTATTGAACACCAAGTTATTGAAGAGAGAACTTTTATTCTCCTATACAATTTGCTCATTTTCATGTTCTTAAGAGACTATAATTATTTCAATCTACTAGTAATCAGTGAGTCGTGTCACCACTATGCATCATCATGATCGTGTCTCTCTCCGTCGAACGCCGATGACTGATTTGGTGGCTAAGGGTGGGCGATAGTGAATTTGACAGTGGAGGGTCGGGCGCGATGATGCTCATAAGTGATGTCGGGAAGATGTTTCCCGCGCATGTTCGAATTTGCGAGCCATTTGACTACTGTCATTTTATGTTTTCTTTGTGTTTTTCGGGGTTTTGAAGGGTTCGAATTATCGCTGTTAGATCTGGGAATCTAGGTGTGCTCGTTTTTTAAGTTGAGACCATTTTTTAAGTTGATTCATTCAGCTTTCTGGTTTGACTATTTCCGACCTCGTGATGTCTGGTTTGAAGATAGATTTTTGAGTGGATGTCACTCGACGCATCTGTCAACTTCGAACTTTTCTTTCGAGTTTTTTTCCTCCGTATTTTGGACTCCACACGGTATTGTGCGTCTGTGAGCAAAGACAATCTCGGTGGCAGTTTTCCAGTTTTTTCGATGCGAATTTAATTTTCAAATACGGGTCGAATTTCGCTACTTGTGGTCTAGTTGACATTGTTGTCATCTGCTTGACATTGTTGTCATTGCTCGAATTCAATTGGTCATTACGTCGAGATTCGTACTAGGTCGTCTGGTCGAATCTGATGCACGTTCACTATGTCAACCACAGGGCCAGGCACCAA
>JACLAC010004114.1_pt1 | contig 30280 bp, 20 predicted proteins | sample 8027881 | NCBI WGS metagenome assembly JACLAC01 (sample SAMN15725517, study PRJNA655200) | protist metagenome | isolation source: fluorescence activated cell sorting (FACS) single amplified genomes of... | place: Spain: Blaines Bay Microbial Observatory, Mediterranean Sea | collected 2016-01-19 | reverse complement strand
ATGGAGGGCCGCTGGTCGTTGTTGATTTCGGTACGGCAACCACCTTCGATGCTGTAGCTGAGGATGGTGCTTATCTTGGTGGGGTTATTGTTCCGGGTATCCAGATATCAATGAATGCTTTATTTGATCAGGCGGCACTTCTCAGTAGAGTTGATTTATCGATGCCCCCTCAGGTTATTGGTACTACCACCAAATCGTGTGTTCAATCGGGGTTTTATTTCGGGTTCTTATGCCAGATGGAAGGGATCATTGATCGAATTCAAGTGGAACTGGATACCGAAGTCAAGGTTATTGCCACTGGAGGATTGTCGTCGTTAATTGCCGAGAATTCTGACAAGATTGATATTGTTGATCCCGATCTTATGATAAAGGGACTTTATACAATTTTTCGGCGAATCCAGAAGAAAAACAGATGAATCAAAAACAGGTCTATATCATTGCGGGGGTTGCCTGCTTCATTTTGCTTGTGTTAGCAATTTTGCTAGGGGTTTCTCGTGCAACGCTGAATGATGTTAACCAGCAACTTGTTACTGTTACTGACCAGAAAACTGAATTGGAAAGTGAATTGGATCGAACGCAACGGGAACTTGACGCGAAGATTAGGCAAATCCAAGCACTAAAAGGGATGATTAAAGATATTCAGGGATCCAGCCCTAATTCTCCTTGATTATATAATTATTTCTAATTTAGGCCTATTCAGTTAGTTTTGGTAGATCTGATGAGTTGGGGAAATATTGCTCAGTAAGCCCTCCCTGTATCATTACTTTATGTCGCTTGTTATACATATGCAATGTGCAATCTGGAGGTTATGTAAATACCATTGTTCTGGTTGCTCGAGCTCATGTGAATAATGAGGGATTCCACTTTTTTTAGACATCAGGAGTCATTATGCTATCAAGAAGAGTTTATACGTTTTTAATCTCAATTTTACTTTTTGTTTCTTTGTTGCTAGTAGTTCTGTCAGCTGAAGCTGAGAAAAAACTACCAGCAAGAGGACAGAAAGGTATGGTCAGTACTTCTCACCCATTGGCATCTGAAACAGGGATAAAGATACTGAAGCAAGGAGGGAACGCGATAGATGCTGCTGTGGCAATTGCTTTTGTTCTTGGTGTGGTAGAACAATATAGCTCTGGGATTGGTGGTGGTAGCTTGATTATGATTCGTCTGGCTGATTCAAGCGAAGTCTTGGCCGTAGATGCTCGTGAAACGGCACCACTGAAATCAACTCGCGATATGTATCTACGTGATGGCGAAGCCGTACCTAACCTCAGTAGAACTGGCGTTTTAGCTGGTGGTGTTCCCGGAACAGTGGCTGGACTGGAGCTAATTTTGAAAAAGTATGGAACCATGTCGCTGGCGGAAATTATGGAACCAGCCGTCCATTATGCTGAGAACGGTTTTGAACTGACCCAACGACATGTCAATGCCATCAAATCAAGCAGAGAAAAGCTGGAGAAGTTTCCTACAAGTGCTAAAATATATTTTTCGGGTGACCGGTTACCGGAGGTAGGGGCGTTGTTGGTACAGCATGATTTAGCTGTTACCTTGAAAACAATTGCGAGTAATGGTTCACATGCCTTTTATAAGGGGGAAATCGCCAAAAAGATAGTGAAGTTTATGGAGCAGAATGGAGGATTAATTACAGCTACTGATTTGGCTTCGTATCAAGCTAAACTGAGGAATCCGGTTTATGGGACTTATCGTGGATACGATGTTTATTCAATGCCTCCTCCCAGCTCTGGTGGTATTCATGTGATACAAATTCTCAATATCTTGGAAGGGTACGATTTTCGCGGAACTGAACGTTACAGTGCTGAGTTTACCCACTTGTTGGCAGAAGCGATGAAACTGGCTTTTGCCGATCGTGCTCACTTTCTTGGAGATTCAGATTTTGTTGATGTTCCAGTTGCTGGGCTGATCTCAAAGCCTTACGCTGAAGAACAAAGGTCGAAGATTAATACTGATCAAGTATTGGAACTTGAAAGCCATGGAAATCCGGTACCTTATGAAAGTGAGAACACGACGCATTTTTCGGTGTTGGACCAAGATGGTAATGCCGTGTCCATAACGCAAACTGTCAATACTTCTTTTGGTTCTGGAATGATTATTGAAGGTACAGGAATTATTCTTAACAACGAGATGGATGATTTCAGTGCTCAACCGGGTGTTCCAAACATTTATGGTTTGGTTGGGGCTGAGGCTAACTCGATTGCACCCCAAAAAAGGCCGCTAAGCAGCATGAGCCCAACCCTCTTGGTCAAAGATAACCAAACGTTTATGGTGATTGGTAGTCCGGGTGGGCCACGCATTATTACTACAGTGGTACAGAGTATTATCAACGTTATTGATTATGGTATGGATATTCAAGCTGCAGTTGATGCTCCTCGCATTCATCATCAGTGGAAACCAAACAAATTGCGTATTGAAGCTGACTATCGGGTTGATACTTCAACGTTGTTGGCTTTAGGACATCAAATTGAAAAGAAGGGCAGTTGGAGCCTCGCACACGGAATTGTTTTTGAAGTCAACACAGGGATTATCTATGGTGGTGCAGATAATCGAAATCAGGATAGTCTAGCTATTGGTTGGTAATGACATATCCGTGGTCTGCGAAATTTCTTGACATTATTTGAATTCGCTTATATGGTATGCTCGGATTAAACAAATACGGAGGATAACATTGTGTATTTGCTTAGAGTTAGTTTTGTCTGCTTACTTGCTGTGGTAGTGATGGTTGGGTGTGCTTCTCAGCAAACCGAAGTTGCTGAGAAAAGTGAGGCCCCTGCTGCCAAAGAAAGCGCGGCACCTGTAGCAACAGCCAAGGAAGTCAGCTTAGCCGTTACTGGCATGACGTGAGGTGCTTGCGTTGCTAAAGTACAGGATGTACTGGCTAAGATTGATGGTGTAATTAACGCAGCTGTATCAATGCCTGATTCAGCTGTTGTCAAAATCAACGAAAATGTAACTGTCGCTCAATTGACTGAAGCTGTCTCTGGAGCTGGATTCAGTGCCAAAGTTGCTGAGTGATAATAGTCTTTGATCGTGTTTAATTTTATTATTACAAGCAATACGATTTGCAATCTCAGGAGGAAACCTTATGTATCTGCTTAGAGTTAGTTTTATCTGTTTACTTGCTGTAGTAGTGATGGTGGGTTGTGCTTCCAAAACAGCCGAAATTGCCGAAGCCCCTTCGACTCAGGCAGTTAGTTTGACTGTCAGTGGTTTGAAGTGTGGTAGTTGTGTTGGTAAAGTGCAAGATACACTTGCTAGTCTTGATGGCGTTTCTAGTGCCAACGTTTCATTACCGGATGTTGCTGCTGTCGTCATTAATCCCAGCAAAATTACGACAGCCCAATTAACAGCTGCTGTGGCGGGCGCCAAGAGTTGCTGCCCAGTAGACTTTACTGCTCAGGTGACGGAGTAGTTCTCAGAAGGCTTGGCTGTCATAAGTTATTCTTAGTTATTAAAGGTCGAGGAGACTTTAATCCTCGGCCTTTTTTGTTATCTGAAGTTCGAGCGTCCTGCCCTTGTTGACCTAAATTAGATTTTGCTGTCAAAATACGTACTTTCCTTAGCCGGCAATTTTTTGCATGCATAAATTGACCTTTGATGGTAGTATGTCATCTATAGGATTCAGTGGATTAAATATCATCTGAAGCGTTGCCATGGTGGTGTTTGATCGAATCGCTTTGCGTACTATTATTCCAGCTAGAAAGCGGTTATCTCGTTCAAATAACAAGGGAATTCAAAATGAAAATTATTGTTGTAGATGACGAACCTGATGTGCAATTTCTGTTCAAGCAGAGGTTTCGACGGGAAATTCGGAAAGAGGAAATAGAATTCAATTTTTTCCTGTCCGCTGGGGAAGTTATCGATTACCTTTCTACTAATGATAATGTTGATATTGTCCTGATTCTATCAGATATTAATATGCCGGGTATGAATGGACTGGAACTGCTCAAAATTATTAAAGAGAAAACACCGGAACAAAAGGTCTTTATGATTACGGCTTATAGTGATGAGCATAATTATAAAACAGCTGTTGAATACGGGGCAGATGATTACCTAACCAAGCCGCTTGATTTTAGTGGACTCAAGGAAAAAATACTTAGTTTATAGAACAACTTCATTTTTAAAGAGGGTGTTGCTATGGAGCAAGAACAGGGTGTTGTTTTTGCCAAAATATTGGTTGTTGATGATGAGCCGGATTTGGAGGTATTAGTTCGTCAAAAGTTCCGTCGAAAAATTCGCAGAGGCGAATATGAATTTATCTTTGCCCAAAACGGTGTGGAAGCCTTAAAAGCGCTGGAATCAGAACCAGATACCGATCTGGTTTTAACCGATATTAATATGCCGGAAATGGACGGACTCACACTCCTATCGGAGTTGTTAGGTTTGGATCTTGTCCTCAGGTCGGTCGTCGTTTCAGCCTATGGTGATATGCAGAACATCCGAACAGCCATGAATAGAGGTGCTATTGATTTCATTACCAAGCCAATTGATTTTCAGGATTTAGAAGTTACTATTACTAAGACCTTAGAAGATGTATTACAACTGAAAACGGCATTGGAACGGGAGAAACAGGCACGTGAAGCTTTAGAACAACTTAACAATCAATTAGAAGAGAGAATCACCGAGCGTACTAGGGAGTTGGAAGAAGCCAATGCTAAGCTAGCTGAATCGGAAAGAGAAGCCAGAAATGAACTGGAAGAAGCCTACCAGATGCAGGTTGGGTTGCTGCCGGAGACAGCACCAGAATTTCCTGGCATTCAGGTTTTTGGTCAGAGTATTCCTGCTAAAGACGTTGGTGGTGATTTCTTTGACTATTTGAGTTGCCAAGATAAGACTAAGTCCCTTATCGCCGTAGCTGATATCAGCGGAAAAGGGATGTATGCAGCCATGAATGCTGTGATGGCTAGCGGTATACTGCAGCTAACTTCCAAGCAACACGACAATGCTCCTACTATAATGGCTGAAGTTAATGATGCACTTTGTCAGAGCCTTAAATCGGATATGAATGCAACCGTTATATTGGCAGAGATTGATCCGGTCGGTAGAACAATGACCATTGTCAATGCTGGACAACATGCTTACCCGCTTCTTTGTAGAAATGGACAGGTTGAACCAATTATAGTTAGGGGAATGGCTGTCGGCATGATACCTGGTATCTCTTATACACCTATCACTCTGGATTTACAGGTTGGGGACCTCATTTTCCTGATGACGGACGGGATTACTGAACCTCGAAATGCTGAGGGAATGATGTATCAGGAATCGAAGCGTTTAAATGAAGTTATTTCCAACCTGCAAGCAGATGACTCAGCAGAAAACCTGGTGGGTAAAGTTGTCAACGATGTTCTTGAATTTAGTCAGGGTCAAGACATACAAGATGATGATATCACTTTAGTAGCAATAAAAATCACCTGAACGAAAAAGGGCTCTAATTCATGCAAAGGAAAATATTTTTTCTCCTTTTAATTTTGTTAGTATTAGTATCACGTTTGCCCGCACAGAAAAATGAAGCTGATGGAACATATATGCGAAAATGGCTTATCCTCGGCCCTTTTTTTCCGCAAGATTTAGAACACGACTTTTTGGCAGATTATGGTGGTGAGACCAATATTCGGCCTGAAGCAGGAGATATTGTCGAAACGAAAGATGGCCGCCAATTAACGTGGATATCCTATAAATCCCCGAGTTTTCGAGTTAACTTTATTGCTGCGGTTGGTCGTTATGACGCGGCAACCATCTACGCCTTTTCTTATATCGACGTTGATCGCGATGATAATACCCGAATGCTTATAGGTAAAGATGATGGTATGGCAACATGGATAAATGGAAAAAAAGTATACTTGAATCCCAGAATATCTCCGCCATTTCTAGATATTGATAGTTTTGAAGTAAACCTCAAATCAGGCTTAAATCCCTGTTTGGTCAAAGTTTTTAATGGGTTTGGAGATTGGGCTTTTGCCATGAAAGGTTACCCCTCAGATCGAGCGGAAATTCGAGGAGTGGTGATTGATGAAACAGGGACTCCTGTTCCTTTGACCTCCGTTCGAATTGAACAAAATCAGGAAAAAATTGTACAAGTTCAAACCGATGAATCTGGTCAATATTTCGCTTCTGTTTTTCCAGTAGGGGGTACTTATAATATATCTGCTCGAGAGGGGTTAAAAGGTAACTGGATTCTTGATTTTCCCCTAAAACCGAGATCGCGTCTAAGTCAAAACATTCGTATACAAAAGGCCGTCAGTATCGGAGGTCAACTTCTGATGCTGGATGGAGAAACGCCACATCAAAACTTGATCGTTCAGTTGGTAAAGGAAAAAAGCGCTACGATTGAATCAGGTTCAATTGTGGCTGCCACCCAAACAAATCGTCTTGGTAAGTTCCGATTTATCAATATTCCTTTAGGCAAATACTATCTTCGTTATCATACTCTTGATGGATTAGTTTATTATCGAGATTCAGAATCTGGAACTGAAATTGTTGAGGTTTCGGAACGAGGTACAGCTAAGGATCTCATTTTTTCTTTGCCAAACTTCAAAAGGGGGTTGTGGCAAAATTTTGGACGTCTTGATGGCTTGGTTGGCAGTGTAAATCACATTTTCAGAGATCAAGCGAATTTATTGTGGTTTGGTACATCTGAAGGACTAGCCAGATATGATGGAAAAGGCTTTTCATACCTGTCGGTTCAGGATGGCTTAGTTGGGGACAACGTATCTCATATTGCTCAGACTAACGACAAAAAGCTGTGGATTGGTACTACTGAAGGATTGTCCATTTATGATGGTCGGGAGTTCAAGAACTTCAACACCGAAAACGGTTTGCTGGATAATAGAATTAGAACTATTTTTCCTGAACCAGATAATTCGGTTTGGTTTACCATGGGAGAGTACGGCATAAATAGTGGTGGCTTGGCACATTATGACGGGCAAAATTTCACTTTTCTGACCCAGAATCAGGGATTGAGTTTGAACAGTTTGGATGCTATTCACAAAGATCCGGACGGGGAAATGTGGTTAGGTACGATAGGGATGGGTATTGCCAGTTATCGGGATGGGAATTTCACTCTTTTTAGTGAACCTGGTGGTTATCCAAATATGTTTGTATTTCAGATCTTCAGAGATTCTAGGGACATTTTATGGATGCATAGCTCTTCTTATGGGCCCGAGATTAGTCTGTCAAGATTTGATGGCCAGAGTTTTGTTCATTATGGGGTTAAAGACGGATTAAGTTCACCTCAAACTCTTGATATACCGGCATACCTTGATTCGGATGATATTATTTGGCTTGGTCATGGTGATGGGATCTATCGTTTTGATGGTAATAGCTTTGTTCGTTATACCGAAGATGACGGTCTGGTTTCTAATAATGTGAGATCAATTATGCGAGATAGTGATGGATCTATCTGGTTTGGAACTGGTAATGGAATCTCTAGGTATATTGAGAAGGCTTTTACCAATTTTTCTCAAAAAGATGGTCTGCCATCAGAAGTCGTTGAAAGTATTCTTGGTATGCCGGATGGGTCCATATGGTTTGATAAAACCCATTATTCAGATGGTCGTTTTGCGGAATTAAAAGGCGTTCCTGGTCAGAGGGTTGCACAGAGAGATCGAAGTGGAGGCATATGGTTTCTAGGTGGCGGAGCGACACTGTATAACGATGGCAACTTCATCAATTTGAGAGAAGAGCAAGGACTAGTTTCCTCTGGCGTCAGTGATCTAATTCAAACTCGTGATGGTATAGTTTGGATGGGAACAGACAATGGGGTTTCCACGTATGATGGACGAACTATCAAGAACTATGGGGCTAGAGAAGGGGTAACTGATGGTTTAATACGCACAGTTTGTGAGGCTAGTGATAACTCATTATGGTTTGGAGGTACGAGTGAAATAGTTGGTGGGAAAGGGGAACTCTTTCAATATCATCAATCCAAGTTCACAAAATTCTCAATTGATGATGGTTTAATTGATGGCAACATCAATGTGATTTTTGAAGCGAAAGACAATAACCTTTATATTGGAACCAGCAAAGGGCTGTCTATATATGACGGAAAAGAGTTTATAAACATGTCTGAAAAAGATGGTTTATTATGTCGTTATGTTAATGACATTTATCAGGATGCAGAAGGCATTTTCTGGCTTGCTGGCCAAGGTGTTTCTAGTTTTGATGGGACAGTTTGGTCGTCATTGGATACACGAGATGGCATTGCAGGAGAAAGCGTAAATGCTATTCACCAAGACAAAAGTGGAAATTTCTGGCTTGCTACTAATAGAGGGGTGACACGTTATATTAGAAATAAAGCTAAACCCGTAGTTCGTGTAGCTTCTATTACCACCGATCAGCAGTATACCGATTTAGCTCGATTACCATCAATTCTGACGGGCCAGCGTGTCACATTTGAGGTTGTGACAACAGACTTTAATACTGTTTCCGAAAAACAACAATATCGTTACAAAATCCCTGAAATTGAAGATAAATGGTCAAAGACCAGCAATTTGAACACCTTTGATTATACGTTTAGTGCATCGGGTAATTATACTCTTCAAGTTCAATACATTGACCGAGACTTGAATTATTCCGATTTGGCAGAGGCCAAATTAACCGTTGTTGTTCCTTGGTATCTTAGTGGAGCATTTATTTTTCCCTCGGGATTTGGTTTGCTGGTCTTAATTGCTATTTCTGTTATCAGTGGTTATCGTTATCAACTCAAACGTCGTGAAGCGCAACAACTTCGTGACCAGATGTTGGAACAGGAACGTCGGAACAATGAAGCGCTGACCGAATCTTATGAGTACCTGAAGCAGGCTCAAGATCAACTGGTTCAGACTGAGAAAATGGCTTCTCTAGGGGCACTGACTGCTGGTATCGCTCACGAAATTCGTAACCCTCTCAATTTTGTCAACAATTTTGCCGAACTTTCATCCGAACTGACGCAGGAATTACTGGAAGAACTAGAGGATCAGAAAGAGAAGCTTGATTCTGATTCTTTGGAAGAAATTGAAGATATCTTGGACAGCTTGGGGCAGAATCTATCGAAAATTGATGAACACGGCCGGCGGGCAGACAGTATCGTCAACGGTATGTTGTTACATTCCCGAGGTGTCAGTGGGGAGCGTTCGGCAACTGATTTGAACGCTTTGTTGGAAGAATATGTCAATTTGGCTTACCATGGATTACGAGCGCAAGATACCAGTTTTAATATTACTATTGAAAGGGATTATGATGAGTCTCTAGAACAGATCAGTGTAGTACCTCAGGACATTAGTCGCGTCTTTCTCAATATACTTAATAATGCTTGTTATGCTGCGCATCAAAGAGCTCAGACAGCGGAAGAAGGTTTTGCACCTACGCTTTGGGTGCGAACCAAAGGGGTTTCTGATCAAGTGCAGGTTGGTATCAAGGATAACGGCACTGGGATTCCTGAGGAAATCTTAAACAAAATCTTTGAACCGTTTATGACTACTAAACCCACCGGCTCAGGTACTGGGTTAGGTCTTTCTATCAGTTATGAAATCATTGTTGACGAACATCAAGGCCAAATCGATGTGGATACGCGGGAAGGGGAATACACCGAATTTATCATTACCCTTCCTAAAAACAGCGAGCCAGAGTCTGATTAGAACCTATTTATTTTCTTCCGGAAACGGTTTACGGATATCGTAACGCCCTTCCTTAGTTACCACAAGTGTTCCATCTTCTATCATCAGGTCAAGTGGTGATTCACGAGTTTCAAGTGGCATATTAACTACGTTGTTGATGCGTAGCGACTCGTAAATAGCCATCATAATTTCTATGGTATAACGGGCCTGTCTACCACTACTGCGGTGTTCGTCAACTTTTCCTTCCATCCAGTCAATCAGTTCCTGTACTTGATTGGTTTCTACTGGTTCAGGTTCAATTTCTTGCCAATCACTTTCTTTCTGATTTAATAGGAGTACTGTGCCAGCTTGGATTACTCCTCCGGAACTGACTTTGATCTGTCCTTCGGTTCCATAAATGCTTGGCATTGGGATCTTGGGCTCAGGTAAATCACCTTCGTACACGGCTCGCGTACCGCCTTCAAAACAGACCAGCCCCATACACAGATCTTCACAGGCACTACGACGTTCCCATCGGTCGCTGAAACGAGTGGTTTGACCAATTACCCACAGTGTTTCGGGGTTTGATAACATGTATCTCCACCCATCAATAGCGTGTGTGCCGGTATTTAGTAATCCTGCGTTGGTTTTGGCACGATGATAAAGCATTGTCGGTTGACCGATAGCGCCATCTGCTACGAGTCTTCGAATCTCGTTGGTGGTTGGACTGAAACGTCCTTGGTGACCGATAGCTAACTTGGTGCCATTCTTCTCACAGGCTTCGATCATATCGTTAGCCTGACCTAGTGAGGCTGACATTGGTTTCTCACCTAGGATAGCTTTGATACCTGAATTGGCGGCAGCAACAGTAATTTCAGCTCGAATTCCTTGCCAAGTTGGGATGCTCAGGATGTCTAGGTCTTCCTTATCGAACATTTGATTGTAATCAGTGTAAACAGCAGAAACCGAATGTTCTGACGCCAGTTTCTCTGCTGATTCTTGATGTACATCTGCTACAGCTACAACTTTTGTCGCTGGATTATTATCATAAGCTTTAGCATGAGAACGGCCCATGCCGCCACATCCAACGATACCAACACGATATTCTTTTGACATCTATGTCATCCTTTTGAGAAGTTATCATGAATTGATTACTGTGATTTACGGATTAAAATTTGTATAGTTTGAATCCAGTTTTACTATCCAACTAACCAGATATACCGGCCGATAAATAAGGCAGCAAAGAAATATATTAACCAGTGTACTTGATGTCCTTTTCCTTTGGCAAGCTTTAATAGTGCATAAGATATAAAACCAAACTATACCTTCAGTGATGCTGAAAGTAAGCGGCATCATCAACATTGTCAGGAAAGCGGGGAGAGACTCGGTGACATCATCCCAATCGATATAGGTGACATTTTTGATCATCATATTACCCACGACAACTAAGGCTGGCGCAATAACTGGGTATAGAAACACGTTTTCACCGATTGGGTATCCTACACCCACCATTTTGATTAATGGGTGAAAGAATAGTGCTAATAACATCAGTAGCGCTGTGATAATGTTAGTCAGTCCGGTACGTCCCCCAGCCGAGATTCCGGAAGCACTTTCGATATAGGTAGTGACGGTGGATGTTCCCAGTAAAGCTCCTGTGCTTGTGGCCACAGCGTCAGACAAGAGTGCCCGCCGTGCTTTGGGTAATTTGCCATCGACCATTAATCCAGATTGTTGACCAACGCCAACCAGTGTGCCTACTGTATCAAAGAGATCGAGGAAGAAAAACACAGCTATTGCCATCAACAATTTTGGCTCAGCAAAAAAATTCAGTTGAAGTTTCAGGAAAGTTGGAATCATGGATGGTGGAAAACTAACTATTCCCTGGTATTTTATCATCCCAGTTAGTAGACCGATGGCAGTTGATACTAGGATACCGATCAAGATTGCACCGTTAATATTTAATACTTGGAGAACAGCGATTAGACAAAGTCCAAATAGAGAGAGTAAGACGGGAGGTGATTTCAGATCACCCAGCGTAACATAAGTAGCAGGACTAGCTTTGACAATCCCCGCCCATTCTAGACCAATTAGGGCAATTAATAGTCCAATTCCTACTGGAATTGCGTTCCGAAGAGAAACTGGCAGGATGTTCATGATCGTCTGACGTAGACCGACAAATGATAGCAAGATAAATAGCACTCCAGCGATGAAAACGGCACCAAGTGCTTGTTGCCATGAGTAACCAAATCCTCCCATGCTAGTTAGCCCACAGACTGTAAAAGCGAAATACACATTGTGTCCCATCGCTGGTGCTAATGCGAAAGGGTAATTAGCTAGGAATGCCATCAGAATCATAGCGAATGCACTTGAGATGCAGGTTGCGGTCATAACCGCTCCGCTATCCATTCCGGTGACTGAGAGGATAGTTGGTTGAACAAAGATGATGTATGAAAGCGTCATAAACGTTGTGCACCCAGCAACGATCTCACGCCTAACTGTGGTTCCTGACACTTGTAGGTCAAATAGTTTTTCAATCATAATTTAACCTCAATCCAACTTCATAGGTTTTGAAGGCCAAGTTACCAGGGATATTAACTCAATTGAAGGATAAGTTTTGGGGCTTATTGAAACGCAACAGCTGAATCAATAAGAGTCTTAAAACTGGGCAGATCGATGTTTGAACCACAGACAACTAAGCCAATTCTTTTGTTAAACAATTTGTTTCTTAATGGTGCTAAGGCAGCAGCTAAAGATGCCGCGCCGGCAGGTTCGACTACCAATTTGGTTTCATCCAATAGTAATGCCATTGCATTTATCATTTCTTGATCGCTAACTAGGGCCAAGTTATCAATGTATTTTCTGCAGAGTGAAAAACTGTAATCAGATGCGTAAGGTGCACCTAGACTGTCAGCAATTGTTTTAACTTGATCAATCGATTCCGGTTTGCCAGTTTGAAAACTGCGGTGCATCGTATTTGCACCTCTAGGTTCAACCCCATATACCTGACACTTGGGTTGCAGTTCTTTGACAGCCATTGATACCCCGGAAGCTAGACCTCCGCCCCCAATAGCTACTACCACCGCATCTAGATTTTCCACTTGTTCGAGAAACTCTAGGCCCAATGTCGCTGTACCGAGAGAGACTTTTTTCCCTTCAAATGGGTGAAGGAAGGTATATCCTTCCTTTCTTTGAATTTCTTCTACCAAGTTAAAGGCGGAATGTGCGTCATCGGCGAACACAATTTCACCTCCATACTCTTGGCATTTGGATATACGTAGCTGATTGGCCGTTTTAATCATGACAACTTTGGATTTTGTTTTCAGGGTTTTGGCAGTGAATGCAGTGGCAATCGCATGGTTTCCTGCACTGACTGCAGTAAAACCGTTTTGAACTTTTTCCTGCGACAGATTCAACGCAGAATTAATGGCTCCACGAACTTTAAATGTTCCCGTATGCTGAAAAAGTTCCAGTTTCAAAAAAACCTGAGATTGATTTCCTAAGAGTTTACTGATAGTAGGACTGTTTAGTTGATGTATCGGTGTTTGGGTGACGTAGTCCGACAGTAACTCCCGGGTTGCTTGGACGTCATTGAGACTGAATTCTTGGTTCATGGCTGCCTTGTAGGTGACATGACAGCGACTTCAGATTTCCTCATTTAATAGTCCTCATTTTTGTTTTGTATTGCAGTCAGATGCACGTAAAAAGGCTACCGTTTTGGACTTGGAAATTGCTCTGCCGTTCTGTATTATCATGACATTTTCGCCTTTTGGTAGTTCATTTATAGTATTGGCATTCGTTAAAGAGCGATTATATAAAAAATTGAGGGAAAACACAACGAAAGTGAAGAGTCATCTCCGCTATATCAATTGTTGTGCTTTGGGTTAGGTTAGATCAACGAATTCCAAATTAAACTGGACCAAGTCACACTTTTGAATCTGATTGCCTCTCTTGTCACATTATATAACTAATGCCAGTTGCTTGTTGCGTTGGATGAGATGTTTTGTGTTCAAAGTGCTGACTGTTATGACTGACTTGCATCTTTGTCACATACACAGGGCTGTTTTTCTCTTTTGTGATCTAGGCTTAGAGGGCACAGTTACTTGGTGGAAGGTATTCGTACCCTGGTCTGATACCTTCAGTTTTTATGACGGTTTCTAATATGGCCAAAAAGAGTAAACAGGTTTTCCTGTTATGGTACCGAAAGCACACAGAAATCCACCAACTATAAATTCGCCTAACATCAATCCCATAAAAAGTGGGACCAACTGTTTATATTGCTTAAATCCGCCATGCCGCAAGGTTAATCCTTTGATTACCCAAGCGATAAAAAGTGGAAACCAAGAAATAGACATTCCCCAACTGTTTGAAACCGCATAACCAGCTGGATGAAATGGCCACCATAAGAATCGCATACGCATTAGGGCTAATAATAGAGTCGAAATCATGCCTACACTGATAGAAATTGGGGTGGAGGTACTAGGTACAAGGGGTTGAGTCAACCATTTCTGTAGTCGTTCCATTCCTTCTCTGCCAGGCCAAGTCATGTGACTATTTAACATTCCCATTTGATAACTGCTGTGGAGAAAAGCCCAAAAGGTAGCCAAAATAGAAATGAAAATGGCGAGTAGGATGACAAAGAGAAGCCATCGGGTATTGGTGTTTGTTCGCTCTGCCATTTTGAAGCCTTCTAACTGATGGGGCATAGCGTCACTATAACGGGTTCGGTTAAACCAGGAATACATTCCCAAGACGGTCAAATTCCTAGCACCAAGTTGTCGTGTTCCGATTGTCGGTGGAATCAATAAATCAGGCCCACCATAGTGAATATCATGTACTGGTGTTCCCATTTCCACTCGCATGCGGGTAACGGATATGCTAATCATAATATAGATGACAAAAAAAACTACTGCTAGCCAAATCGACATGCCGGCTGCAACCGAGAAACCGATCAAAAAAAGAAACCCAAAGAACAACCATAAGAGTGCCGTTCGATGAGAAATAGGTTCTTGTGATTGATCTGATTGTTCTAAATTAAGTGCAGATTTCAAAACGGTACGTATATGCCGACGACTGGCCCATAAGGCGATTAGACAGAGGCTTAAATACCCTCCGATTGATTGCTCGATCATCGATTGATAGCCAGCATAACTACCTCCACGGGTGGACAAACTAAAACTATAGATAATAATGCGTTGTATTTTCCAGAGGAGGTGAAAGAACCAGCATGAAAAGAGTAAATCGAGAGGGATCAGAAAGCCTAAGCCAATAACAAACGGGTATAAAGAGATGGGGAACCAGCCAACGCCACGCCAAGGGTGTTCAGTAAAGTATCTGCTCAAATCGTGTAGTTTTAGATTGATACCAGGGATGATCGGATAAACGAGGTGGAGTTCATTCAAAACGTCCAGTCCTCCAGCAATGGCAAAGCCGACCCAGAGCAAACGGTGGCCAAATAATCCCGCGGGGTTATCAATCATATGTAAAGGTAGTTGGATGATAGGGTAAGTAAGTTTTTCGCTTTCGACCCACTGTCGACGCATGATTACATTAATCATTAACATCACCAGGATTAGGGCGAAAATAAAAGCTGACCAGGCCAAGATGGGAATCACCCACGCTTGGAGATTAGCTTGAAAATAAAAAGAGGATTCACCTTTATAATGGCCTGCTAAAACTTCCTTATCCGCAACTGTCATCCATGGTGGTAGATGAGGCCAAATGAGATTGGCCCAGTCGTTCTCCGGTGATGCAAACCAGTGGACATAGGTCATGATTGCAATCAGCAATTGCATGAATCCATGGCCGCTAACCGTTGACCCCATACAGACCATGGCATAGATTATTAAGAGGTCTGATTTATTCAGGACTGCATTGGGCAGAAAACGCTTCAACCCCATATTGATCAGGTTGAAAAAGAAAAGAAAGAAGATTGCATTCATAGCGATTGATTGTACTGTCATGTGAATAGTACGGAACATGGCTTCTGCCAGCACCATCCAATAGCAGTTGGCTATAGTAAGGAATATACCAACCGTCAGCACAACCCACAGCCGGCAACCGGAACTAAAGGAGGTTGAGTGAAACTTTCTGTCGATCATAATTGTTTTGCAAGTCTATGAACATTAGCATCTAGCGGGAAAACATCCTGCCAGTCTGCCTAGAATCCGAAAACTCTGAATTTCAATTCGCAGTGTAGGTGTTGAAGGGGAAGACAGAATATTATTGTTTGAGCTTGGGATGAAGATATCCGAGATAGTTTGTCTCTCTAGGATCTGCAATTGTAGGGATTTAGGCATCTTATCATGACTAGTATGCCAAGGTAAAGCGATGGAACATTGACGCAAATTGCAGTTGGCCAACATCTGACCTCGGTAAGCGGACTTGATGGTTATCATATTTAAGGTACTAAAGTTCGACAGGGTTCGATTTTATACTATACAATAGACACATAGCATTTTAAGCCTATGTTTTACTATTCACAGTCCTGTTTAAAAAAAACACGAACAGTGAGGTTAATTATAGGAATGTTTTTGACATTTACTTGCATAAGTAAAGATTATAAAGGCATTGTAATATGACGTCTAATCTCAGTTTGGAAGTCAAAGGGGCAAGATTGATTGATTCAGGTATATGTGGAACATAGTGTTTTTTTAGAGTGTCTATTCGGACACCTTTCCTAATCAAGGAAGTGGGAATAATAGAAAGAATAAATTGATAGGAGCATTTGATGAAAGCAATTCTCGTTGGCCTTGGAGGCCGAGCGAATCATTGGCAATCCGCATGCGAAAACCATCCTGAAGTTGAATTGGTTGCATTTATAGAGCCCTCTGAGGAAAACAGACAACGGGCAATAAAACAACGCGGTGTGTCCGAAGATCTCATTTTTTCGGATCTCAGCGATGTGCCATCTAGCCTCGAAGCTGATTTTGTTGTAGATGTGACACCTCCTGCGGTTCATGAGACCATCGCGATGAAGGCTTTTGATGCAGGCCTTAACCTTTTGGGTGAGAAACCTCTTAGCGGTGATTTTGAATCAGCCAAACGTATTGTGGATGCGGGTAAAAAAGCTAATTTGAAACATATGATTACACAGAATTATCGTTTTAATTCTTTACCGCGTACAACTCGACGTTTGCTGGATGCTAAAAAAATTGGAGATGTGGCACAACTTGATGTTTCGCTTTATGTGAATTGGGCGGATAGTCCAGGCAGTCACTATGTTACAGAACCCTACATGTTTTTGACAGATATGGGTATACACCATTTTGATATGATGCGCTATACACTCAATGTTAACCCTGTTAGTGCGCATGCAATTACGTGGAATTTGCCATGGGGTTGGCATCAAGGTGATGCGTGTCAGATCATTGTCTTTAAATTTGAAAATGGGATTGTTGCGACACATCGTGGCATTGGGTGTACAATGGGGCATGTGCCTGCTGGTCACAATGGTGAGTGGCGTTATGAAGGACCTCAGGGAACGTTGACTTGGGAAGGTTCTGATCTCTTTCATACACACCATCACAAGCAGAACCCACAGATTCGTGAACAGGTCGAATTGGATGGGGTCGATGGTCCGAATCCAGTTCTTAATGAATTTATTTCTGCTCTTCAAGAAGATCGTCAGCCTGAATGTAATGCAGAGGACAATTTGAAATCGATGTCTATGGTTTTTGGTGCGGTAACAAGTGCGAAAGAGGGAAGGGAAGTTCAACTATCAGAATTGTAAATATGTCTCCTGTTCATATTATACATTAGATGTCTATTTGACCCTGGAGGCCAGAGTTTATCTAAACAACTTGTTTGTTGAGATAAGTTCATCTGATTGTATTTTAGTGTACAGTTTAGTGATCTGGTTTCCAGCTATGTTCGAGTTTTAAACGGGTCAATCTTCCTCCCGAAATTTTAGCTCTGGAGAGATGGCACTCATTTGCCAACATTCCAACGAGAGTAGGGTGATACGGTCACCTTTGGCGAAAATAGATACACCACGACTGTCTTCTCGCTCGGGACAAACTCGAACTGCTGCGAATTGATGGGAATCAGCAAATACTTCAATCATACTGCGATCGATAAAAATTCGTAGTTCAACTATGCGGTCCCCCCGCAAAGGAAGTGGCGCGTTTTCTGGTGGGCGAGATGAAACGTCGGTTCGTAGTGATGATTGAGTGGTGTCAATCAGGAGAGAATCAGGAAATTTTCCGTGAAAAACATTCATCACAGAGATTTTAGTCCTCTCTTCACCTTTTGGTGAACGGAGCACGTAGAAACCAGCTTCTCGAGCATCATGAATATTCATTTTTGCCTTAATTTCTATGGCTTTACCCTTAATTCCTCTTAGGACTTTTTCCTCGTTGGCCTCTACTTCCAAATGTACCACTTTTTTCCGATTAAACCGGAGAACTTCCACTTCGGGGGCCGGATTGATTGTTATGGGATTGAATCTTAGCGCTTCTAATTCGTTATAAGGTCTATCATTTATGGGAAAGTGATCTTTGGCTTTCATGATGAGAGGCAAAGAGAATACGCCATTTCCCATTCCCATCTGAAGGGCTTGGTCTTTGAATCCTTCATGGTAGTTGAAAATGGTGATGTTCCTTTTGTGGTGATCAACGGTTGTAGAGGGAGTACCTATACTATGGCCGATGATACCATTGTGGCTTAAACGGTGATGATAATCTATATGGAATTTATGTGTTTTTTTATCATATTCTCCAACATAGTAGCGTGATCCTGTGCGATGGCTGAAAAGGGTTAAAATATGTTTGCCATTTCCTACGGGCCAGAAATTTGGACATGCTCCATCATCTCCCATGGTACAGAAAAAACCGTCTTCGACTAGAGGATGTAGATACTCCCAATTTGTCAGATCCTTGGAATAGAACAGGTGGTTGCAGGTTTGACGCCTTTCTCTTGGAAAACCTCGATGTGTTCCTGAGAGTGAATAGTAACCATCTTCCTCCTTCCAAATGCAAGGGTCGAATACTCGGTAGGGGTAGCCTTCCTCATTAGGGGTGCCATCGGGGATGACTGGGTTTTTTGGGTTTTTCTTCCAATTTAGCAGTAAGGGGTCACTTGATTCGGCGATACAATTTCCTGCTCCTTTTCCATGATAAATTGCAATCACTCGGTTTTCTTCGACCCAAGTCTGGCCAGAAAAACAGGAGAGATCGGTTTCATCGGCGGCGAAGGCGAAGGGCAAGTCTTTCCAGTGCACTAGGTCATCGCTGACTGCATGTCCCCAACAGACACCTCGCATGCCAGGTAAATGTCCTTGGTAAAAACAATGATACTTTCCTTGCCAGTAACAAAGGCCGTTTGGGTCACCAATCCAGTTGAAAGCTGTAAAATGATAAATTGGTCGGTATCGGTTTTGGGCTGCGTCTCTTCGTAGTTCTTGATACAGTTTCATCAGCCCATCGTTTTTTAAAGCTGATAATTGTTCTTCTATTTTGTCAGGATATCTCTTTTTTTCGATAAACTGTGACAAAGATTCCAGTTTATTTTTATATTGTTCTATATACTCTCTAGTATTGTCCATTTGGTTATCCTGAAATTTCATTTTTATTTCTTTATTTTCAAATGTTGTTTTAAATGCCAAGGGGCTTTTCTTTATTATTTTGACCTAATTGCATTCTTAAACGTTAGTTTAAAAGCTATTTGGCTTAAATATAGTTTGGTTGGTTAAGCAAACTATATGCTACAAATTATTAAAAAACTTTGAGGCTTGTATATTTGATCAATTGGGTTTAGGGTTTTTATTTGTTGCAATGTGAAAATTTTGGATATGTTTAAATTTACCATGGGTTTTAATAATTTATCTTGTTTTTTGAAAATTCAAATGTTCACAAGCGAAGACTAAATCTATGTGTTGTCCAGCAGGTTCGTACTTTAGAAAAATCGTTATTCCATTTTAAAAGGTCTATCGTGGGGGCAGTCACTGCTGGAGAAAATTTCAATAGGTATCTAAGGTGTTTGAGCACATTACAAATACACCTAAATCCTTGCGTGGCAGGCAGAATCGATCTCGAAAGAGGAACTGTGTCTCTGTGCTTAAGACCCGTTTCCAGTTGTTGGTCTCCGTATTGTTTCAGTTTCCCAAACAACGCTGAATAAGATGTCAGAAGAAGCATTGGATAAACATAGAGGAGTGCCTACAAATAGCATTTGTTAAGGTTGTAAGAACTAGAAAATTTTATCCTATTGTGATAGGCTGGGGAATTGAAACAGGAGCATAGACATGAGAACCAATTTTCTTGTTTGGCTGATATTTATTAGTTATGTTTATGTTCCAGCAGCTCAAACGGAGGAGAAATTCGTTGTGGAACAGTCGCGTGTTCTGGAAGGTGATCACCAGCAAACCCTCTGGCAGTATCTTCTAGCTCAATGTGACCAATTGGATTTACAGAGAGCTGAACGTTTAAACACAGCTCTTGAAACGCCTGACACACTAAAACAGCACTTGCAATATTTGCAACAGTCGTATCAGCAATTACTGGGCGATTTTCCTTTAAAGACACCACTTAATCCTATTGTCACAGGCCAGTTAATTGGTGAGGGATTTAGAATTGAAAAGGTACTGTTTGAGAGCTTTCCGGATCATCATGTTACTGCTCTTCTCTATTTACCCCACGGATCAGCGAATCTGGGAGTGGGACCTTGGCCTAGTATACTGTTTGCCTGTGGTCATTCTGCTAATGGCAAAGCGTACGCGTCCTATCAGAAAGCTTGTGCTTTACTAGCTCGAAACGGTTTTGTCGTACTCAGTTATGACCCTATTTCGCAAGGAGAACGGACACAACTTCCTTCAGCTTCTCGCTATGGTACAACTACCCATACATTACTAAATATCGGTGCACGTTTAGTTGGGCGTAGTGTAGTTTGGTACGAAGCTTGGGATGGAGTACGTTCTATTGACTATTTGTTGAGTCGTCCTGAAGTCGATAGTAGTAAGCCAGTTGGCATGACAGGGACTAGTGGTGGTGGTACGCAAACTACTTTTCTGATGGCACTGGATCAGCGAATTGGTCCAGCTGCTCCTTCCTGTTACGTTATGCAACGTACCACCAAGTTTCGGGGACGTAGCGGTCCCGCAGATGGGTGCCAGCATTTACCAAATGAGGGTATGTATGGGATTGATCATATCGACTATTCTCTGATGCGTGCTCCACGACCGACCGCTGTATTGGCAGCAACTCGAGATTTTTTCGACATTGAATCCACTCGGGAAACATGTCAGGATGCCGTATCTGTTTTCAAGGTGCTAGGTGAGCCTGACCGATTTCACTTTTTCGAAGCTGACGCAGAACATGGTATGCTTCAGGAACATCGCCAAGAGGTGGTTCGCTGGTTTAGGCAATGGTTTTATCAGGATCCGAGTTCGGTACTTGAACCTGAGGAATTGCAAGTTTTCTCAGAGGAACAAGTGCAGGTAACTCGAACTGGACAACTTGTGACTGACTTTGCGTCTCAAGTGAGTGTCGCCGATCTTTCTCTGCAGGAGGCGCATCGCCTGTTCACTTCCCGAGAATCATTTTGGCGAGATTACTCATTGGCCGATTGTCTGAATGAGATACGTGATTTATTAGGTGTTCGAAGTGGCCTTGCCTCTCCAGAGGTTGAGTTAGTTGAGAGGATCAAGCATCAGCGGATAACGATTGACCGCTTGATATTGCGGAGACCCAGAGAGGTGCCAGTTCCTGGGTTGCTGTTCCAAAAACAAATAGATACCAACACCAATCGCATGGTAATTTACCTGCATTCCCAAGGTAAGGAGATAGAGGCTGAGGGAGAAATAAAGGCACTTCTGACCACAGCGAGCAGCGTTTTGGCTATCGATGTACGGGGTGTCGGGGAAACTCGGGACCAAGGAAGTAATGCCAAGTACCATAGTCATGATCATCGCGTTGGAACTGTCGCCATGCATATTGGTCGTCCTATAGCCGGACAAAGGGTAGAAGATGTACTGATGGCAGTCGACTTTCTAAAAGGTGAAGGATCGGGTTTAAACCTATCTTCCGATAGAGAACTGCACTTAGTTGCTGTCGAAGCCATGACACCGTTGGCGCTCCATGCCGCAGTATTGGATCCCCGTATTGAAACTGTTGAATTACGACGTCCATTGATTCAGAGCTGGATAAAAGATGTGCTGTCTAGTCCGTTACGGAGAGAAATGACAGGGTTAGTGGTACCAGGGGCATTGAAAAAGTATGACCTCCCGGATTTAGCTCGAGTTTTGGGGGAACGACTGTTAGTGGTCGATAACGATTAGGATTACCCTTCCATCTGAGAATTTCTTATCCTGTTGATATGTTGTAGGTCCATTTGCATGGCCGCAGTATAATATCTGCTTTGTTGGTAGATTGATAATATTTGTCCTTATAGAAATTAAGATAACTAGATTGTAAACACCAATCGTTATAATAGTTCCTTTAGTCGTTATCATGGACAACCCTAATACGAACGTAAGCATTAAGTAGATTATTTAGGATGATACAGCCGGCACTCGACTTGAGTAGTTAATTCTTACGGTTCCTAACTTATGAGTGCAGTGCACAACAGCATCTGCAGAATCTTTAACTTGCTGGAACTCTACCATGAAATTTGCCTGCTTATTTGTTTTGCTGCTGATTTTGATTTGTCAAGCTATTGGATTAGCTGAAGAGGTTGAAATTCCTGATCCAAATCTGCGTCGTGTGTTGGAATTGGCACTCTGGATTAATGCTGGTGAAGGGATTACTAAAGAGGCTCTGGCTAGTTTGGTAAGCCTAAATGCTGCAGATAAAGGAATCATTGATCTAACTGGGTTAGGGCATTGCATAAACTTGACTTTTCTGGATCTTAGCTTCAATCAGCTGAAAGATCTAAATGGGTTGATGAATACCAATTTCCCTGACCTGAAAGTGCTTTATCTTTACAATAACCGGCTGAAAGATTTAAGTGGATTGGCGGATGCTAATTTACCTAACCTCACTGGATTATATCTCTACAACAACCAGCTGAAAGATTTGAGTGGATTGACTGACGCTAATTTACCTCGTCTGGTTGTTTTGCATCTCGCTAGTAACCAGCTAGTAAAGCTCGAAGGATTGATCGATGCTAATTTTCCTAGTCTTAAAGCCTTAGATCTCAATGACAACCATTTAGTAAGCCTGAATGAGTTGGCTAATCTCACAAATCTCACGTTTCTGAAACTCGAAACCAACCAGATAAATGATCTATTAGCTTTGGTGAAAAATGAAGATATCTCAGGCACAATAATTCTTAGGAATAATCCCCTTAGTAAGGTGGCTTTATCCGCGCACATTCCAGAATTGGTCAAAAGAAAAGTCAAAGTTGAATATGATATTCCAGTCGTTGATATTCCTGATTCCAATTTGATAAAAGCTTTAGAATCAGTTCTACAACTCAATGTTGGTGAGGAAATTACCAGAGAAGCTTTAGCAGGGTTAGTGAACTTAGATATCTCGGATAAAGGAATAACTAAGTTAAATGGATTAGAATATTGTACAAACTTGACTTTTCTGGATCTTAGCTTTAACCAGCTAACAAGCTTAAATGGGTTGACTGGTATCAATTTGCCTAGCTTGACTCAACTGGTGTTATACAAGAATCCGCTGAAAGACCTAAGTGGACTAGCGAATGCTAATTTACCTAATCTGACTTACCTGAATCTTAATGCTAACCAGTTGACAGATTTACAGGGATTGACTGGTGCTAGCTTTCCTAGTCTGACTCGGCTGATTCTCTCCACCAACCAGCTGAAAGATTTGAGTGGACTGGCGAATGCTAATTTACCTAACCTGAGGTACTTAAATCTTGACCACAATTTGCTGAAAGATTTGGGCGAATTGGCAGAGACCAATTTACTTAACCTGACTGTGCTAGATCTCGGAGTTAACCAATTAACAGACTTAAATGGATTGACTGGTGCCAATTTACCTAATCTGACTTACCTGAATCTTAATGCCAACCAGTTGACAGACTTAAATGGATTAACTGATGCCAATTTACCTAAACTAACTTATCTATATCTTTCTACTAATTTGCTAATAAACCTAAATAGCTTAGTAAATGCCAACTTTTCCAATTTGACACACTTATATCTTGATCATAATCAGCTGGTAGGTCTAGATGGTTTGAAGAATATCAATTTACCTAAGCTAGCTTACTTGAATCTCGACCATAACCAGCTAACAGGTTTGGATGGATTAGAGGATGCCAATTTTCCTAGTTTAACTCGTCTAATTTTGTCTGCCAACCATTTAATGGACTTGGATGAATTAGCGGATGCCAAGTTATCTAACTTGACTATCGTGGATCTCAATAATAACAAGATTCGTAACATTAAGCCCATCGTTACCCTAACAAGCTTGACTGGGATATATCTTTCAACTAACCGATTAAAAAACCTAAATGGATTGGAAAATGCGAACTTACCTAATCTGACTATTCTAGATCTCAATAACAACGAGATCCATGACGTGGGTTCTTTAGCTAACTTATCTAGCTTGGCTGGTTTGGATCTCTCTTATAACCAGTTGACAAACCTAAGTGGGTTAGCAGAGGCCAATTTTCCTAACTTAACTGCATTGTATCTCTCCTACAACCAATTAGCAGACTTGAACGGATTAACTAATGCCAATTTACCTAAACTAACCATTCTCGATCTTAACAACAATGATGTCCAGAATATCTATCCTCTGGTGGAAAATGCAGGTTTAAAATCAATAAGTCAAATATATTTACAACAAAATCCTCTTACTAGGATTGATATCCTGATTCATGTACCTGCTTTAAAAACTAGGGGGGCGGCAGTTCAATTTGATTATCCTGTAGATTGGAATAACATGTCGACATTAATAGGTGACATTGATGGTGATAATTCAGTCAGTATTTTTGATCTGGTAACGGTGGCAATGCAGTTTGGCCAAACCGGTTCTGGTTTGGCTGGAGATGTTAATGGTGATAGTCTAGTCAATATCTTTGATCTAGTAGTTGTAGCAGGTAACTTTGACGAAGCAGTTGTGGTAGAAGCTCCTACAGTGTTGGTCAATAAGCTAATTTTTACTGTTCAACAAAAACGGAGTATTCAATCAGCTATAATAGAATTGGAAGAAATACCAGTGAGGTCACAGGTAGAAGGATTAGTCTTCAACCTATTGAAGAGCATCCTATTCGAGAGATTGCCAATTGAGACAAAACTTTTACCAAACTATCCTAATCCCTTCAACCCAGAAACATGGATACCCTTTGAGCTGAGTCGAGATAGCAAGGTCTCAGTTTCCATTTACAATGTAATCGGCACACTGGTTAGGCAAATCAAGTTAGGGTATCTACAAGCAGGAAGGTATACCAGCCAATCAAGAGCTGTTTATTGGGATGGTAGAACAGATAGCGGTGAAAGAGTAACAAGTGGTACATACTTCTACACTCTGAGAACCAATGTGTTCAGGTTCACGAGGAAGATGCTTGTTCTGAAATAATTCGTCCTAAGGGCTGTTATTTACTCATTTAGCAAAGTTGGTATTCTTTGATAAATTGCCGATTTTCCATATGTCTAACCACTGCTAATCCTTAGGACAGTTGGACATTAAACGATCTTAACATGCGTTGCTTATTTACTTTATCAAAATATCGTGAGAAGCAAGGCCTCTTTAGTCTTGGCCTACCTTGACCAATTGTTTGCCTAGGTTCTTACTGGTTAACAATCGCAAAAATGCTTTGGGAGTGTTTTCCAGCCCTTCCACAATGTCATATTCACATTTCAATTGTCCCTGTTGGTACCAGTTTGCTAGACGTGCCCATGCTTTCTGATAATGATGCTGGTAATCACCGACTAGAAAGCCTTGAATTCGAGCGCGAGAAACTAGAATATTTCTCAGGAAACGCTCGCCGATATCAGGTTGATCGAACTTGTCCGCTAGACTCACTGTACCACAGATTGTGATGCGTGCATGAGCTGCTAAGTTTTGCATCACTGCATCATGAATTATGCCTGCTGTATTATCAAAGTATACATCAACCCCGTTGGGACATACTCTGGCAATAGCCGCAGCCAAGTCGGTTTCGGTTTGGTAATTAACGCCGTCATCATAGCCCAACTGGCGACACCAGCCCAGCTTTTTTTTCGAACTAGTGATGGCAATCACGCGGCCACCAGATATTTTAGCAATTTGACCAGCGATTTGACCCACTGAACCTGCGGCAGCAGAAATTACCACTGTATCACCTGCCTGCATTTCGGCAGCCTGAAGCAAACCGAAATAGGCTGTTAAACCATTCATACCTAGGAAATCCAGCCAACAGGGAAGCGGAGCGATATCAAGATCAACCAAACGAACATCTGAAGGTTCGACCACGGCGAATTCCTGCCAACCAAAAGTATGCCCCGTAACGACAATTTGCCCTGATTGATAGGCTGGGGTATTGGAGGAAACCACTTGTCCAATGGCTCCTCCCACCATCAGTTCACCTGGACTAACACCAGCCGTATAATTTTTTTGTGAACTAATGCGGCCTCGCATGTACGGAGCAACATCAAGATATATCGCTCGAACCAACATTGAGCCTGAGCTGGGTTCAGGGATTGGGCTTTCGGACATGGCCCAGTTGCTTTCTGTAGGCATGCCTGTGGGATAAGATACTAGTTTCCATTGTCGATTAGTAGAATTCATATTGAGTTCCTTAGATAAAATACTTAGTAGTAATGATAGTTGTTGTCTCAGGTTTGACTGTCTATTTTGAGGAAGCAAGGCCAATCGGATTAATGTAACTTGATACAGCCATTGGTAGTGATGTTGATGATGAAATTATATAGAAGTTAGAAATCTACCTAGGAAGCAAGGGTTACTATGATCGCAATTTTATATTTGCTGTAATCTTGCTGATCTAACATTGAAAGTTGAATAAGCCAATTGGGGCACACAATGGTGAATTCGATTCAATATCCATTGTCAACTGAAACTTGGAATACGCACATCAGTCAAAGATGCAAACAGCGGATTGTTTTTTCGGTATTGCTCAATGAAGGGACTTTGGAACCAGTTATCTTCACGATGGTTAGTCAGGTTGCTCTTACCTTGGTAGTGACCACCCCAGATATAACGATGTCCAGTTTCAGTAGGGCGTCGGGCGGCATGAAAAAGCGCTGTATCGAAAATCACCGCTGAACCGGGAGGACAAGTAATAATTTTTTGTCCCTGCCATTCGATTAAAGGGTCGTCAAATGGCATTTCCCACGGATCAGTGACTTTTCTGGGATAAATCAGCAACTCTCCCGTAGCAGAGTTCGAGCCATGAAGGTAGACGTTACAAAGTAAACGGTCTACACCTTGATGGTTTTCTGGTTTTGGATACCATTGGTTGAATTGGTTTCCATTTAGATGACAGTGCCAGTCACAGAATCTACGAGTTTCATTACACAGTATTGCTCCGTTATGTGCGAGTCTCACTTCATCCTGTAGAATTTCGGCCAACAAATCAACAATTTCCTGTTGGGCGTAGAATGGAGCCAAATCTGGGGCGAACTCAAGGACTGGGTGTAATACGTAACCGAATTGTCCTGCCATACTGGGTTTCCCGTTATTCACCCATACTTGATAAAGTATCTGGATGATTGTCTCTCTGCTTTTTGTGCTGAAGAAACCTTCCAGTAGACAATAGCCTTGGTCGTAAACTTGTTGCGCTAGTTTGGATCTCATCGATAATTTCGTTTTTGTTATTACCACCTGCTGATTGCCATTATATCATAAGTGAATAGCTGGAATTAACAAACGAAGGAAAGAGGAACATTACGATGTCTGATAAAATGCTTTTTGTCTCCATTGCGCAGTTTACCATTAGTTTTGGTAAAGAAAATGTATGTTGTCGGTGACTATACTTCAGGTATCTATAATAGGAAGTATTTGCTTTGTATATCCAGTATTATTTGAGTGAAGATTTATTACTTAGTGTAATGCTATTCCCATTGCCAGGATCCGTCATAGTGACTAGGTACATGATTATCTTACAATCGGCGTTGGTGTGGATTGCCTTGACTTAAATCTTTTGTTTGTTGTCCTAAAGTATGTCCAGTTGGAGGCATCGCTGGTCGACCAGACATCATGTTTATTAATGACGGGTATCTTTACGCTGGTCATCAGTTCGATGAAATGAGCTAAATCTTCAGTGGTTTTCTGTTCCCACTTCTCAGCTATAGGAGATACAATAGTCTTTTCCCTTTGAACAATGTAAAGTATAAGCCAAGTGACGAAAATAAGTGTTTGTTTCATGATGTTGCTTCTGGTCTTTTGAAAGGAGTTACTTCAAGGCTATTTGCCAACCGTTCGCACCATGTAAACTTGGACTTCCATCATCCGCCATACCTTGATATTTTGTCATTAGCACAGTGTTAGGATTAGTAGCGACCTCATTGACCATGTGCCAGGTGATTTCTTTTGGCCGTGGCTTGATTGACTTCGGCCAGCCATTGATCCATACTTTGGCTCGTCTTTGCCAAGGTGTATCTTTTTGGCCTGCTAACTGACCTATATTAATATAAAAGAATCGTTTGCTGGGAGTTCCTTGGGCAAAGGGACAAGTGAAATTTGGTTTTTTAGTTTGCTGATTGGGTTTGACAACAGTTTGGAATTCGAAAACGATATCATTTCCCGTAGACATAGTAGTGGAAACGAAACATCCATTATCATCTTGTAAGCAATAAAGCACGTCATGAGGAGGATTGAGTAAAACAATTCGGAGTGTCACTTGATATTCTATTATTGAAGTCTCTTTGGTTTAATATGGTTTGGGCTCACAATGTTCAAGTGCATCTTTGACCCTTATTATTTTTTATAAAGTTGGAATATGAATTTTCATTGGGTGACTGTTTGTATATATTTGTTAGTGATTAGATCATGGCTGACAAAATTTTGAGGAAAGAGATGAGTTAAATCGGGAACTGCATCATGAAACTGATGAAGATGTAATTCGTCCAAATCACGCACTGTTTTGTCTTAAGATAAAGCCATAAACCGCAATTGCAATGTTGAGTGCCAAGTCAATTGTTCAGTTGAGTCTTCCTTTTATAGCTCTCTACTATCGAGTTTATGGATCGTGGCTGATTCCATGGCTTCCCAATCAATTTGAACCCCAAGTCCGGGGCCCTCCGGTGCATACACGTACCCATCTTGTTGTGTTCGAATTGTGTCGTGCATACCAAAACCGTAGGGATCGTAGGGGACCGATTGTTCATAATAGGAACTCAGGCCTGTTCCCAGCATTAAATGTAAGTTGGCTGTGGATACGAGTGTGTTACCCCAAGACATAATTTCGCATTTCATACCTACTGTTTCGACCAATGCCATGTATTTTTTGGCAGGAGTTAAGCCACCACAAACGGTTACATCGGTACGAGCTCGAGACCAGCATTTCTCTCGCAACGCACGTTCATAAGCAGGCAAATCCTGAATCCAATTGCCTGATGGAAGTATATCAACATTGGTACGATTAGTTAAAGATTGATATCCTTCGAGATCAAAATCCATCAACGGAGCTTCGAACCATGTAAAAGCAAGGTCTTCTAATTCTCGGGCGACCCTTAGTGAATTTGATAAATCGTAATTATTTTCAACATCAAGCATGAAGGTGACACTTTCTTCAGGGAATTCTTTGCGAACTGCACGAGCCAGCTCCAGATCTTTTTCGGGAAGGCACCAGCAATGAAACTTGATAGCCTGAAAGCCTTGGTTTACCATTTGTTCTACGAAGTTCAGATAAGTGGCAATATCTTCAAAAAGAGGCGTGCTTGCATATGACAGCATGCGGTTAGTAGTACCTCCCAGTAATTGGTAGATTGGCAGGTCTCTTTGCTTGCCAAGTATATCCCACAATGCAATGTCAATAGCAGCTAGTGCACCTGGTGATAATGGAAAGACCCGTGACCAGAGACTGCTCCAGATGGTTTCACGTTGTAAAGGGTCCCTACCTATCAACGCAGGAATCATGTGCCGCATAGTCTCCGCTGTATAACGATCGAAATCATATGACGTATAGTTCGAGACGCCTGCTGCGCCTTCAATACCCTCGTCGGTAAAGATCCGAATGACCGTATTTGTCATGTACTGTTCTGGGAGGTCATGGGACCATGTGAAACGTTGCGCTTTGGGGGCTACAACATGAACTTCAACACGTTCAATTTTCATGTTTTTCTTTCCAAGTATTTTTGGTCACATTATTTTATCCCAGTTGCTAGGATAATTAGCATTTTGGTTGAAGAATGTGGCATGATGGTATAGGTGTTTGGCTTTTAAAGTAAACCGAAACTTAGTTGTTTCAGTGGGATTAGTTACAAATTCATCCATCTTAAATTAGGAATTCATTGACTCTTTGGTTTATCGTAGTATCTATTGAAGTCTAATCTTCGTTAACCAAAAAGTTCGATCATCATTATAGTGATGTATGTTGTGTGACCGGAAAATTAAGCTTAATGTCCTTTCGATCTTGTCTCGTGCGATTTTTATGAAAAGTGGGAATTCCAGCAGCTTATTCTGGGTTAATAATGAATTTCTTCTTTCGGACAAGCATGATCGTGCTAATCTTGGCATAGTAGTGAATGGTGCTATGAGGTAAAGGGCTAGAATAGCATGAAGATTGAAACTGAACAAGAATTTGCAAAAATGACATCATTGTTTGGGTGGATTGATATGAGAAAAGTG